>JAEHJW020002102.1_pt1 | contig 77173 bp, 88 predicted proteins | sample 9271431 | NCBI WGS metagenome assembly JAEHJW02 | reverse complement strand
ATGGCAGGACTGGTAGGGCAAACAGGATTCTTCCCCGGAGACCGCCGGTTGCGGGAACTAGATTTGCTGGGCGACGGCCTGCCGCTGCTCAACCGGCTCATTCCCTGGGAGCGCTTCCGCCCAATTCTGGAGAGTGTGCCGAAGGCCAAGCCCAAAGGGCCGGGAGGGAGAAAGCCCTACGACCGGATGCTGCTCTTCAAGATGATGGTGTTACAGCAACTGCACAATCTCAGCGACGAACAAACCGAATACCAGGTTCGGGATCGCCTCAGTTTTCAGCGTTTCCTGGGGCTTGGGTTGGAGGAAGCCGTACCCGATCACACGACCTTGTGGCTATTCCGTGAATCACTGGCCCAGGCCAAACTGACGGAGCGACTGTTCACGGCCTTCCATGCTTTTCTGCGGGAAGCCGGCTACGCCGCACGGGCCGGGCAAATCATCGACGCGAGTTTTGTGACGGTTCCACGGCAACGGATGCACCGGAAGGAGCGGGAACAGGTCAATCAGGGCGAAACACCCCAGACGTGGCAGGATCAGCCCGCCAAGCGCCGCCAGAAAGACACCGATGCCCGCTGGACCAAAAAGAATGGCCGCAGTTTCTTCGGATACAAGAACCATATCAACGTGGACAAGCGCCACAAGCTGATTCATCAGTACATGGTCACGGATGCCGCTGTGCATGACAGTCAGTGCCTGGAAGCGCTCCTGGACCCGGAAAATCAGGGCGTACAGGTTTTTGCGGACAGCGCCTATCGTTCAACGGAAGCGGAGCAAATGCTGTGTCAAAAAGGTTACCGCAGCCGAATCCACGAGAAGGCGCAACGCAACCGCCCCTTGACCAAGGCCCAGGAGTTGGCCAACACGCGCCGGTCACACCACCGAGCGCGGGTTGAGCATGCCTTTGGCGCCATGGTACAGCAGGGTGGTAAGTTTCTGCGCACCATTGGTATGGCTCGCGCTGAAGTCAAAATCGGCATGATGAATCTGGTCTATAACATGCGGCGATTTACCTGCTTAATGCAGCAATCGGTGGCCAGGTAGGGATCAATCCGTCCAAAGCCCACGAAAAAGGCTAAAAATACTGAAAATATGCAGATAAAGTAGGGATAATGCGTAAAAATCGCCTGAAATCGGCGTGGAAGGGGGAATATTCCATTCTCAAGTCGTGAAATTTTTGTTATTCGAAGTGCCCTACACTATGCTTCAGGCCTTAAGCCTCGCCCTATTTGAGAAATCCACTATAAATCATATAGTTGAAAATATAGCCGACGAACCATGTGAATCCGCAAATGTTAACCAGTTGAATTTATTTGACTAAATCTCCGGACAGCAGTGATCTATGATAGGATATAGTGTTTTCCTACCCGGCATGAATGATTACGCTTGAAACCACTCGCCAAGAACACTTCGCCGCCCAATGTGCACCGCTCCTTGCAGAAATTGGGGCAAGACCTGCGCACGGCCCACTTGCACCGGAATGTAACCGTGGCGAGTCTTGCGGAAAGGGCCGGTGTCACGCCGGGTACGTTCCTACGCCTGGAGCGCGGAGATCCCGGTGTGGGCCTTTAAACGCTCGCCCTCGCCCTCTGGCTTCTTGGCCCTCAAAAATCGGATCATGGCTCTGGGCCGACGGAAGGCCAGAAAGACCCTATCGGACTCGCCCTGCAAGCCGAGCAGCGCCGCCAGCGTGCGCGACCTCTCGCCGGGCAAGACAAAAAGACCAGTGAGGGTTCGGGACCATGCAACCTGGAGCGTTAGAAGTGCTCCTGGATGTGACCGGAAAGCCGGAGCCTTTGGGGAAGCTGTGGCTCCACACTCGCGGCAAGAGTACGTCCTTTCAGTACGCCGATTCCGGGCTACGGTACCTGCACGGCTTCGCCATCGACCCGGACTTACCTTTATGGGCGGGTGCACAGAATTCCTCGCGCCGCCTTCCAGTACCCGCATCCCGCCGCTGACGGAGCTTCCTCGCGTGATCGGTGCTGCCCTGCTTATGAAACAAGATGAGGACAATACTGCAATTCACGCAAGCCACGCGCCCACCGATTACTTGGAAACTACTTTTTCTTTCGTTTAGCCTGCGACAAATCCGATGCGGCAACAGACTTTACCTTTTTAGGCGTCTTTGGATCAGACAACACTTTTCCAGCCTTACTCGCATCCTTCTTTGAAGTGGTCATTCAATACCTCCTTGCAATAACATTCAACACTCTACGAACAACACCTGCCATCACCTTGTTGCTACCAATTAACTTTGCCAGAACTGGCGAATACCTATAGTAATAAATAATAAGGATTCGTCCAAACGTGGTCGGCCTGAGAACAGAGTCCCTAAATCTTCTGATAGCATCTACCTCTGGGGCGCGAGAATTCCTATATACAGCCGATGCAATAAAGCATGGACCACTTCTTCCGTATCTTTTTCATTCCCTAGCTAACCTCTTTGTTCTCTCTGTATTTGATTCCCCCCTGGGATTCAGAAAGCTTACCTTTGTCTTTGGTCTGCCACGTTTTGCCATATCAGAAGCCCCTTGCCAAATCCTCATGACCAAGAAGCATAACGCCAGTATTTGAAGCAAGCTTTCTGGCGGCATGTGTATAACCTGTTGTACTAACCACTACCGCTTTATTCGCCTTGTAATAACTGATCGCGGCATGAATTTCCTGAACAGCCTTTATACCAACAGAGTTTGTCCATTGTTTACACTGTACAACCATTTTTATGGTGCCCTTTGTTGCCACTATATCAGCACCGTAATCTCCTGTTCGTGACGTTAATTGCGTTTTCCACCCATTATTTTCAAGTAATGCAGCACAAAATCGCTCATACTGAATAGGCGTCAACTGCATGGGATTGTCGGTTCCAGCAGCAAGCAAGCGTTCTCGTATTTTGCGCCGCTTTTTGATGCGATAAATTATTATGCCCAAAGCCACAATAAGAAAAACCGCACCCGCAATAGCTAGTAAGGAAAAAATGCCGTCAACAGCTTGTTTGTTGGGAAGTATCTTTCCCAAAACGGCAAGCGCAAAAATAGCTAATATAGCACCAACCACTTCCCCATTCTTTTTTCTTCGCCGCATGTTCTAGCCATTCCTGCTGACAAGTCGCTGAAGGAGCCCCTGACCGTACCCGAAATGAACATTAGCAAGGAGCGTCACCACTTGACAAGGCGCGAACAGTATTTTTTCTTTACCCTCTTTTTGGCCTCCCCGGCTTGCGCAACCGCTCCAGGACGGAAAAGTCGGGTTCCTCGGTCGGTTCCTGGCGCTTGTGGCCGGAGACGGCTCTTTCGAGGTCGTCCTCGACCAAGTAAACCTCCTTGCCCACCTTACGGGGTTCGAGTCCCAGGATTTCAAGACGCTTGAGGGCAGTTTTCCAGGTGCAGCCACCCAGGCGTTCGCAGATGAGGGCGCGGGTCAGTAACATAGCTTGGCCTCCCCTTGCAGGGTGCCAACCCGCGTTGCTTCGTTCTGCAATCGTTCGATCTCGGCCCAGAGCAACGGCAGGATGCGTTGCACTTCAAAGGAACGAAGGATGTTTTTGGGTTCGTCCCGGCGCATGAGCCAGGCCACGGTCGCCGCTTTCAGGTCGTTCAGACTGTGGCAGACGTGCCGCGCTTCATTGAGGAAGTGGGTCATTTCCTGGAGGGAGATCACGGTTTCGTCCACCCGCTCGCAAGCGAGGGCCAGGTCTACGGTCAGTTCGCAGGCCCGTTCCGAGGTCTGGGTGCGGGTCATCAGAAGTTCAACGGCCAGTGCATGAACCATGCGCTCCATACGCAGCCGCCGACAACGGCGCATGAAGGGTTCCGTGTGCTCCCGCATTCCGTTGGAGGTGACGAGCACTACCAAGTGATCCAGGTCGGTGTACAGGTGCTCGCCGGGTTTTCCGGGTACGCGGCCCGTCTGGAGCCAGTCCAGGAATAGGGCCTCAAAGGATTCCGGGGCTTTGTCCATTTCGTCGAGACAGGCCACGGTCCAGCCCCATTTTTTGGGGGGTATGCCTTCGCTCGGACTGGACACGGTAAATTCGCTTTGGTTGCCATCCCATATCTGGGTGCAAACTTGCGAGGCTTCGGCCACCTTGGTCAAAAAGCCTTTTTCCTCGCTTCCCGTTCCGCTCTGATAATCGAAGAACCGCTTGCCATCCGTCCAGGAGTGCAACTGGACGTAGTAGTAGCGGTCGCGGGCGTCCAGGGCATCGGCAATGGCCTCGGCCAGAGCCGTCTTGCCGGTGCCCGCCTCGCCGGTCACGAGCAAGGCCCGTGCTCCGCTGCCCTTCTGGGCCATGAGGGATTTCAACGCCTGGATGGTTTCGGGGTTGGGTCGGTATCCGGTTCGGGTCAAGTCCATGAGCAATCTCCTGTAGTGCTATCACAGGGGTGATGCCGATTTTGAGGACAGCACCCTGGGTTCACCCGGTTTTGCATTCCACGCACCAACCTAGTAGCATATCTATATGGTTCCGACATGGGGAGATTCCATGACCATCACTACCCTATCCAGCCGCGAGTTCAACCAAAAAACAAGTGAAGCCAAGCGGGCTGCATAAAACCAATGAAAATACCAATGGTCTGCTCCACCAGCGCTTCCCGAAAAGAACGTATCTATCGCACCGCTCCCAGCAGTAATTGACTAAAGTTTCTGATGAGATGACTATTCGACCCAGAAAAACCATGGGTTTTAGAACACCAGACGAAGGCTTCCAATAATTTATGAGTGCCAAAACCAGATGCTCGTTAAGCAAGGAGATGGAATTGAGTTACTACAAAACCAATGCTGTATATGACTTGTTGAGTAAAGAACAGAAACATCCATTTGTTTGGGTGTCTGGTAACGCTTGGATGCTCATATACGGCGATCAAATGGTAACACCAAAAGTGCTTGTTTTGGCATTTGGTAAATCATGGACCAAACAAAAAGAGATCATTAAGACTATGGAAATTATTGCTGCACGATCAGAAATTCCATTGTTTTTTGTCAAGTTTGATGATGAAGCAGAGTCTATCGAAAAGGTTTTGTTTGGAAGTCCTGGTCAGCAACCCGCCGAATTAACCTTGGATGAATTAAAAAATGAGTTTCAGAAAATAGGGCTCCCTGTTGAAAATGGGACTTGCGGAAAAAGCGTCAATGATGCAACCAGCAGTGCATATCATAAATGGCAACGAGACAACCTTGGCTCAATAATTAAAGTAACCGATATTGATCTTGTTCGTTTAGACTCAGACGGCGAACCGATCGAGGTAATTGAACTTAAACGATCTTTTTATTCATTCGATCAATGGAATCCTTATTCCAAGGACTACGTGAACTTCAATTTGCTTCTTTCGGTGTGTAAGCCGGCAGCAATGACGGTGACTATCGCATACAACGTGCGGCAAACCGAGCCTTTCTTCAAAGACGATGCATCCCAACTTTTGCTGTTCTCCTACTCGACACAGAACACGCCTGTCAAGATCGGCAAATTTAGTTACAACGATTTTTTGGCTGGCTCCTATTGATCATCTGGCGCAAATCGGTATTTAATTTGCGCCAGTTGAGACTGCAGGAGTAGATAGTAGCCCTCACCTAACCACTTCCATCAGCCTGGCAAAGCTATCGACCACATCGTACTTGACGTTCTCTGGGGCGAAGCGGCAATTCATCTCATCGAAGAACTTTCGGGCGCATTTGATCTTGGTTTTCTCGATCTCGCGCAGATCCATCGACGACATCGACCCTTTGGTTTCCGCCACAAAGTAGATGTGCTTCACTGAGCCTTCCTTAAACGATATGGCCCAGTCGGGGTTGTAGTCGCCAACCGGAGTCGGGATCAAAAAACCGCGCGGCAACTTCGCATACACGACGACTTCAGTGCTGGCCTCTAACGCCTCGGCAAAATCGCGCTCAGGCTTCGAACCGGAATCCGGCAGCACGAAGTCGTAGATGTGGTGCTTGGGCGTCTTGACCGCGTTGCTGAAGTCTTGCTTAGTTTGCCCAGCGGTGAAGATGTCGAGGTCGAACTTGTCCTCGACCGGGTCGTAGGCCAAATGTTCGATGATAACGGTGGCCTTCTGCTCGTTGATCAGACGCACTCCTTCGGCAATGAAGCTCTCCGGGTTGGTCTTGAACTGCGCAAATACAGCCGCGTTCAGCCCTTTAAGAATCTCGACTACCGTGCGCCGCGTTAGTTGGGTGCCTTCGCTCAGCTTGCCGATTAGGTCGTACTTGACCGCTGAATGGACTGAGACGCGGTTAATTTCCGTTTCTGAGCCCTTCAATTCGAACGCTTTACCGTCCTTGATCCCATCGTAGGTCACGACGGCAGCCTGTTCACCGTGCTGGATGGTGTACTGCAACGGAGTCACTCGCAGCCCAGCATCTTTATCGTTGAGGATGTAAACCGCCTTCTGCACCAGTTCGTCTGAGTCGAAGTCAACGCTGTACGCCGCCTTGCGATTGATCCGATTCCAGAGTTCCTTGAACTCCTGCTTTTCAAAGTTAGCGTTGAGCGGGTTTTTCTTGGGTTTCCGGTCGTCGCCAATCTCCGGCAACTGACTTTCGCTGAAAACGCTGTCGATCAGCTTGAAGACCTGCTCGGCGTGCGGTGCCAACTCGGCGGGCAACGCAGCCAGCGCGCCGTCTTTCTTGGCCTCGTGGTAGGCGCTGGTGATGCGATCTACGTCGTCGGTGTAGTCGTGCTTGAGCAGGTACTTGTAGATCTGCTTGGCGAGCTGCGGTGTGACCTCGACATCGCCAGACTCCGTCTTCAGCACCTTGCCGGTGAAGTAGGCCTCGTCCGCCACGCGCGGACGCGCCGACAGCGACTCGCTGATGTCCTTCTGCAGCGCCGCGACAAAGTCCTTGTAGCTCTCGCTGGCCACCACAGTCAGCACGTTCACATCGTGTACCGTGGCCGGGTGATCCATTCTATCACCGCTTTGGTTGACGGACAGCCGCAAGCCACGTCCCACCTCCTGACGGCGGGAAATCGTGTTGTCACTGTGCTTGAGCGCGCAGATCACGAACACGTTCGGGTTGTCCCAGCCTTCACGCAGGGCCGAGTGCGAGAAGATGAAGCGCACCGGCTCGGCGAACGACAGCAGCCTCTCCTTGTCCTTCAGGATCAGGTCGTAGGCGTCCACATCTTCGGAAAGCCCCGCGTTCTCGCCACGCGCCGCGACCGTGGGGTCGGCCAGCCGTTTGCTCTTCTTGTCGATGGAGAAATAGCCGCTGTGAGTCTTGTCGGCAGAAATGCCTTTTAGGTACTTGATGTACGGCGTCTCATCCAGATCCAGCACCTCGTTGAGGTAGATCTGGTATTCCTCTTCGAAGATGCGGGCGTACTCGCCTTTCTCGTCCGGTGCGCTGTAGTCGCGGTACTTGACCACTTCGTCGATAAAGAAGATCGTGAGCACTTTCACGCCTAGGCTGAACAGTGCCTGTTCCTTGTCGAAGTGCGCCTTGATGGCCTCGCGGATCTGGATGCGGCGCAGCGTGGCATCGGTCACATCACCGGTCGCATCGCCGACAGTGATCTCAACGCCATTAGTGAAGATCAAGGTGTCGGTGATCGCATTGATGTCCGCGACCACATAGCCACGGTACTGATCGAGCCCGTTTGACAGGTCGAACAGATTGTCGCCTTTGGAGAGCTTCCTCACCACCCGCTTGATGTTCCCGCCCGCCAGCTTCTGCTCAAACTCGATGCGCGCATCGGGCGGCTTCTTACTCGATATCTCGATGGACTGCAGGTACAGATAACCCGCCGTTCCCGCCAGTCCCTTCACCGCGATGCCGCGCACCGCAATTTTTTTCACCAGCTTCTGGTTGTAGGCGTCCAGCGCATCGAGGCGGTGGATCTTGTTGTGCGTGGTCTTGTGGGTAGCCGAGTAGCGCAACACCATCAGCGCCCTGAACTCCTCCAGCGACTTTAGCGTCGCAGCGCCTTCCATCTTCTGCGGCTCATCCAGAATCAGGATGGGGCGGTTGGCGCTGATCACGTCGATGGGCTTGCGCGACTGGAAATCGTCCAGCACGTCATAAATGCGGCGGTTGTCGGCTCCCCGTGCGGCGAAGGCCTGCACGTTGATCACCATCACGTTGATGCCCGCGTCCGACGAGAAGCTCTCCAAGTGGTGCAGCTGCTTTGAGTTGTAGATGAAGAAGCGTGCCTTCTTGTGGTAGGTCTCCAGGAAGTGCTCGGCAGTGATTTGCAGTGACTTGGCCACGCCTTCACGGATGGCAATGCTGGGCACCACGATGATGAACTTGCTCCAGCCGTACTGCTTGTTCAGCTCAAAGATAGTCTTGATGTAGCAATAAGTCTTGCCAGTGCCCGTTTCCATCTCGATGTCGAAATTGACCTTGGCCACTTTGGTCTTGACCAGTGCGTCCGACACAGGCAAGTTCTGACCCTGCTGCACGGCTCGAATGTTGTCGAGCAGCGCTGTTTCCGATAACGTGAAGTCGGCGTTGCGAAACGCAGCTTCCTTTTCCGCTGCGGCTTCAGGCGAAGCGGCTTCCAGCGCAAGCGCCGCTTGCGGATTCGCTGGGGCTGCTTTCTGGCTACCGGGGTCGATCCGGTAGCGAACGCCGCCGTGATGCGGAACCTGCCCCTTGAAACAGTCCACTACTGCCTGCACCGCCGCTGTCTGGTAGGCCTGCGTCTTGAATTTCAGCTTCATCGCAGCCTCCTCAGATGCACTTCACTTCGGTGGCAGGCGACAACAGCTTGAAGATTTGCTCCACGTTGATCTTGACAGCGCTGTCCTTGAACCCCGCATCGCGAAACACCACGCGCAGCGGCTGGCGCTTGGCAAGTTCCTTCACGAAGACTTCGTCGATGCCGCTGTGTGCGTCAAAGCAGGCGGCCAGTGCGTTGCCATCGACAAAAAACACCTCCTTACCCTGAATGGTTTCGCTGACAATCGGCAACGCAAGATCAACGCCCCAGTCCAGCATCACCTGAAACAGCAAGTCTTCCGTCGTGCGGTCGGGCTTGATATTGTCAACAAACAAGTCGAGATCGGCTTTATCCAGCGCATCGGGGGCGTAGTAGACGTCAGTCATGTTCGATGTGTCGACTTTCAGTACACGGAACCCTAAGTCAAAATCCGAACTTCTTGCAGACAATATCTCAGAGCACTCTTCTCGAATTCTTTGCGCAGCTCTTCTGATGCGATTTTTTCCAATCTCGGTAACTACTGAGTACCCAATTTTTCTGGCCTCGGACTTCTCGCCGCATTCCTCGGGTAATTGAATCATTATGAATCGACGGTTTCCTCCGTCTTCTGCGTTCACAAGCATAAGCGCGTGAGCCGCCGTGCATGAGCCAGCGAAGAAGTCAATCAATATGTCGTCATTCCGGCAAATTGATTGAATTAATCTCTTGGCGACTTGAACTGGTTTTGGTGTGTCAAAAGGAATATTAAGATCTGCAAGCAAAGCGTCGTCACTGCCGCCGTAGTAAAGCAGCGAAGGGATGTTCTCAAATAAATTATCTTTCAGCCGATATTTTCGCGTTGGCTGCGTCTTCTCATCTGGGCCAAAAATAATCAGTCCAGAGTTTAGAAGTTCTTGCATTGTTGCAGGAGGGTTTCGCCAACCCCGATCGGGAACAGGGCACTCCTTCCCTGTTATGGGGTGAATTAGCGGGATGAAATAGTCTTCCGGGGCCTTTTTCTTATTTGGCCACGCCATAGAAACAGGTCGAAAGACGTCACCATTCTCATCAATTTGATTGTATGCCTTTTCGCCCCCAGTTAGATCTTGCTGGTTTATCCAGTCTTTATATTCCTTTCTCGCCTTTTCAGTGACTCCTCCTTCTCTTCCAATAATCTGCTTAGCCTTTGCAAGCATTCTTCCTGCGTTTTCTTTTGGTCGTTGAAACTCGCAGGCTTCCTTAAAAAATTCTCGATCTTTGCAGTAAATGCAGATTAGTTCGTGCTGCTGCGCGACCCCGGTAGCATCGCCTTTTGGATTTCTTTTGTCCCACACAATCGTGCCGAGATTGTTTTTCTCGCCGTATATTTCGGCTAAAAGTTTCTCCAGGTTTGGATATTCATTTTCGTCAATATGAATTACTATGAACCCATCGTTACGCAGCAAATTGCGCGACAACTTTAACCTCGAATACATCATGGACAGCCAGTCCGAGTGAAATCTCCCGCTTGTCTCGGGATTGGCTGCCAGACGATTTCCATTGCTATCCACTTGATTTGATCGAAGGAGAAATTCAGAGACTTCGTCTGCAAAGTCGTCGGCGTAAACAAAATCGTTGCCAGTGTTATACGGCGGGTCGATGTAGATCATCTTGATTTTGCCGAGATAATTTTCCTGAAGTAGCTTCAACGCGTCGAGATTATCGCCCTCGATAAAAAGATTCTTGGTGGTATCGAAGTCTACGCTTTCCTCGCGCCAAGGTCGCAGCGTTTTGGCAATTGGCGCGTTGGCCGTGAGTAACGCCTCGCGCTTGCCCGGCCAATTCAGGTGGTAGCGTTCCTGCGGGCCTTGGACGATGTGCGCCGAAAGCTCCTGCCGCAACTGGTCAAAATCGACCGCGTGCTTCACCCTGCCGCCTTCCCCCTTGGCTTCGGTCACGCAGCCCGGAAACAGCTCACGAATACGAGCAATGTTCTCCTGCGTGAGGTTGGGTGAGTGCATTTTCAGTTTGTCCATGTTCTTTCCTTTGATTGCTGTTCTTACGATGCCAGGGTTCAGCGGCTCAATTGATCAAGTTCGGATTTCAGTTGCCACAAGGTCGCGTTGATCTCGATCTTGCGGTTGAATTGCTTTTCTTTCGCTAGTCTCGCCTGGGTCTTCTCGACTTTACGGCGCTTGCTAGCTGCCAGTTCGACGCGCGCCACCCATTCGGCCAGCGTCCGTGGATGCCCTGGCGGTTGGAACCAAACATAAAAACCGTCTGTTCAGTGAATTGGGAATGATTCATCACCTAATCGACCAGATAATGCGTTCAGCAGATGTAATGACTTTTAGGTGCTTTTTACAACAACGGTCCCAATCTCAAGGTCGGTGCTACCGCAGCTACATACAGCATATTCGTTCTCGTCTATTTTCATGCGTTCGGCAAGATATTCATGACTCGGAACATCATGAAATGGTTTGAATCCTTCCCATGATATTCCAGATCGGCTCCAGTCATCAGCTTGAGCAAATCTTGAAACCTTTTGCGCCACACTTCCGACAAGTTGCTTCATAATAATAATGATCCCAACTCATAATTCCCCCATAATGAAACGAATTATTTCGTTTTCAGTAATCACCCGCAAGCCTTCAAATCGCGCTGGTTAAAAGACTATTTTCGAACCTCATGCTTCCTTAAATCGTTAGCAATGGTTTGAATATCGATCTGCCCTACTCCTTTTGATTGAGGCATTTGAAGACTCCTATTATAGCCGCTTACCAGCACCATAGGCAAAGGCCACGCCCTCCTGCTCGGCAATCGTCGGTTTGCGCTCGATGGCTTGTGGGTGATGCCACTGATCCAGCAGCGCCAGATTCTTCTGAGAAGCCACGTCGCCCCGCGCCGCCGCCAGTTCCCACCAGTCCCGCGCCGCCTCGAACAACTGCTTCTGGGCGCAACGGTACCCCAGGTTCCCCAACTCATGCGGAGCCAGGAGCGACGGCTTGCCATCGAAGGTGACGGGCTGACCGGCCACCGGGGTTGCCAGGCGCTTCCAGGGCCGGAAGCTCAACCGATTCTCCAGCATCCGGTCCAGTTCTTCCTTTTCCGCGACGTAGCTCATGCCCGTCCGGTTGTTGAACAGGATCACCGGCTTCTCGAAGTGAACAGCCCTGCCATCAGAAGTAGGATAAGCCGTAACCCACTGGCCGCTGTCAGATACCGCCTCGCGCTCCACCAGAGCCGCGTAGAGCTTTTGCCCATAGATGGGCGTAGGCCGGATCATTGAGGGCATCCCCTTTTGGTACCCGGACGCTTCCCCCGCTTCGTGGCCGGGAACCGTAAAAAAGATGTGACGATTTGCCATGGTTTCGGCCCAGGAGTGTACTTCGGAAACGATCTCGGAATAGCCAAACGCCTTGTCGGGATTCGCCCGGTAACGCAGGGAAACGGCACGGGGCAACAACAAATCGCCGTCCCGCACCCGGCCCACGGCCTCCTGTGGCGTCTTGGGCGCATCCCCGAAGCCGTGCCGACCCCAAAAATCCGTAAAATCCTTGCTTGGAACCACCCAGGTCTGTTCCACGGCGGTCATGCCCACGAAGTAGCGCACCTTGAGAAAGTCCCGGTCCTTGTGGTTGGAATGGAAAACCGTCGCCTCCACCCTGGTCACGTCATGGGTGAGCGGCGCGGGCAATTCGACCGGGATTTCGGGGTTAGCCGGACCTGCCACCAGCGTACCGGGAACATTGGCTCCCTGCCCTTTGGGATCGTAGCGGAAAAAGCCGGGTTCGTCCGGGCGCATGGGGAAACGGTCGAGATTGCCGCCGTAATCCAGCACCAGGCAATCCGTTTTGTCGTCCGCCGTGCGCAGGCCGCGCCCGACCATCTGAATCCAGCGAGCGGCACTTTCGGTAGGCCGAAGAACCGCCACGGCGTCGATCTTGGGCAAATCAAAACCCTCGATAAACAGGTCCACGTTGACCAGATAGCGGTATTTTCCATCTGCGAAGTCCTGAATCCGTTGCTCGCGCACATCCTGGGCAGTATTTCCATCCACCACGACGCTGCCCGGAAGGGCCGCCGCCACCATCCGGGCGTGTTTGCGGTCGATGGTAAAGACGATGGTGTGATTCCGGTCTGCCGTGCGGGTCAATACATCCTGCATTCGTTCCTTGTGCTGAATGGCGGCGGCACTGCGCAAGTCCTCATTCAAAAAATCGCCCTTGCGGGAGCGGGCCTTGCCCGTCTCGATGGGAAACAGGGTCTTGGCCCACTGTGGCCGCACCAAAAAGCCCTCGTCCATCAGGAGTGCCGGTTCGATCTGGTAAGCCGTGTGATTGAGCGGATTGCCGGGGCCGACGATATGGCCGCCGTCCAGACGCCAGGGCGTCGCCGTGAATCCGGCCACGCGCATGTCCCGGTGCCGTTCTCCCAAGGTTTTCAAAAGACGCTGATACTGGCCGTCGCCAGTAATGGGGATACGGTGCGCCTCGTCCACGATGACCAAGCCCGGCGCGGGCATAGACGCCAGTACGTCAGGCTTGCCGATGGTCTGCACGCTTGCCACGGTCACCTTGCCAAAGTCCTTCTGGTTGAGACTCGCGCAATGGATGGCCGGAACGAGATCATGAGGGAGGACGTGGGAAAACCGCTCGGCGGCCTGGGTAATCAGTTCGGCCCGGTGCGCCAGCACCAGCACACTTTCATCGGGGTACTGGCGCATGTACCGCTCGATGAATGCAGCCATGATGACGGTCTTGCCCCCGCCCGTCGCGGCAATGCAGGCCGGGTGCCGGTCGTTTTCGTCGAGTGCCGCCATCATCGCGTTCACGGCTTCATTCTGGTAGCCGCGAAGCTGAAAACGATGGGTGTTGGTGGCGTCGGTCGGGAAAAACGTCATCTGGTGTTCGCTGACAAAGATTTTACGGCTCATGGGCGTCTCCCGTACCCGAACTGTGGCACCTGTGCTTCCTCGGAAGGCTCGATACTCGCCAGCGGATCATCGCTCTTGCAGAAGGAGCGTAAAAAACCATCGCGGGATTTATCGGTGAGTTGACCCAGAATCATCGGGGCTTTGTCGGGGAAACATTCCGCGAGAAAGGTGCCGTGGTTTCCAAAGGACACCAGTTCCGCAAGATCGGAACTAGGACCATCCGTAAAACGCCCTGCCCTGGCCGATTCCAGAGAATCCGCCAACGCAAACAAACGCTGCTGCCTGCAAGGCACCGGATCATTCAAAACAAAAGCGTTGCGTTCGGCACTATCCCCTATGGAATCCACAGACGTTTTAGGGGTTGCACCCGGCGAAAGGGTTGCATCCTGCAAAGGGGACTCGCTCTGAGAACGAATATGCGCATAGAGGTCGTGAACTTTGCTCTGCAAATTCTCCAGTGTCCCATTGTTGACGATCTCGGCGTCCATAGGCACGTTACGCAAGGCATTCTCCAGCGGGTGAATAGCCGCTGCATCGCCCTTCTGCCGCAAATACTCCATGCGCTCCGTAATTTCTGGATTCTGTACGCGCACGGTCATGCCGCCCATTTCCTGAATCAACGCGACTTCCCGCACCGTGCGGAGATCCGAGATCACCACGGATTGCCCTTGGGTCAAAGCGTGCGCTGCCTGCTCCCGCACCTGGTCGATCAGGTAATGGGGATTCTGGGAGCGCCTATAATCTCCCCAGAGTTGCAGGACTTCTCGCGGCGAAAGCGGCTGGTTGTCCCCCCGGTCTTTCAGGGCTTCCACCATTTCCGGGTTCTTGCAATAGGCTCGTGCCATGGCCGTTGCCGGAAGGTCTTTATTGTGCCGATCTTGCAGACGATATACGGGTATCCCGTAAGCTGCGGCCACATCCTGATACAGCACGTTCCCAAAGGCCAGCTTGACCGCCTTGCCGCCATCTTCCTTCACCTGGGCTATCAGCATGTCGGCCACCGTATCCTTGCCCGCGCCGGGTTCCCCAGAAAGGCCCACGATCCACGGTGCATCCCGCAGGGATACGTCCGGGACAATGCTCGGCTCTGTGACGGGGTTGTCCCCCTGCAAGGGGTTAGCACCCTGCAAGGGCGGGTTCTTCCACGCCTCGATCCCGGCCAGCACTTCGGGAATCCGCTCACGCAACGCTTTCTGAGCCGCACCGTCGTAGCTCTGTTCTTCCCCCAAGGCCCGTTCCATCGTATTCAACAACCCATTGGTATAGAGCGTCGTTTGGGCGCGGGTACAGGCGACGTATTGCAGACAGAGGGCATCGTCGCCAGGCACTTGGTATAGCCGCTCGCCATCCGGGTCGGTATTGAGCCAACTGCGCTGAAAATCATCCATCAGGAGCACATTGTTCCATTGCCCGCCCTTGGACTTGTGGCCGGTGGAAAGGACATATTGCGCCCTGGCCGGGTCCGTCTCGGTATTGCGCAACGCCTGGGCAACGTCTGCAACCTGGCCCTGCTTCTGTTCCACGATTTTGACCAGAGGCGCAAAATTGCTTCCCAGAGGGGTTTGCGCGTACTCCGAAAGCTGATGCCAGCTATCGAAAAAACTCAGTTCCGGGTGCTTGGCGAACTCGTTTTTATAGAGCCGCCCCATGGCCTCGACCAGATTGACGATCTCCCCGGTGCCGCCGACCACATGGATGCGCTGACCGGCGACTACGGCCTGTACTGCCGCCTGGAGCAAACCCGCGTTGCCGCGAAAGAGCACGGCATGGACATTGCCCACCTGGTCGTCGATCACCTGGCTGTCGGGGCCTTTTCCCGTCAACAGGTACGGCGAACCCATAAGCCGCAAAACATGATTGCCCGCGTCGGCCACGTCCTGCCCAAAGCGGTAACTGGTAGAGAGCGGCAAGGTCTGAGTGAGATCGGGATGATCCTTGCGCATGACCTCCATGGCGTCCACCGCGCCGGTGAAGTCGTAGATATGCTGGTAGGTGTCCCCGACCAGGACCAGACGGGTACCGTACTGGAGTTGCGCCTTGAGGATCGCCAGCATGGGCGGGGAAGCATCCTGCGCCTCGTCGAACAGAATGGTGTCGGCGGGAATCCGGGGCGGAGCCAGAGAACAGAGCTTGAGGTAGACGCCGTGGTCGATGGGAAATTGCGAGAAGGGGTCGCGCATCCTGTCCCAGGCCCAGGCCGCCGTGCCCAGGGTCGCTTTCGGAGATCCGCGCAAGCCCTGCCGGTGAATGTAGTCAGCCAAATCCGGGGCAATGTGCTGTGGCCCGATTTGCTCGTCTGCCGACTGACAGTATTGCCGCAGGACGGATTGGACCGCCATGATGGCACGGCCCTCGGAACAGCGTAGCTCCTGGCGAATCTGCCGGATGCGGTCGGCAAACTCGGTGCTCTGCTTCATCTGGTCGCGCAGGGGGCCATAGAGGCTGCCACTGAACAGGCGGGGGGTACTGGCTCCGTAGACTTCGGCCATGGTCCCGCCGCCGTCCGGGTGCGGAGCGCGAAACGCGAAACTATGCGCCGTGCTGGTGGTGGTATTGTTCGGGAACTCCGCCGCCGCTTCATCGGCATTACGCCGGTTGAACACGAAGTAGCGGAGCCGTTCCGCCTTGAGCGGATATTGCGCCGCGCCCTTGAGGGTCGTGGTCTTGCCGGTTCCCGCCAGGGCGTTGACCGCCAAAATCTGCGAGTCCCGGTAGTGCAGGTGATCCAGAATCGCCGTCTGTTCTTCATTGAATCGAAAGGCCATGTCATCGCTCCAATCTGTCTGCTACCTGGGTGGTGCCGATTTTTCAGGTACCCGGTCGCAAAGGTGCCCTGCTCGGCAACAGGAACAAGACCAGCAAAACCAGCCAGCCCAGATAGGGAATCAGCCACAACAGCATCCACCATCCCGACAGCCGGGCGTCGTGCAGCCGTCGCGCCTGGGCGGACAGCAGCGGCAAGAAGGCTGCCAGACAAAAGAGCGCGGGCACGAAAATCCCAATGTCCGCGAACAGTTCCCCGTGATGCCGGACGTGCGTTATGAGCAAGTGAAACCAGACCTCGTAAAAAAAGGTCGCTATCACCAGATAGGACAGAACAAATCCAGCCACGGCCTTCCAGAAGGGCTTGCGACGCATCCCCTCCCGGAACTCCAGCGTTTCCGGGAACAGGGCGATGAAGTCCCGGACCAGCGGAACGGACATCAGGAACATAATGCCTCCTTTAATTGTGCTTAGTCTCACAGGGACAATCAGGCGCCTAACGTACCGCTGGCCGTTCAAGCTCCACTAACTTTGCCCTGGCGTATTCCCGGTGTTCCTCAGTCACGGGTTCTATCGGCTTGCCGTCCAGATCGTGCCGCAGGCTGCCGGGGACCGCGACCGCTTCCAGATAGGCGGGCAAGGCCGTATGCCGCTGCAAAACCGCCCGTATCCGCTTTATCCGCTCCGCACGATTCAGAGTCGGGCATCGCTCGGTCAACACGCTGCCCAAACGGTGACGCAGTTCACGCTGAACACCCAAGGCCAGCGGCAAATAGCGGCCCAGGACCGGAGCCACCTCTGCCAGATCCCCATGACACAACCGGACATGAAGCTCCCGCGCCGACATGGGGGGCGGCACCTTGCGCGATTTGCGTATCTGCACCTTGGCCGCAGTCCTCGAAGGCTCTTCCAAAGGTTTCACCGAACGCGGGGATCGCTTGAGCGTCAATACGTGGCGATTCATTCACCTTCCTCCTTCCAAGCCTCCTGTGCATAGTGCACCCGCTGCTCCTGTCGCCGGTCGAAGGGAACCTTGGGCGAAGGCCACTTCCGCCGCTTCACCCGCAACTCGCGGTCCCCACCGCAATGCTTGCACAGGCCCATCTCCTGGGCGCAGGGCAGGCAAAGCGCGTCGGTATTCGTGCTGCCGTAGGTCTGCACGACACCGCAACACATGCACGACTCGCTTTTGATGGCCGCACCGCCCAAGCGACTGCCGTAATAGCACATCCGGCACAAGCATTTTTGCGCGCGCTGCTCGCGCTCGGGGTCCGTCTCCAGATTGCGGGCCAATTTGATGATGCTGTCCATGCGAGACTTGGACTGGTAGGTCCAAGACTCCATGCGGTCTGGGGTCATTGCTCGACGTGGATAATCGGGTCGCATTGCGGCTACTCCTTTTATCTTCAAAACCGCGAAAGCCAGCCTTTGGTCTTTGCTGCCAATTTCCCTACCCCGCCTCCGGCCCTCTCCCAATCCCGGTCAAACTGCGTCCGCAGATTCCCGAGATCCGCGCCGTTCAGCAGCACCCCCATTTCCCGGTTGTCCTCCAAGCTGGTCTGGGTGAAATTCTCGGAGCCAATGAAAGCCAGGGATCGGCCCACGATCATTTTGCTATGCTGGTAAATAGGCTTGACCGGCAGGAGCCGCACCCGGCAGCCGTGCTCGCGTAGGAAAGCCACGTCGCGCCGATCCTCACCGTCGATGCTGGCCGGTAGGATCATGCGGAGATCCTTGCCCTTGGCCGCCAGGGCACCAAGGATGGGCCGATAGGGTCCGAGTTCTTCGCTCTCCACGTCGATGGGGCCGGGCTGGTTGATGACTTCCAGCAGTTGCGCGGCGGATGTGCCGGGCGACAGGACCAGCACCCGGTGCGTCCAGGCCGGTGCCCGCTGGCGCGACCAATCGGCGTTGAATACAGCCTGGACGGCTTGCACTACGTCCATGTTGCGTGTCACATAGAGGTATTCCCGGTTTCGGCCACCCAGGCCAGACCAGTCCATGTTCGCGGTGCCAATTTCGGCTTCGTGGCCGTTCGCGCAATACTTGGCATGGTAAAAGCGGTAGGCATCCCCCTGGCTCACAAAGCGGCCAGGGACGTAGCGAAAATGCGCTCCGGTCGCCTCAATGGCCCGAACTTCCCTGTGTACCTGCCACGGCTTCATGCCGTAGGGCTTCGGCTCCACCATGATCCGTACATGCACCCCCCGACGCACGGCGGACTGGACGGCGCGAAGCACCTTGCGATCGCTGAAATAGTACGCGCCAAGATCAAGTTCCCGGTGGGCCGAGTCGATGACTTGGATAATCGGGGCTGGGCCAGCGTTGGGTTCGATGGAAAGCATTTCTCTATCCTCAATGGATAGCGGTGAAATACATGAGCGCCAAAGCGGCTCCCTGCATGAACGAAGTATCTATGACCCAGGAAATCCGTGCGCGATTGCTTTTCCCTCGAAACAAAAAGTAATAAAGCAAATTACCAACAATTATCGCAAGGAATAAAAACAAAGTTTTAATCGCCACACTCTATTCTCCATTAAACTGTAAAGGCGATGCATCAGGCGATCAACTGCCTACCCACGGCGATCCAGCTCCAAAAATGACCTGATCCCCTTCCACCTGGATCTTAACGCGCTCCAGGTACTTCCGTACCGCGTCCTTGTGCGGGAAACCATCGTAATTGTGTAAACGCTTGGCTATCGCCCACTTCTCTGGCATGGACAGCTTTAACCATCCTCTACTCTGATCCTGCCAGGAAACGAAAAGCAATAACGGCTCATGCACAGGAAACCCGCTTTGTACGCCAAGCTCCATCATGCGCACCAACACCGCATGAGCTTTTCCCTCCAGATCAACCGGATCATTCTGACCAGGGAACTGACCATGCAGATGGTCCAATATTTCCCGATACAAAACCGCAAAAGCCCGGCCCGCATCAAGGGCATTGACACGCTGCGGCTTGTTGGTCTGTGCAGGATACTCGCCTTGCAACTTCCGCCGCCGCGCCTCACCCATGTCCCTGCCCTCCTATACCAAAAAATCCACCAAATCCCGACCCGACAAAATGATGACGTTGCCCTGCCGATGTTTCGTGCCTGCCGGAGTACGCCCGGTATGCACGAAATAACCCTCACTCAAGCCGAACCGTTGGAGATCCGCTGCAAAGCGATCCACATGGGCAGACTGAATTGCGCCCTTGTAGCGTTTGCACTGAATCCCGATCCAGTGATTATCCCGGTACACCTTGCCGTCCAGTCCGCCATCGCCGGTATAGTGGCTATTCCGCTCCACGATCCAGCCTTTGGCTTGAAAGGCGTCAAGCACCATTTCCTCGAACACCAGAGGATCGACCATGCGGAGATACGCCATGCGCCGGACAAAGGTTTCGCCTCCTGCGGGGCGCAAGCCCTCATCCGCGCCCACGATCTCGGCCAGTCGCAACCCGCGCCGCCCCGCCGCATCCTGGCGGGACCGATGGCCGCGCTTGGCCCGCGACTGAATGCGCGACACCCAGGCCCGGCCATGCGCCCAAATGCCGCTCAACATCGCCATACCAACTCACCGCGCCAACGCCCCGATCCCTGCGATTCCTGGGGAATCTCTCGCAAAGCATCCCGCAAGGCCGCCCGCAATTCCTCAATCGTGCCCGGATACAGACGTGGATCGACAAGCTCCTGCCGAATCAGGGATTGCCAATAGCGCAACCGCACCGACAGCGGCAAAGGTTCCATCACACGCTCTCCTGGGCTGCCGCCTGCATGGCTGCGCGAGGCTTGGGCCGATAGGTCGCCAAGACCTGCCGGGCATACTCTCGGTTCGCTACGGCCTGCTCCGGCACCTGCCCCTGGCAAATCTGGATCAGCGACAGCGTATCCGCCCAACTAAACCCGAAGCCGTCATTGGCTTCCATCGCCTTGAGGAAGGCTTTGCGATCTTCCGCGCCACCCAGGGTATCGCCGTGCAACAACCGCTGTTTCTTGCGTTCCAATGCCATCTCTTGATCCTCGATCTTCTTCAAGCGTTCTTCCTTGCTCAGTGCCGCCATGTCTTTGGTCCTTTTCGCCAATAAGCCCCCAGACGAAACCTCCTTCCGGGCAGGACGCCTCAAAATCCTGGCCGTTGTACGGGTGATGCCGAAAAACGAGCCGCCACCCCCGTTCGTTGCAACATTTCCTTCACCAGCACCGGGAAATCCATCGGGTCGTCGATCACCGTCACCCCATGCTCCGGGGCTTCCAAGCCTTGGTAGCCGCGATCCAGCAGCACGGACAGCAGGACCGACCCAACAGCCTCATTGACGTTGGCTGGATGATCGTCGAGAAACGCCACGGCCCCCAGGTGACGCAGAACATCCGCCTTGTCGCGGGCAGACGCGGCATTGCCCGTGCCGGGTGCAAACCCCACACACAGGACCCGCTTCGCCGGGATCAGCCCATGCAGCGACCGCGCCCGGTCGGCGTGATGCCGCACATCAATGCTGGTCACCGCCCATACCTGACAGCCCAAATCCTCCAGCGCGTAGATCAGGTCCGCCGCGTGGACATACAGGGGCAAGCGGGACCACTCGTCATCCTGATAGGTCCGCCACACCGCGTCACATTCCTGCCGGGTCAGACCGTATCGCGTCCGCATCTGGTGATCCTCGTTGATCTGCGGGATGGCCCGGCCAAGCGTATGCTCCGCGCATTGCCGCCAGTGCGCATCAAAGTCGGCCAAGACACCATCCACATCCAAAGCGACAATCCGGTTCATGATTCCTCCAGTCAGTGTCGCCACGCGGCTGGAATCCGGTACTCTACTTTCTTAAACTTCGGCATTATCGTCTCCTGCATGTCCACACCAACAAAACAACGGGTTAATTATATTTATCTAAGATAGAATTCACCAACCGCAAATCTTCTACGCTGAACTTTTCCCACGTTTGCCGGGAAACTCCCCAAATACGGTTCAGCAATGCTTTCTCCGCTATCTCCTTTTCTGCTTCCAACAAAACATCTTCGCGTGTATTTTTTACATCAATCCAGATGCGGCGGTAAGACGATGATTCGCCATACTCTTTGCCATCTTTGGTAAATACCTTTTTTCTGCCATTCATGCAGATCGTTACCCGCGTCTTTGTGACGCGCTCTACATCACAAACCACGATCTCCGGCGAACCTAAGTGATAATACCTAACCATCTTGAAAGAATCGCCAGCTTTGAGCGACCCCATAAAATCTTGGGTTGTACTTTCGATGTTCATGATGCACTCCTTGCTCAATCGTAAAATTCGGCATTCTCATCAGCATCGATGCAAGGAAAAGGCCCTCACGCTTTACGCAATTGATGATAAGAAAGATCAGTTTTCAGCACGCCAAGACTGCCATCTTTCTTGATGAGCTTGCCCCAATAACGCACCCTGTCCAGAGCAAAACCAGCACTCCGCTCCGTAATTACGTAGACCGATTCCTTGCCTCTGTAATTCGTCATGACAACGCGATCACCAACCTGGAATTCCGCAATCAACACAACAATCGCATCTTCTCTGTCCTTGATCGACTGATTTAGTTCTTTGACGGACTTTTCCAGTTCCTTGATCTCAGCTTTTAGTTCGTCTACGCTTTTGCCGCGCAAATTATCAGTATTCATTGATTGCTCCTTTGCCGCGCTCTGCTGCGCGGCCCATTGCCAGCCGTCACGCCAAGCATTTGAATAAGAACGCCACCGTTCACGATTAGCTGTGAACGCTGCCATAGCACTGTATGGACAATCCGTAATGGACTGTCCATTTTGGCGTGCCGCCATTCCTTTCTGAAAAGCTTCGGCCATGGCCGGATTCCAACGGGGAATATCCGTGGGCAGTTCCATTTCGACCTCCTGCGATCCGCGTCATCCAGACGAAGGCCGCCCGTTGTATCCGCTCCACGGCCTCGACGAAAAAGGCGACCTCCATACGGGTCCGCTCGGCCACTTCCCGCGCCTCGCCAGATTCATGCAGCGCGTCAAACAGGGGACGCGGGCGCTCGGTGATGGCCACCGTCGCCTTCACGGCCACCATCAGCATGAACAGCATCCAGACCATCTTCATGACACCCTCCCTGGCGCACCTGAAACCGCTCACCGTCCCAATGCGCTTCCCAACCCAATTCCTCGGCCATACGCCGCACGACCCTTGTTACCTCTGCCAGCGGCAGATCAGCGCCCACGATCTCAATGTGCATGGTTGTCCCCTTCGAGAGCGTAGATATGACCGGGGAACAAGCGAATCTGACCGGAAGCCAGCGCCGACCCCATCATGGGACCGACATAGCGGTACACCCGCCCGGTACGATCCTGCATCCGCTCAGGAACCGGGGTCGCCATCGAGAGATTGGATCGGCAAGCGGGGAACCGATCGCCAGGGAGGGGGGAGAAAGAATGGAAGTCGTACATGAGGCTTACTCCATCGCTGTGTCGATGGAGTAAGAATACCACTAGCTTTCTCTATGTTCAATAGCTTCTGCTATTTTATTTTAATAAAAATAACTTATTGTCTTATAAGTTATACCATATAGGTATCTAGTGATATTGCTGAACGGACATCACGACTATACCCACAATCGTTGCGTCCCCCAAAGGCCGAATAGGATAACGCTCGTTTTCCGGCACTAAGTACCACTGCCCGCCGTCGCTTTTTAATCGCTTAACCGTGCCTTCATCCTGGCCGTCACGAACCACAACGATTTCGTTGTGCGCTGGCTCCCAATCGGGGTCCACCAAGACCAATGATCCATGAGGGAGTATGGGTAACATACTGTCTCCAGAAACCCGCAAGAAAAACGCATTTTTTCCGTAATTCTTTGATACACCGATATATTCCGTATCCTTGGATTGCCTTGCGTGTTCAATACACAACTTTGGATCACCTGCCGGAACGTGACCTAATATCGGATAGTAAACAACAATATCCGGGCCAGCAACAACTGAATCGGGAGCCCCGACACCAAGTTTATACCGGGCAATCTCAAAATCTTCACGATCTAGTGCATAAGGAACCAAACTGGAGTTTTGCTCGATTTTTCTCGCGCTCTGTTCGCCTATCCCCCGGCGCTTGGTTTTCCACTGACTGACCAACGCATCAGGAACACCCCATCGAGACGCCATATCTGCGTCGCTCAAACCGCGCAACCGCGCCTCCTGCATGAGCATCAACAGGTTCCTGTGCCGCAATTCTTTCAATTTGTCTTTCTCCATAGGCTGCATGATAGCAAATGCTACACAAACCGATATGCGCTTGTGCTATTGACACATAGAATAGCTGTGGCTACTCTTGCTGCATGAATCTCCAGCAATACTGTCAACTGCATACCCAAGCCACCTTGGCGCGTTCTCTCGGCGTCACCCCCGGCATGATCTATCAGTGGCTTTCTGGTCGTCGCCGTATCGGAGCGGAGACCGCCGTTCGCATCGAACAAGCCACCCAAGGCGCGATCCCCCGTTGGGAGCTGCGCCCCGACCTCTGGGAGCGTCCCACGTCGCCGCAAGGGATGGAACGGAAATGATCGGGGCAGAGCGGGACATGATGGCCATCCTCTATCGGCGCATCGCCCAGGTCACGCAAGCGGTCCTGGCAAACCACATGGGGGTCTCGAACTCGCAAATGTCGCGGATCGTCGCCGGGGAGTCCGGCATTACGCTGAACCGCCTGCCGCTGCTGCTGGATGGACTGAACCTGCAACTGGTCGAGATGCTGCAAAGCAATCTCATCACCACCACCGAGGAAGAATATACCGCCCTGCTGTTCATGGCCGAGCGCGGCATTGCTTCCCTCAAACAGCGCGTCGCGGAGCGGGCATGAGCAACACGGAAAACCGGCATCACCCTGGACGATGGCGGCCAATGACAGAGCCGGAGCACTCCGCCTGCGTCATCGACCCCAACGACCCGGAACAACTGGCTTGCTTCCTGCGCGAGCACGTCCCGGTAGACCGCCTGGGCGAAGTATTGGCGATCTCGGCGTAGCGGCTGCTCCGCAGGGGGCTGCTCAAAAATCGGCACCACCCTGGTAGTCCAGCATAGGAGGAAACCATGAGCATTCTCGACCGGATTCAGCAAGGCAGCGGGCCGCGCCCCCTCAAGGTGGTCATCCACGGGGAAAACGGCATCGGCAAGACCACTTTCGCGGCGGGTGCGCCGCGCCCCCTGATCCTGGCCGCTGAGGACGGCATCGGGGTGCTTCCCGTACCCATGTTGCGCATCCGCTCCTGCGACGAGATGCAGCAAGCCCTGCACGAACTGGTGAATGGCTTTCGCACCGGCCAGCGGCCCTTTGACAGCGTGGTCATCGACTCCCTGGACGCGCTGGAGGCAATGGTCTGGAAGAAGGTCTGCGAGACGGGCCGCAAACAGAATATCGAGGATTTCGGCTACGGCAAGGGCTACATCTATGCGCTCCAGAAGTGGGCCGAGATCCGCGACCAGTTGCAGGCCGTCAACGATTGCGGGGTGCATACCATCGCCATCGCCCAGAGCAACAACAAAACCAACAACGATCCGGTCTACGGCAGCTACAACCGCACGATCCTGCGACTGCACGAAAAGACGGCGGGCCTGTGGCGGGATTGGGCGGACATCATGGGCTTCGCCACCCAACGGCTGACCCTCAAGGGCGACGACAAGGGCGCTCCCCGCGCCATCGCCATGGGCGACCGGGTGCTGGAAATCGGCGCTTCCCCGGCGTACTGGAGCAAAAACCGATTCAACATGCCGCCGACGCTCCCCCTGTCCTGGGCGGCAATGGAACAGAACTATCTCGCCGCCTTTCAGCGCATGGCACCCGCCGCCCCGGCGCAGCCGATTGCTCCGGCGCAACTGGAAAATTCGGCACCACCCCATGCTGGGGCGCAACCCCCTGCCGGGGTGCAACCCTTCATGATACGTCACTAACCAGTGGCCGGGCCGGGAGTCGGGCACCCTCCCCGTCCGCGCAATGTCCGGTGCCCACCTTGCAAGGTAAAAAAAGGAGCAACGACCATGGGTAATCTCAGCGGTTTTTATCAGAACTACGGCAGCATCAAGGAAAACAGCGGCACCCTGCCGCCCGGAACCCACAACGTGGGCATCGAATCGGCGGAGGCCAAGGCGACCAAAAACGACGCCAACCAGGGCTACCTCGAACTCAAGCTCAAGGTCATGGACGGCCAGTACGCGGGCATGTACGCCCCTTCCATGCGCCTGAACCTCTGGAACGCTTCGGAAAAGGCGCGGGAAATTGCCGAAGCGGAGTTGAAAAGCATCACCATCGCCACCGGCGCGGGGGCCATCGACGACAGCAGCCAGTTGGTCGGGAAAATGATGCAGGTCACGGTGCGCCCGCAGAAAAACGACCCGCAGTACAGCGAATCGGTCAACCCGAAGCCCTACAACTCCGGCCCCGCCCTCCAGCAGAACGGCCCCGGCGGCGGCCAGCCCGCCTTCGCGCCCCAGGGCGGACAGCAGGCCGGTTACCCTCCACAGGGCCAGCAGACCGCCCCACAGGGGGGTCAGCCGGGTTTTAATCCCGGCGCGGGGGCTGGCGCCCTGCAAGGGGCTGCTCCGGCCTTCGTGCCCTCCGCCGCCCCCCAGGCCCAGGAACAGCAGGCCGCGTGGACGCCGGGCTTCCGTCCGTAACCCGTTTGGCCCCCTTTCGGGGGGGCCAAAAAAACGGCGCCCTTTCGAGCGCCGTGGAATATGTCAGTATTCAGGAGAAATACTATGTCAGTTATTCAATTCGTGTCAAGCCATAAATCCTTTGAAGAAATCGCTGCCGAGATCCAGCCGCTTGTCCAAAAGTTTCGCCGGGCAGGATCACGCAAGGCCACTTTCCTTTGTCCCGCTCATGACGATAAAAACCCTTCGGCCTGGATCGCCCAGGACGAGCGCGGTTGGACCCATGCCCATTGTTCGGTCTGCGGCAACCTGCGCCAGACCTTCAACGACCTGGGCGTGTTTTTCTCCGGATCGCGGCGCGGACAACGCAAAATCCGGGATCGCAGCCGCGAGTATTACGAAACCCTGCGCGGCAAAAAGGCGGAATACAAAACACTCCATCGCCGTCAACTGGAAGTGCTTTCTTTTGGCGAGCCGGACCATACCCTCACCTACGATGTGTACCCGGTGGATGGGCCGCTGCTGGAAAAGCGCCTCGATCACGCCCGCAAGCATCCCCCGATGGCAAGCCCGTTTTCCCATCATCAGACCGTGGACGGCATCATCGCCACCCGCGCCCTGGTCCTGCGCTATCTCCAGGAGCATCGCCGGTTGACCGGGCCGTTCCCGGACCTGCTCTTTTCGCACACCACCATCGACCATCATCTAGGCAAGGAAGCCCGCGCCATCCTGGACCGGGACGTGAAAGCCGTCCTGATCACCCCCCTGCGCAATCCCGCGAAACACGATGAACGCGCTTGGCAGGAAACATGGCTGGACGCAAAAGGCCAGAAAATCCATCGCCACTACCCGGCAGGACTGCCCCAGAAAGGCCGGGTGTTCTATCACCGGGAACCCGGAGCGCTGACCCTCATCATCGGGGAAGGTCTGGAAAGCACCTTGTCCGCGCCGCCCCACCAGGGGCCAGCCGACCGGATCGCGGCCATGAGCCTTGTCAACTTCGCCCATCTCGAACTCGTCAAGCGGTATGAGCGGATCATCCTCTGCCCGGACCTGGAGCCGCACGGCAGGGGCCTCCAGGCCATCCTCGCCCTGGCCGCCCGCTGGTTGCCCAAGTTGGGAAGCACGGCGCTCTATCTGATCCGGCCAGACGGCAAAACGCCCTTCGATCCCATCACCGGGAAACTGGACGCCAACGATCTATCCCCGGAACAACGGAAAGCCCTGCCGCCCTTCCACCTGACGGCGAATACCCTGCTCCACCCGGACCATCCGATGCGCCAGTGGAGCAACCAATCTCCGAACGCCCTGGCCGACGAGATCCGGCAAAACCTCGATGCGGACCTGAATGCACCAGGAACCGGCAAGCGCAAAATCTACGCGGTCGGTACGGGAGTGGGGAAAAGTCATGCCCTGGCCGAACTCGCGCCCAACGCGCCGTCCAGCGTCCTGATCTGCGCTCCGACCCGCGAGGGCCGCAACGCCCTGGCCCGCAACCTGGACCCCGATACCCAGGAACACCACAGCCGGGCCGAAACCATGACCCGGTGCGCCGGGAACTGTTCACAATGCCTCAATTCCGCAAGCTGCGGCAAAGCGAATCCCTTGCAAGGCGCCAGCCCCTTGCTGGGCGTCAGCCCCGAAACCGTGCTGGCGCAACCGGAGCGGTATTGCCGGGTGTACTTCGACACCAAGGGAGAAGCGCCCCCGGAAACCCTCTGCCATGTCGCCTCGGAGGATTTGCCGCCCGCATCGGTCATCAGCGCCCTGGGGTTTCCCGTCGCCCAATTCTGCAATGCCGAATGCCCGAGCGGCCTCGCCACCCTGTATAGCTTGACCAGCGGCAAAAAGGGACAGGATACGGGAGCGCCGCTCTGCAAGCACATGATGCAACGCCTCGAACACTGGTATCAGGAGCCGCACATCGCCAGCACCCACGCCGCCCTGAACGGCGACCCCATGCTGTTCAAGGTGGGCGGCAAGTTGCGCGAGAAGATCGTGTTGGACGAGGCCCCCGACCTGTTGCGGCAAAACCAGTGGGCCACGGAAGCCATCTATCAGCTACGCCTCAGCATCCATTACAACTTTTCGACCGATCAACGCTTTTACGCGGAAGGGAACCGGGACGAACGGCTGGAAGCCTACCAGAAGCTCATGCCCTGGGTCGTCCATATCGAGGGCCTGATGCTCACCGGCTGGAAGAACGGCGAGATCCCGCCACTGCCGGGAAAGCCCGATTGGAGCGAGTTTCATGCGCTCGTGGAGCAATGGAAGCATTTCAGCTACGTCACGATCTTTGAGCGGATTTACCGGATCGCGGGCGACAGCCGCAAGCATCGCGGGCCGGTCCTGCTGGATCGCCTCTCTCGCGCCATCCAAAACGGCACATTGTTCTGGAACGACCGGACGGCCATCGCCTTTGAACGCACGGAAATCGGAGAAGCCCTCATGAAACACTCCCGCAAACAGGACATTACCGTCCTGACGGCGACCCCCAGCCGCGCCCTGAAAGCCCTCGCACCGGAAATCGTCGAGGCGTACCCGGCCACGCCCAATCTGCATATCCACTGGATACGCGGGCGCGACTGGTCCGCCACAGCCCTGCAACGGCAACCAACGGAAACCCTGCGCGACGCGGTGGACATCCTGGAGGCCCTGCCCGAGAACGCGGCAGCCCTGATGAAAAAACGCTACCAGGACGCCTTGCCCGTCGAAACCTTTCCCCATGTGTTTACTGGACACTGGCATCTGGACCACGAAGGCCACAATCGCTGGGAAAAGGTGACTTATCAGGAAATCCTGGGTCTGCAAACGCTGCCTCAGCACCAATACTGGATGCTCTACGAGGCGACCCGCAGACTCTACAAGCTCGACTGGCAACCCGCCCGCGAGGACGATCCCTGGGAGCACCAGTATGTCGGGATCAGCTATCTGCCGGGATCGGAAACTTCCTGCAATCTCCCCAAGGATAACCCGGACTTCGCCTATTTCATCCGCGAATACCACACCATCGAGATCGTTCAGGCCGTGGGCCGCCTACGCGCCGCCCGCCGTCCCGGCGTACAACTCACGGTGAACCTGCGCACGAACCTTCCCGTGCTTCCGCTGTTCGGCCTCGTCGTCGAGAGCTTCGGCGGTCACCACAATGCCCAACGGCAGGTCCACGATCGCGCCGTCGAGCGGGTGGCCGAACTGGTGCAATTCGCCATCGAATCCGGGCTACGGCCCAGCTTCCGCAACATCGACCGTTTGGCGAAAGAGCAAAGCGACAAAGGCAAAGGTATCCGCCATGCCAACTGGAAGCAGGTCGTTGACTGCATAACAGAAAACGCTTTACGCCCGAATGTCAACGCTTCGCAAGAGCAACTCATCGAACTGGAACAGCTTTGGATGCTGCGCTCCCAGGAAGCCATTCAGGGCGAGGCGCGACGGCGTGGCGACCGTATCCGCCGCCGCGAGGCCGCCATGCCGGGGCGCGGCGACGGCCCGGACGGGGAAGCCCTGCTCGACACCATCCGCGTCATGGACCGCCATCGCTGCGATTCGGCGCAAGCCGCAGAAAAAATCCTCACGGGTCTGCACAAAAATCGGCATCACCCTGGTGATGAATACGCGCAAATGCTGCGGGAGATCATTTTGAAGCCGATACCGGACCACTACTGGCGGGACAAGGATGCTGCTCATGCAGGATGAACCGAATCATGTGAAATGGGGGATTATCGTGGCAACGATTCTGGGCGTTGTGGCCTGTCTGATCCTTCTGCCTAGCCCTTCCTTATCCCACGCCAGCATCCGTAAATCGGTTGCCCGCGACACCCAAGGCAAGGTCCGGGTGACAGGTTTCGCGCATCGGCATGGTGTCTCCATCGTGCGGCTGCAAATCCCCAAAGGCCCGGAAATCGCGTATCTCGTCGCCGGAAAGTATCTCGCCATTGGCCCGCTCATGAACCTCAAAACCGGGCGGAACGTCACCCCACCCTGGGAGAAAATCTATGCGAAATAAGTCATCATGGATCGTTTCCCGCATGATCGTCCGGCCTTTCACCCTGCTCCTGCTAGCCATCCTGTCTACCGCGATTCTGTCCTGTGGTACGGCGATGGCCGCGCCGTCGCTCTATCCCATTCCCGCCAAAGATGCCGCCCTGCTGCACAAGATTCACGGCTTCGTGTGGGGTGCGAAAACGGCCCCGGCCAAGGCCATCGTGTTCTTCGACCCGAATTGTCTCTGGTGCCATCGGTTTTTTGAACAGGTGCAGTCCGGGGTGTCGGCGGGCAAGGCCCGATATCTCATGATTCCGGTCGCCATCCTCAAAAAAAGCTCCTTGCCCAAGGCCGAGCGCATTTTGCAGGCGAAAAACCCGCAAGCCGCGTTTCTCCAGAATGAAAAGGGCTTTGAGGATCAAACCGAGGAAGGCGGGCTACCCCAAACCTTTCCGCAAGCCAGCAAGACCATTGCCGACATCGTGGCCATCAATACGGCGGTGCTGGCCGACCTGGAAGGCGGAAAGCCCGCAACGCCCACTTTCGTCGTGACGACCCTCCAGGGTCCGGCGCTGCATGAGGGCTTTGTACAAACCCCTGCCGGGGTGCAACCCCCAAACGGGAAAACTCCGGTGTCCAATTTCCGGCAAGGGCTGGTTCCGGTTCCCCCTGTACGGCATATCGTCATGCCCACGCTTCCCCAGGTGCAGGAGTAAGCCATGGCGAAGATGCAACGCGACAAGGGAGCGCGGGGAGAGCGGGAACTGTTCGGTCTGTTGTCGGAACAGTTGGGAACCGTGGTGCAGCGCAATCTCGTGCAGACCCGCGATTCGGGCGCAGATTCCCTGAGCATCCCCGGCTTTACCATCGAAGTGAAGCGCCAGGAGATCCCTTTCCGGCAGGCATGGTGGAATCAGGTCAACGCTACCCGCCACCACAACGGCGGGGTGATCCCGGTCCTCTTTTACCGCCAGTCCAGGCATCCCTGGACCGCCGTGTTCGACCTGTCCGACATCTACCCCAACGTCGATGCCGGTTCCCTCTGCCACACCGATCTATCCACCATCTGTCAGTTGATCCGGGAGGAATTGCCCCATGTTCGGCATGAATAAAAAGCCGTCGCCTGAACCCCTTGCGAGAAGCCAACCCCCTGCGTGGAGCGAGGCACCTACCGGAGACGAGGCGGGAAATGGCACCCGCAAGGCCGTTCAGCGGGAATTGGACGCGGCGCAGCAACATTGGGAAACCAACGTCTCGCTGTTTCGGCTCTATACGCTTGCCAGCCGCATCAATGTGGCGCTACTGGCCTATAGCGCCATGGCGACGTTTGCGGCGGTCTGGATCGTGCTGCACCCGCCCTTGCCCGTCTATTTCGCCACGTCCGACACCGGACGCATCGTGCCCCTGGTGGCGCTGGACGTGCCCTATGTCACGGATCACACCGTCATCGCCTGGGCCATGCAGAAAATCCCTGACGCCCTGAGCCTGTCGGCTCTGAATTATCGCCGCGACCTCCAGCGGGCACAGGCATATTTCACGCCATCCGGGTATCAGGGATTCCTCGCTGGCCTGAAAGCGCATGGCGAACTCAAGGCCATCCGTGACCGCAATCTCATGGTTTCGACCATTCCGACAGGTCCGGGCGTGGTGATCTGGCAGGGGCATCTGCCCAATGGCATTTACGCCTGGAAGGTGCAGTTCCCAGTCAAGATGATTTTCCGCTCATCGAGCCAGATCAATGACCGCAACCATCTCGCCACCGTATTGATCCAGCGGGCCGTGACGCTCAAGAACCCGTCCGGCATCAGTATCCAGAGTTTTGTGCTAGGAGCGAATAAATCATGAAAAAACTATGGTTGTTGAGCCTCTTTCCGGCCTATGCCGTGGCGGGTGTCGTCGTGGTGCCGCAAGTGCCCGTGCCAGCCCCGCAACACATTCCATCCACGCCGATTCCGAACCTGCCGCAGACGACCCAGGAGTTGCAGTCGGCTCCGAGCGCGGTCACGGTTGCCCCCGCGTCTCCAGCCCAAGCCGCTCTGCCCCCTTTGCCTGCCGAAAACACGCTCTACAAGTCGGCGGCGAAATCCCTGCTTCCGCTCAAGGAGCAAGACCTGATGCAGTTTCGCAAGCGGCTACAGGCGACACAGAAAGCCTCGGAGGTACCCATCACGCCGCCCCTGGCGAAAACCGAAGTCATCACCGTGCATCCCAACCGGGGCGGCATCCCGGTGATTCCCATGGCGGCGGGCTATGTGACGGACGTGTCCTTTGTGAATGAGTGGGGTCAGCCCTGGATGGTCGTCGATGCCACCGTGGGCAATGGCGCGGCCTTTCAGGTGGTGAATCCGGTAGCGCCGGGAGCCGTCCAGACGGAAACCGCCCTGCAAAACAAGGAGGGCAAATCCGCCGCGAACGCCGCGGCTCCGGTCCAGACCAGCACCATCATCGTAGCGGCCAAACAGAAGTTCCGGGACTCCAACCTCTCGGTTTTGCTGCATCAGTTGCCGACCCCGCTGCTTTTCGATCTGCAAACCGGACAGAAGGCAGTGGACTACCGGATCATCGTGCGGGTGGACGGGCTGCCTGCCGGGGCCATGCCGCCCATCGGCGGCCTGGGCCGCTCCCAGGACAGCGCGGACGCCGTGCTCATGCGGGCCTTGTACGACACCATGCCCCACTCGGCGGAAAGCATCCCCTTTGGCTATGGGGAAGCCTGGAAACTCAACGGGCATGTCTGGCTGCGCACCCGGCATAGCGTTCTGGCCCCGGCATGGCTGGCCACCCTGCAATCGCCCAATGACGTCCACGCCTATGAACTGCCCGCCACGGACACGGCCATGCTGACCGTGAACGGCGAGCCGCGCACCATCGTTTTTGCGCAAAAGGAAGGGGTTAGCACCCTGCAAGGGGGTGAGGAATGAGTACGCAAGACCCGGCTGGAAACACTACTCAGGAAACCGAAAAGAAACGATCCGTATGGGGCAACCTGAAACAGTTTTATACCAGCCCGGAAACGCGGATCAACGCCCTGCTGCTGACGGGAACCGCCGTAGCCATGATCGCCTATGGCGCTTACGATCTTCTCGGAAGCTCCACCACCAAGGTCATGAGCAGCCCCGGTTCCGCGCAACGGGTCAAGAATCTTCCTGGCGGCGACAAGGGAGGGGCGCTCTATGAGCAAAACCTGCACCAGTTGAACGCGAAGCGGGCGCAGCAGGCGGCCCAGAAAAACCAGACCTACGTGCCCACCCTCGGCGCCCTGCATCCGGTAGCGCCCGTAAAATCCGTAGCCCCTAAAGCGCCCGCCCCCGCACCGGCCCCGGCTCCGGTGCAACCTGCGGCGGCACCCAAGCCCACGGCCTACCAGAAAACCATGGATAAGGATGCGCAAATGGAATTGATGCGCTTCATCGACGCGCCCGTGCCTACTCCGCTGACCACCAGCCTGCGCGTCGTAAACGAAGGGTTGCACCCGGCAGGAGGGGTTCCGGTTCCCGGCAGCGGCACGGTGGCGAAAAGCCCGGTGCTGGCGAATCCCGGTCATATTTCCTTTGGCGAACTGCTGACGGCCATGAACAGCAACGAACCCGGCCCGGTGAAGGCCGAGATCGTCGCGGGCCGTTTCCAGGGCGGGAAACTCCTGGGCGGCTTCAAGCGCGAAAAGGACCGGCTGGTCATCCAGTTCGACGAAATGACCTGGAATCATCAAAGCTACGCCATTTCCGCCTACGCCATCAACGCCAAAACAGCCCGTACTTATGTCGCCACCAGCGTCAATCATCACACCCTGTATCGGTGGGGTTCGCTGATCGCCGCCTCTTTTCTGGGAGGCATCGACAACGCTCTGGAAATGGCGAATACCAACACCACCATGGGCAGCGGTTATGCGGTCATCTCGCAACAGATGAGTGGCGGTGATATTCCGCTGTATGCGGCTGGAAATGTGGGGGCTGCTTTGACGCCCATCATGGAAAAGCGGTTCAATACGCCGCCTACCGTGCGGGAAGCGCAAGGCGCTCCGATTGGCATTTTGTTCATGAAACCAGTACAATAGAAAATATCTTCGCATAGGAGTGATGGCCTTGTCCGCATCTCTGCCATTTGCCACCATCCTGGCTTCCGAAGTGCTGGAGGCCAGGAAATCTCCACAAATACTGGAAGCCTTGCTCAAGCGGGCAGACCCTTTTTTGTACCGTTTGGCGCAAAACCATCATCGCTATCACACCTGGGATGATGTGGATGATATTTATCAGGAATATCGGGAAACATTCGTGCGCTGCATCCATAAATATGATGTATCAAGGGCCTATGAAGGATTGGGATTCATCATTTATCTGAACTGGCAGGTGCGAACGGATTATCGCAGCCATTACCGGCGCTACGAGGCGACCATCCGAAATAGGAAATACGATGAGATCGTTGAGGAACTGCCGGATGTGGTGATTTCCACGGACATGGAACAACTGTTGAATAAGGCCGTTCTTTGTCTGACGGCGGAAGATCGGGAGACCTTTTGCCGCTATCTGGATGGCGAGCACATACCCATGCGTTTGATCGACCGGATTCAGCGGGAACTTCGTCATTTCATGCTGGAGGAAAACTGATGGCCGCCATTACTCCCGCGTTTTCCTGGCTTGGAGGAAAAAACCGGATTCGGGATCGCATCGTGCCCTATACCGTGGGGGCGGCCCTGTATGTGGAACCATTCGCCGGGGCGCTCAACGTGCTCCTGGCCCGGCCTAACAAGGGTTCGCACCCTGCCAGGGGCATGGAGGTCGTCAACGACCGCGATGAGCGCATTGTCAATTTTTATCGAGTCTTGCAGGACGATCTATTGCGGGATCGGTTGATGCAAAAACTCAAGTACACCCCCTATGCCCGCGCCGAGTTTGCCCGCGCCCTGGAAGTCCTGCGTTCGCCGGATTCGGGCAGCGTGGACCGCGCCTGGGCTTTCTTCGTCACCCAGAATCAGGGGATTTCAGGCAACGGCTGCAACGCCAGCAACGAGAATAACTGGGGCGTCTCCAAGGAGCGGGATACGGCGGCTCGCTTTCGCTGGCATGTCCGGGAATTGGACGCCCTGGCCGAACGCCTGTCCGGGGTCATCATCGAAAACCGGGACGCCCTGCTACTGCTTTCCACCTGGGACGCCCCCCATGCCGTGTTCTATTGCGATCCACCCTATGTCCCGGAGACGCGCAAGATGGATCATCGCTCGCGCTATCGGGAGGAAATGAGCATGGAGGATCATCACGCACTGATCGACGCCCTGTTGCACCTGAAAGGGCAGGCCATCGTTTCCGGCTATCGGAACGATGCCGTACATGGACCCCTGGAGGCGGCGGGCTGGCAGCGCATCGACACCAGGGTGGCCCTCTATGCCTCGGTGCAGGACAAGACCCAAACCCGCACAGAATGCCTCTGGCTGTCGCCGGGGATTCAGAATCAGCAAATTGGATTGTTCGGATAGGAGGTAGCGGGTCATGACCTACCGAGAGATCGCCTGGAATCTCGCCCAGGGTGGGCAACTGGAACTGGCAATGGCGGCCTGGACCATGGAAAACCTGCGCCAGATTGCGCAAGGGAAGCCGCCCGATCCGGTCGTGGAGGAAAACTTGCGGCAGGCCGGGGCATGGCTGGCGCAATCACCCAAGGACGGTTTTTCTTCCCAGGATGATGAACTGCTGCGTACTCTGGTGGACCTGCAAAGAGAAATCGGGAATCACGACAATCTGCAACATGCCATCGACACCCTGCTCAACGAGTGGCGCACTTCGCCCAATCCCAATCTCTATGACTGGACGCTGAACACCATCCGGTCCACCAAGGGACCGGAGGATCGCGTGTTGGTCCTGGCGGCCATCGGCCAATATCTGGAGCGGTGCGTCGAGCAAACCCGTTGCGTCGAAAGCAGCCCTGCCGGGGGCGACCCGGAAATCGGCACCACCATCAGGTCAAGAGCCTAGAAGGAGTGCCCGCCGTGAACCTCATTACCATGTTCGCCAACCTGGAGGGCAGTCTGCCGCCCATTCTTTTGCTGGTCTTTGGCGCCGCTTATGTGATCGGCGGAACCTATGTGTTCATCGCCCTGCGGCGACTCTGGAAGATGGGCGCTGGAGATCCGCACGTCCACACCGAAAGCGTCCTCATGGGACTTGCCATCGGCGGGTGTCTCATCGCCGCGCCGACCGCCGTTGGAGCCGACATAGGCACATTCTTCGCCACCACCACCCCTTCGCCCTTGCAGTACAGCGGGCCGGGCGGGCCGGAAATGGCGACAGCCGCCAAGGCCATCGTCTATTTCATTCAGATCGTCGGCGTCATCGCCGTCATTCGCGGCTTCATGATCTTGCGGGCCGTCTCCCACGGCAATACCCGCGATACGGTAGCCAAGGGTATGGCCCATATCGTGGGCGGCGCGTTCGCCGCCAATATCGTGGCGACGGCCCTGTTCCTGGGGAACACGGTCGGCCTCACCCTGCCCCTCTGATTTTTTTTCGGGGGTTCGCACCCCGCACCCTCGAAAATCGGCACCACCCTGGTGGTTCAACCCAACAGAGGAAGGTGTACCCATGAAGCAACTCAAGATTCAACCCAAGCATGTGAAAAGCGCTGTGGTCCTGGCCCTGGGGGCGATAGCCATGGCTTCTCCCCTCCTGGCCTTCGCCTCGGCGCAGGACGCCGGCGCCGTCGCCGCGAACGTCACCGGCAATTTCGGACCAATCGCCAAATTCCTGACGGGCGGTGGTTATGTAGTCGGTGCTGGCGCCGTGCTCCACGGTTTGCACAAGTTCTGGCAGAAGTCGCATGACAACCAGGGACAGATCAAGGCGGGGCACTACACCATTCCGGTAGTCGCTGGTGGCGCATTGATCGCCTTCGCCGCGACGGCGGGCGTTCCCGTCGCCACCCTGTTCGGCGGTGGCGTCAACTCCAACACAGTGGGAGTCAATGGCTCGACCACCTACTAGGGCGCAAGCCCGCCATCGGTTCCGGTGGCGGGCTTCTTTCGGAATTTCGGCATCACCCTGGCAGGAATCCACCCAAGGAAAGGAAAAAATCATGAGTCTCGCCAAAGGTCTGTATCGTGCCTTCAACCTGCCCCTCGAATCTCTGAGCGGCCTGCACGGCGTAGATGTTGGCGGCGCGAAAAATCTCCGTGGCGAACCCCTGGACGCTTTCCTGGATAGCGGCGGGCTGATCCGCTACGGCATCCTGCAAGGCGATTACTCCACACCCGATCCAGACTTGTATCAGGCCATGCTGCGCAAGCTGCAAGGAGGGCTGGTGACGCTGTTCCGAGGGCCGGGACATACCCTGGACATCAGTTTTCATGTGGACCCGGCCCGCTCCACGGAATTTCTGGAACGCCGTCTGGCCCCCTACCGCCGTCAGGCGGAGAAACACGGGCTGGATTTCGCGGCCATCTTCGACTCCAGAGTGCGACACTTCCCCCGGCACATCGCTCCAGAGGTCGTCATCATCGCCATGCAGACCGATCCATCGGCGCTGCTCGCCAATGAACAGAAACGGGCCAATCAGGCCAGGAAAGCGCGTCGGGCCAAGGCGCAGTTGGGCGACTGGATTCTGGGCGGCCAGGACGTGACCGCCATCATGCCGGAATTGCGGCATATCCACGATCAGGCGTGGAGCACCCTGGTCAAGAGTCTCGACACCTGCGGCAACGTGCTCATGGACGGCCAGAGCCGCAACAACGGCCTGCGTCTGGACGCCCTGACCATCGAGCAGGCCGTGGACTGGATGCGCAATGTTCAGCGGCCCGGAACCTACAGCCTGCCCGATGAAAACCCCACCTGGAAGGCGAGCCTCGCCCGCCCTTCCCTGGGCGTCAACGGGACGCTGCTGGCAACGGCCCCCCGTCTGGGGCTGTCCGCCATTCCCGAAGAACTGGAAGTCGCAGCGGGCGGCGTGGTGAAAACGCCCCAGGGCATAGCCTTTGCGCCGGTGGTCATGAGCCTGGGGCCGGTCAATACGCAGCCCTTCGGGGAACTGCTGGCGAATCTGGTCAAGGCCGACATCCCCGCCCGCATCAATTTTCGGTTCCTGCCCGGTGGAACGGGTGCGATGGGGCTGAAAAAGCTCGGCGCGGAAATGCTCTACCTGACCACCAAAATGACGGACAACGGCAATGGCCTCATCAAGGAAGCCATTGCCGAAATGCAGCGTCACGCCAGCCACGATCCGGTGGTGCTGATGCGCTCCGTCGCCTGCACCTGGGCCGACTCCGTGGATCAGGCGCAGATGCAGCAGCAAACCCTGCTGCGCATGATCGAGACCTGGGGCAATCAGGAATGCACCACCCGCTGCGGAGATCCGGTACAATCGATCCTGTCCAGCATCCCCGGACTCATGAGCGACATCGCGGCCCCGACATGGCCCGCCAACCTCTCCGATGTTCTGCCGCTCCTGCCCTTTGACCGGCCCGCCTCGCCCTGGACGCATGGACCGTTTTTCCTGCGCGACGCACTGCGCAAGATGCTGGCCGTCGGCCATGATCTGCAAACCCCCATCATCTCCTTCACCGGCCCTCCAGGGCGCGGCAAATCCATGGCGATGGCTTTGCAACTCCTGAGCTATCTCTGGGACGCGGGACAGGGCGACCTGCCCTATATCTCGATCATCGACGTGGGCTACTCCAGCATCGAGTTCATCGAGACCGTGCGTCAGGCGTTGGGCGAGAAAGCCCATCTTGCGCAAGGCTTCACCCTGTCCCTGCACGGCAAAACCATCAACCCGTTCGATACGCCTCTGGGCTTCCGCTTTCCCACGGAAAATCATCTGTCGTTTCTGAAAAACCTGATTGGCGTGATTTGCGGCAATACCCGCGAAAATCCTATCCTGAAATTGCCGGAGGCGATTGGAGCGGCGGTCATGGCCTGCTATCGCTCGGTGAGCGATCTGGGGCAGGGAAAGCCCAAGCCGTATCAGGTGGGCGTCGATCCGGACGTGGATGCCGCCATTGTCCGACATGGCATCATTACCGACAAAACGACATCCTGGTGGGAAATCGTGGACAGTCTCTTTGCCCAGGGCAATCTCACCATGGCCGGACGCGCTCAACGCTTTGCCGTGCCGCTCTTTCTGGACCTCATCAAGACCTGCACATCGGATGGCGACTTGCGGGCGAAATATGGCGACCTGAAAGTGAATGGGGAGATGGACCTCATCCACTACATCAACCTGAGCCTGACCGAAGCGGTGCAGAACTGGCCGGTCATGGCATCTCCCTCCACCTTCGACTTCGGGCAGGCCCGCATCGTCTCCCTGGACCTCGTGGAAGTCACCCAGGGGCAGGATGACGCCGCCATCCGGCAGGCGACCGCCATGTATCTCCTGGCCCGGTTCAAGACCAGCCAGAGTTTTATCTTCACCCAGGATGACGTGACCGGCGCGAAATTGCACCTGCGCCCGGAGTATGCAACCCATCACGCGGAGCGGGCGGCGCAGATCAAAAGAGCGGTGAAAATCGCCGTCTGGGACGAATTGCACCGGACGGGCGGCCTCCCGCAAATTCCCGACCAGATCGAGCGGGACGGACGCGAGGGCCGCAAGAATGGCCTGCGCATCCTCCTGGGTTCGCAGTCCTTTCGGGATATCCCGGAGACCATTCAGGACATCCTGGGCGCGGCCTACATCATGGGCCTGGACGGCAAGGAGATCGGCACCATAGTGGAGCGCACCGGAATCGACCCGATTCTCGCGGCCAAGGCCGTTGACCACTGCATCGGGCCGGGTCCGAGGGGCGCGGGCACGCTGGTCTACTGGAAGCGGGAAGATCGCCGCTATACGAGCCTCGCCTACGTCATCGCCGGACCCGTCGAACTCTGGGCGTTGACCACGCACCCGGAATCCCGCGCCGTCAAGGAAACGATCCTGCGCGAAGTGCCCTACAGCGCGACCCTCAACCTGCTGGCCGCCCGCTATCCGACCGGCACCATCAAGCAGGAATTGGCCCGGCGCAAAGGGCTGGCCCAGGGCGGCGAGGATTTTTTGACGGAAATCGCCCAGGATATCGTGCGCATGTATCAGGTGTCCCTGCTCAATTCGGCATCACCCTTACAGGGTGCTAACCCCCACTAAAGGGACAGGAGATTTTTTCATGGATTACGCACAGTACATTCGGCAGAACTTTCCCCAGGGGGCTTTTCTGCCCGATGCGCGGATTGCGACCTTTCTGGAGTACGCCCAGGGAGCCGCGATCGAAGAACGGGCGCGGATTCATGACGCCATCCAGCGGCAACCCTGGCTGCAAGGCTGGTACACGCCCCGCGACGAGATCCGCTTCCAGATCGACCACATGCTGCGCATCACCGGCTCCCAGGCCATCTCCCTGACCTCGGAACAGGGCATGTGGGAGAAGTCCCGGCAACTGGTCCTGCTGGACGCCCCCGGCCAGGGCAGCGACGACACGGTGCGCGGCACCCTGTACGAAAGATGGATTCTGGCCCAGGCCGACCAGATGATCAATCCCCACGGCAAGACCCCGGCATTGCCCAACATCATCGAACTCATGGGAAAGCCCTCGGTACCCGGCCTGAGCGCCGCGCCCGATAATCTCTATTGGGCGCATGACCATTTTCTGATCCTGGACGCCAAGTGCCCACGAGAGGCCCATACCTCGCCTCCAGACGCCTATGTGGCCCAACTGCACTTCTATGAGGCGGCCTTGCGCCACCTGATGCGCGAGAACTACCCCCAATGGGCCGACGCGCCCATTCGCAAGATTCTGGCGCAAGGCGACGTGCTGCGCGGGCGCGTGAGCTTTCTGGAAATCCCCACGGTTCCCGGCATGAGCGATACCCTCTGGAACAACGCCCAGGTCCTGCATCGGCATGTGTGTCAGACCCAGGACCTTTGGCCGATGCCGCCGCAGCCCGTTTTCGACCCGACGAAGCTCCCCGAAGTCGAAAGGATGGCCCGGCAACTGCTGGAGATGCGGGACCGGAAGGACTCGCTCGAAGCCGCAGAAACCGGCTTGCGGGAAACCTTGAAATCCCTGCTTGGCGATGATCCGCAACAGTGGCCGAAACTTGCCAGGGACGTGGGTGGCATGTTCCGCCCCTACTGGCCGCGCACGGCGGATGATCGCTTGCTGGCCACCCTGCGGGAAAACGGCATCCCCCTGCCGGAGCAACCCGTCTATGACGTGGACGGCATGGTGCAAGCCCTGCGCAACGCCGGTGTCGCGGTGGAACCCTTCATCAAGGACCGGCAAGTGGATGTGTCCACGGCGGTCAAGGCCCTGGAAATCCTGAATATCCCGCGCTCCGGTTTTCAGTCTCCCTGCATCACCCTGCTGGATAAACGACCGAAACCGGAACCGGTAGCCGACATGACCCCGGCCATGGGACGCAAACCATGAAGAAACAGACGATGCTCGATATAGCCAAAAAAGCCTTTCCCGTCGAGATTACCCAGGGGGAATCCCTGCTCGATACGGCGATTTTTACGATCAGCCAGCGGTTCATTCGGGCTATGGACCATGGGTATGTGTTGCCGGATTCTGACGAACTCCCCGATGAACCCTGGTTCATCGTCATCATGGCGGTAACGGAAATGATCCTGGGCGGACGGGATGGAAAACTGTATTTCACCCAGAACAGCTTTCCGTTTTTGAGGGGGTAAGAATGGGATTCTGGAATTGGGTAAAAAAAGACGTTGGCTACTTCAAAACCGTAGCGCGAACCGAGAAGCGCTTTCATAAAACCTTCTGGAGAATCATTGCGCCTAATGGCCTAGCGAGCGGTAGCCTTGCGCCGGAGCAAAACGTCGAAAGGCAGCCTTGGGACGCGATGGGCAAGGCGCTCAGGGAAACGCGCATGAAACAGGAATGGCGCGTATTGATCGTCATGATTGTTCTGTGGGCGTTGCTGACTGCCTACCTGATACTCAGCCGGAATTGGGAAGGGTTTGCGATCTGGTTGTTTTTTGCTGCCCTGGTCATCCGGTCAATGGTCATTATCCGTAAACTGAAAGGGAGAAAGTAATGCACTGCTATGCTGAGGCTGCCGCCTATTACGATGTTCCGGCCATTGTCCTGCGAGCCATTCATCATGTGGAGGGCGGCAAAAGGGGGGATCGCGTACCGGACTCCAACGGCACCTTCGATCATGGTTTCATGCAGATCAACACCTGCTGGAAACCGTTGCTGCATGAACAGGGCTGGACCATGCGCTTCGTCACGCGGCATGATTGCGCAAACCTCTTTGCGGCGGCGTGGATTCTCCGGCAACATCTGAACGAGACGCATAATCTCTGGTTGAGCGTTGCCAATTACCATTCCGGCGATCCGGCCATTGGCTATCCCTATGCGCAAAAGGTGTATCGGCAAATCGTGCGACTGGAGGAACCACATCCGGTCGAAACACTGGAAGCGCCGTTCCCTCAACAGAAACTGGTGTCATTCGCTCCGCAAAACATGAGTTTTCAGCCATGAGCACCCAGAACGGCGGTGGCGATGATGCGACGGGGATTATTGTCGTTGTCATCGTTTTGGGGTTGATGCTCTATTTTTATCAATATGTCGTTTTCTTTTTCTGGATTCCGACCAAGATCGCGGAACTCTGGTTATGGTCGCGGTTCCATCCCCATTACACGGCCCATCTGCGGCATTTCGTGGATACGGTCACCATACCGAAATTGCACTGGCTGGATGCCGAATATCTCAATGGACAGGTGCTATCTATTGGCGGACACGGCTGGATGAAACCCATCGCCTTTCTACAAAGCGGCCTCGCCCTGCTGCTGGCCTTCCTGGTGTGGCGGAAGGTGCGCCAGCATGGCATGAAACCCGTATCGGGCGTCGCGGATTTGGTATCCTTGCAGCGGGCGCAATTCCCCTGGGGCTGGTTCTGGCTGAAAAGGCCCCAGGAACGCGAAACCATGAAGCGCCCGCATGAGGTATTCGGGAAACAGCCGGATTTTTCGCACACCTTTCCGATCCTGCAAAAACAGTTGGGTCGCCGGAATATCGGCTTCGACGATCTCCCGCCAAAGGCGCAAGCCCTGTATGCAGCTTTCGTGAGACAGGTTCAGGGGCAGATAGACGAAGCGCAGCAACAGCTACGCATCCTGGCCCTGGGCGCCGCTCAGGGAACAATCCCCGTGCCCGACAACCGGGAACAAGCCGAGAAGGACTGGAAGGAGCGGATGCGACGGTTTCATTTCGAGCGCACCTGCTTTGCGGACGCCCTGTTTCATGCCCGCTCCCGGAACCTCCTGCCGCCTTCCTGGTTCAACTGGCTCAAGATCGAGGACCGCGCCTTGTGGATGGTCCTGGATAGCGTCCCGCCCTGGCGGAATGTCATCAAGCCTTTCCGCTGCGCGGCGGAGGCCATGGGGCCGCTGTCGTGGTGGATTCATGTGCAATATCGCCCTCTGGAATCGTCCATCGAGGATGAACTCAAACTCGCCTTCGGCAGCATCAATACGCTGGATGAAGCATTGAAAGAGGTGGATTATGTTGGGTAATCTCAAAAAAGCCGACAAAGTTTTCCCGATCATCGAGTTTCGGAAGCCCGATACGCTCCTGCTCCGGGGAAGTTTTGTCGAGTTTGAAACGTCCCTGCGGAAAAGCCGGAAAAACGGCTATGCGCTGAAAGGTTGCGATGAGCCCGAATTGCTGCAAGCCTGGGAGGAAGTGCCGTGAATGACGGCATTGCCACAAGCCGGGAACAGCTTTTCGTCAATCGGAATACCGGAATCTTCGCCTCGTTGGGCAATCTGTGGACCAATCCCGGTCTGTTCACCCTGCTGGTGTTCGGACTGCTGCCGGTGACCTGTAGCTTCCTGATCCCCCAATGGGACGACATGATCACCTGGATGGCGTGGCTCCTGGCCGCGCCGGTCTTGTTCAGGCGGCCTGTCTGGCCCGCCTGCAAACCGGCCTATCTGGGCGGCCTGGACTACGGCATGACCGACGCCAACGGCAAGCCGACCTCCGCCAAGGGCATCTTCTACCTTGGTTATCTGCGCTCGCCCTTTGCCCAATTCGGCAAGCCCGTCTGGCTCAGTGATCCCATGGCACGCTCGCATTTCTACTTCATGGGAACGACCGGCGCGGGCAAGACCACGGCACTGCTGTCCACCATCGTCACCAACGCCCTGGTGCAAGGCTCCGGGCTGGTGTTCATCGACGGCAAGGCGGACATCAAGACCTTCCACGATCTCTACACCTTCGCGGCCATGTTTGGCCGGGAGGACGATATTCGGATCATCAACTACGTCACCGGCAACCGGGACGTGTTCGATACGCCCACCTTCAAGATTTCCAGTACCTACAACCCATTCGCCCAGGAGTCGGCGGGTACGATCCAGGAAATGCTGAAAAGCATGATCGACTCCGGCGAGGGCGGCGACAAGATGTGGGAAGGGCAGGCCGGGGCTCTGGTATCCGGCGCGACGCCGGTTTTCGTCTATATGCGGGACAAGTTCAACTTCCCCCTGTCACCGCGCACCTATCGCCGGGGCCTGGAACTGGACACCCTGTTTCAGTTGGCCTTTCGCGGCAAGGTGTTCAACAGCGAGGGACAGATGGTGGACGGCGCCATTCCCGACCATATCCTGGGACCGCTGCGGGGCTTCCTGACCCTGATTCCGGGCTTCATCGACGAGAACATGGACATCAAGAAGCTGCCGCCCGGCAACGACTACATCAACCAGTACGGCTATCGCGTCATGCAGCTTACGGACGTGCTGGGTCTGCTGGCCGACCAGTTCGGGTACATCTCCGGCGCGGACGTGGGGGAGATCGACTGGCAGGATGTCATCATGAACCGGCGTATCGTCTGGGTCGCCCTGCCCGCCTTGGAGAAGTCCGAAGCATCCATTCAAAGCCTAGGCAAGATCGTCACCGCCAACATCAAGGGCATGGTGTCCGCGATTCTGGGGTCCAGCGTGGAGCGGGTCGCCGGTGCCAGCGAGGAACGCCGCCCGACCGAAGCCGACCATCCCTTTTATCTGGTCATGGACGAAAAGGCGTCCTATATCGTCTCCGGCGAGGACGCCATTCTCTCTCAGGCCCGGTCCCTGGGCATCTGCACCAGCATCGCCACCCAGGATCACGACCGCATCGAGTATTCGGACCAGAAATACGCCGCCGCCGTGGAGTCCAACACCACCAACAAGATCGGCATGTTCCTGGAGTCCAAGAAAACCATCCAGATGTTGATAGACCGGGCGGGCAAGGCGTTTTACCAGCGGGCGCAAAATCTTCGCAAGGCGGAAGGGGGCAGCGCCGTGGACGACATGCTGGATGGCGGCGCGCCCTACACCGACACATGGACCAACGAATATCTCGACAAGGTAGACATAGCCGATTTCACCAGCCAGAAGGAAGGACAGGCCGTGGTGCTCATCAAGGACCATGTGCTGAAAATGAACCTCTTTTACGCCCAGGTTCCCAAGAACCAGAAAGCCGTCCTCAAAGCCCTGGGACGGCGGGTGCCACACGGCATTCCCCTGCTGATTCCCGCCACCCAAAAAGCCCAGGTGCAGCCCATTCACGACGATGGTTCCCTGCGGCCCTTGCAGGCGCCCACCTACACCCCGCCGCCGCCAACGCCTCTCAGCATGGCCGACCTCAAAAAGCTGTTCGAGGACTTGCGGAACGTTACGTAAAGAAAACTCCACTCGTGGCGGGGTTTATAGCGAAACGTGTTTCCACGTTACCGATCGCATTCCCATCAAAAAAAGACATGCCTCTATACTATATTCAGCATCCATCTGTAACCATTTTGAGGATAAATGATATTTGCGAAAAACGCAGTTTGTGCGCAGCAGGGATCTGACAAACGCAACCCCGTGATGTGGCCGGTCAAACCGTGCCCTCTCCTGTGGAGTAGCTAAGAAAGGTTCAGAGGCATAAAAAAAGAAAACTAAGAAAGCCACGCCGAGCCTTTATTCCAAAGCTTGTGATGATTTCACTGCGCTATCATAAAAGCGCGTCATGGTCCGCGCGCAGGAAGCATGAGACTTAATGGCACAATTTACTATTATGATAACAACTCAATGGATAAGCGTTTTTTGCCAATTTATTTTATCAATCATAAATTGTGCAGATAACGGTTGGTTAGACTCAACAAAAATAGAATACCCTGCAAATTTTTTAGGGATAATGTGCGCCTTATCCCCATATTGAGAATTCAATCTGACCGAGAGCGCTATCTGTCCATTGCGAGTGACAGGCCAAATAACCACAGCTCCGCTCGGAAAAGGCAAGCTCTTCAACAATTCATTGGCAGCGCTGCTAGGCGTCATTTCATACTCCGTGTGTTGCATCAATGGTTGCACCAAACACAGACAAAATCAAATCCAACGGGACAATTAGAGAAATTGTACCATTACCAGCGAATACTAGACCAACAGAAGCAAGTTCTCCGTTTGGAAGCGTTCCAACAACCAAAGACCCGGAATCTCCCGCATCAGAAAAAGCTCCGTTAACACCCTCAGCAATCCATGCTTCATTGAAGAAGACAGTAAACTGCTGTTGAAGTTCAGGGACGGTATATAGTACGGACTGCGCACCGGCCACCTTGCCCGTTATTACGCCTTGAGTATGACCTGTAGTGCGACCCACTTTTTGCACACTCATTCCGTCAGTAAGAGGCGCGACAATTCCTGGAGTAACATAAAATGATCCTTGCAGTGCGCTGACCTTATTCGGATCAACAATTCCCATTACGGCAGCATCTAAGTTACCAGAAATATCAACTGTGGTTGGCAACCCATTCACCATAGGAGCACTTGCTTCATAAATACCAATACTGAAAGGATGAATCAATATGTTTGGACTAATATCAAGATTTCCTGGAGCAAGAACCGGATGCCCAGATTCCGCGTAGCTGCAACGACCTATTACATGATTATTTGATAAACCGAACAATTCATCGTTGATGCGAAGAAGGACTCCCAACGTACCAACGCCAAGACTGCCCCCAAGACCAATAGAGCTTCCGCACGTTATTCTATTATTATGCACATAGTGATTTGGAGTGCCGATACTAGCAGGAGGCGTACCACCAACGTGCCCAATAGTTCCCTGCCGGTACTCTATACGGAATTCGTCTAATTGTGATGGCAAACTTTTTATTTGCTTCGCGGTAAATTTTTTATTTAGATAGGCTATAATAAGGCTTTCTTTTTGGTTAACGCTAATCGCGTGAACCTTTCTAGCATTGACCGCGCGACTTAAGGATGCGTCTAAATTTCCAAAGGTATCCTCAAAAAAATCTATGTACTCATCTTTCGTTGATATATCAGCAACCTGCGCGGCGGTGGCCGTTGGCGCAAGCCCATGTCGAGCAGCCCATACGCGAAACGCGGCGCCAGCATCAAAGATGTTCGATGTCATTACGGCTCCTAAAGTCGAGCTAATCTTGAAAAATTGATGCCCACACAAGAAAAAATTTGTCGTATTGGGCATCAATGTGAGTACTTCAAGCAATACACATCCACTATCTACTGTATAGACTATGCCCGATGCATGTTCAAGTTCTGCTGCGCACCGAAGAAGGATTTGAGGGAGGCGAACAACCCTCCACTCACACCACCTTCCATATCAGGGAGTTTGCTGGCCGTTTGATGGACCTTGGCGGCCTTCTCGGTCAACGCGGGGTCGGTCTTGCCGCCCTTCTTGTTCATATAAAATAGGGCGTCCTGGGCCTTGTCCACGCTGTCCTTGGCCTGGGCGTAATGGGCGGATAGATCAGGATTGTTTCGGAGCAGGGCATCGGCATAGAGCGCCTTGGCACGGGCGGGCATTCCCTGCAAGCCTTCCATCTTCTGATACTCCTGCACGGCGGGATGCCGGGCGATGGCGTCCAGATGGGCCTGCGCCCGGTCCATGTGGGCATGTGCCCGGTGCTGCCATTCCTCCGCGTCCGGCCCCTTGATGGCCTGAACCATGCTGCGCCCGGCGTTGGCCGTGTGCAGGAGCAACAAGGAAAGCAAGCCGATGTGTTGGTGAACGACTTGCTGCTGCCCATTCTGCTGCTGTGCGTTCTGCTTTTGCTCCGGCGTGTCGGGCTGCATCTTGGTTTCTTGCTTCGCTTCGGCTTGGGGCGCTGGCTGCACCCCGGCAGGGGGCTGCTCCCCGGCAGGGGGCAGGTCCAGCATATTCCGCAATTCGGCCAGACTGGAAAGCGTTTTGGGCGCTTCTACCGGCTGAGGAATATGGTTTTGCGCGATGTGATTTTTCAACTGATCGGCCAAGCCGGGTGTCAACGCCTGCCCGACCGGAACGGCATTACCATCCTGGTCGTGACGAAACACTCCAAAGCTCTGCGGGTCTTTTTCGTTGATTTTCCCATCCGCGCCCACTCCGGCCACAAAAAGCGGTTCGGTCGTCGGCGTGGCGTACCCCACCACGGCAGCCAATCGGTTGTGCGGGGACTCGTGCCCCTGATCCGGGCCGGTATAGAGCCGTTCCCGCAAGCCCTGATCGTTCAGGATTTCGAGACGCTGCCGCCAGTTGCCCGTGTCCTGGTTGTGCATGAGCACCCCGGTGCGCAACGTGTCGGGTGCGTCGGCGCGGCTGTAAAGCAGGGTCGCGCCTTCGGCCATCCCAGCAAGGTCGATGCCGCCCATGGGACTTGGAATTGGGGCGCGATCCGGTCCCAAAGGTTCCACCCTCTGCTCCCCCCCTATCGCGGCTCCCCTTCCGGCCAGTTCTTCCAGGCTTTTGGCTCCCTTGGCTCCGCCAATGGTTTCCGTAGGTTCGTCGATGATCCGAATGTTCCCGTCCATCTTCCTTGCTTCTACCGCATATTCCGCTGCCATCGTGACTCTCCCGTTCGGTTGTACCTGCCAGGTGGTGCCGATTTTCGGCATCACCCTGGCAGAACCTCACGAAAAGGAGATAGCGATGGCTGTCGTGGCTCCCTGGCGTACCCAATGGTGGGAATCCCGCCCCAAGCCGGATCAGGTGGAATCCTGGACCATCCGCGACCCGGAACTCCAACAGGTGGACGGCTTTCGCATCCTGCAAGACCTGCTGAACCAGTCGGCCCCGCCTCACGATGCCCTGTCCTGGGCGCGAACCCTGATCTATCTGCCGGTCCTCGATGCGCTACCCATGATGGAGAAGCACCCGCCCCTACCCGAAGCCTTCCCGCAACTCAATGAGCGGGAGCGCAACGTCCTCCAGACCCGGATTCAGGCGTTGCTCTGGACCAAAGTGCTGCACATGGGGAAAAAACATGCCTGAATGGGTGCCGCGCAAAACCGGCATCACCCTGGTAGAGACCCTTGATCCCGGAGATCCACCATGGCCGATACCAGCGAAGCACACAGAGAACTCTTGAGCGCCGTGCTGCGCCAAGCCATCGAGGAATCGCGCCGACCGACTCAGGCCGGGCACTCTGCTCGCCTGTGGCTGACACAATCTCCCGTAGCCCCCGCGCTTATTTCGTCCTGCTGGATATGAACCCCGACGAAGCGATCCGCCGTCTGGCCGCCTGAGCGCGAAAAATCGGCACCACCCTGGTGAAACCACACACTCAGGAGACTGCCATGTTGAACGCTTTGCTTCCCATCCAGACAACTGCTCTGGCCGACGAAGCCGTGCCCACCATCAATGCCCGCGACCTCCATGCTTTCCTTGGGGTGGGCAAACACTTTTCGACCTGGATCAAGGATAGGCTTGCCAAGATTGGTTTTGTTGAAGGACAAGACTATGTTTCTTTTGAAGGTTTGAGATCCCCCGTTTCGGGGAGCGCAAAAGCTCGCCCTCAGAAAACCATCGAATATCATCTCACCCTCGACACAGCCAAACACCTCGCCATGTTGGAACGCACCCCCAAGGGGCACGAGGCTCGGCAATACTTCATCGCCTGTGAGAAGGAATATCGGCGGCTGCGGGATCAGCCCCCGGTGCAGCCAGCTCGCCAGCCCACCTTGAGCGAGCGGTATCTGAACGGCCTGCCCCATGAAACCGTGCTGGCCGAGTTCAAGCTGCTCATCGAACTCAACCGATTCAGTCCCGGCATGGACGCCAATCAAGCCTTCCTGGGGGCGGTTGGGCAAATGGAAATGATGGGCGTGCAATTACGTCCCCTGCTGGCTCCCCAGGCTTTGGCCCTGGAGTCGCCCCATCGTTGCGCCGAACTGCGGCCTACGGACATCGCCCGGCGCTTCGGCATCCTGCGCCGGGACGGCAAGGAAGATGCCGCCGCCGTCAACCGGCTCTTGGCCGACCTGGGCTATCAGACGCGCACGGCCAGAGAAACACTGGCCTGGACGCCTACGGAGAAAGGCTGGCCCTTCGCCGTGGTCAAGGACGTGCCACGCGCCACGGTGCAAGGCGGGCGGCCCGTCCGGCAACTCTTTTAGAAGGATGGTCTGCTGGAGTGCGTCGCCCCTGTCCTCACCCGCCTGGGTGCTCAACGCATGATCGCCACCAGCGATCAATTTTCACTGAGTTTGCAGTAGACCGCGAAAAATCGGCACCACCCAGGTAGTCAACCCATTCAGGAGATTGCACCCATGGACTACCACACTCCCTTTCTGACCGGCGAACTGGCCGAAGACACCGGCATTCGCCTGGATGCAGCCGAGAACGATCAGGACGCCAAGCCCGTAGCCGAAGTGGATGAGCACGGCAACCTGCTCGATGACCAGGGCCGGATTCTGGAGATCGGTCATGACGACTGAAAAGAAAACGGCGGCGGAGATCGTCGCGGAGCAAATCATCGACATGATTCACGATCCGTCCGGGGTGCCCTCCTGGCGCAAGCCGTGGACGCCGCCGCCCGGCCCGCGTCAGCCGGTCAACGCCTCGACCGAAAAAAACTATCGCGGAGCCAACGCCATGGTTATGGCCTTTGGCAGATTTTGCGGACAACCAACGGTTTTTGCCACCTTCAATCAGTGGAAAGACCTGGGCGAAAAGGAAGGACTGAACCTGTTCGTCAAAAAGGGGGAGAAAAGCACCCCCATTCTGGTGCCCATTCTCAAGAAGGATGAAGAACATCTGGACGCAAACGGCGATCCGAAGCAGCGGCTCGTCGGCACCAAGCTGGCTTTCGGCTTTCACGTTTCCCAGATCACGGACGGCGAAGCCTTCTTTGAACGCAAGTATGGGGCCATTCCGGCTCCGCGATGGGACATGGATACCATCTGGCCGGTACTCAAGGAGCGTATCGGGCAAATCGCACCGCTGACCATGACCGCATCGGACAGGGCTTTTTATCGGCACGGCTCCCATGAGATTTTCCTGCCGCAACCGGGCCAATTCGCGTCCGAGGCGGGATTCTATGGCACGGTGCTGCACGAACTCACCCACGCCACCGAACAACAGGACGAGGCGTTTCAAAACTCGATCAAGACCAACAAGCTCATTGGAAAGGACGAATACGCTTACTGTGAATTGCGGGCGGAATTGGGATCGCTGCTGCTCGCCCAGACCATGGGCCTACCCACGGAAGTCACGGAAGCGGCGTCCTACATCGAGGGGTGGGGCTTGAAGCATTTTGCCGAAGCCCACAAGGCGATGATCCTGCAAGCAGCCAACTACGCGCAGAACGCCGTGGACATCGTTTGCACCCCGGAGTTCATGCTGGCCTTGCAGGAACGCCGCAACGCGGCGATTTCCGGCACTCTCGCGGCACCACATCCCCAGGGTTGCACCCCGGCAGGGGGCGACCTGTCCATCACGCCCGCCGACCTGGACGCCGGGAAACGCTACACCTTCACGTCCGATCCGGGGCACGGCTGGCTGGTGGTTCCCACGTCCGACATCGCCCAACTGGGTATCGCCCAGGACATCAGCATTTGCTCCTATCTGTCGCCACGCGGCGGCAAAGCCTATCTGGAGGAAGATTGCGACGCGCCCCGGTTCGTGACCGCCTACGCGGAGCATTACGGCATAGATGAAGATGCGCTTTGGAAGAAGATCGCCATCACCAACAACATCGACCGGCAAGCCACCTGCCGCTCCTATGACCACTTCGATCCCGAGCGGATTCCAGGCCCATCCGTTCCGGCACATCAGGAAACCTTCGCCCTTGGGAGTCATCCATGAAGAAAATGACCTTTACCCTGTGCATCGCTCTCCTGGCCGCGCCGGTGGCGGCTGCCGCCGCGCCCTGCGATCCAAGTTGCCCGACCTGCCAGAACGCCATCAACACCTTCCAGAAGCAGGCGCAGGAAACCCTCGCCGTCGCAACGCCGCCGAATCCCCAAAACGAGGTCAATAGCGATACCTGCCTGGGTAATGCGCTCAACTTTTCCCTAAGCGATATGTTTCCCTCCAGCGTGTCGAGCCTCATTCAACAACTGGAAAAAGAGGTCTTTCAGGCGGCTTGCAGCGCGGCCAGCAGCGCGATCAGCAATACGGTATCCAAGGGAAACAGTTTGCTGAATTTCAATCTGCCCGCCAACGAGTTCTCTCAACTGACGGGCATGAGCAGCTTCAATCCGGTGCAGATTACCAGCAACAGCGGTGGCAGTTCGGGCATCACTTTCCAGAACAGCAGCCCGAATATCTGGAGCAACGCAGCCACTACCGCCGTCAGCAACGGGACCGGGGAAGCCGCCAGTCAGGTCAACAACTGGTACAACAATGTCTTGCCATAAGGAATTTGCCATGTGGAAAAAAACGCTTTTTCTGGCGGTCGCCCTGGCGTTGAGCAATTCGGCCTGGGCTTTGGGGGAACAGCCGCAATCGCAGCCGATTGGGCCGGGAACCATGGTTGTTCCCGTAACCGGGTACTGCGCTGGTGGTTACTCCCAGGGGCAGGTCGCCACCCCGCAAAACATCAACGCCGCCGAGAGCGGCATCGTCAATGCGCTGGACATCATCTACTTCGATAATTGGGTGCCGCTGTTCGAGGCTGCGCAATCGAAGAATAACTCGGTGCGCAAGGATTTGACCCAGGGATTGGCGCTGGACGTGAATACGGCCATGCAGAAGATCGAACAGGCCAAGGTTCGCGCCAATACTTATGCCGATGAACAGACCCCGCCCGGTATGCCCTGCGGCGCGGACGGTTGCACCGGCCAGCAAATGATGAGTTCGATCATCGCAGGTAGTAGTGGGGTGATGGGGTCCGCCAATCCCATCAGTGGCGCGGCGGCCCAGGTCAACTCCACCAACGAGGCCGTAACCACCCCGCAAGACGCGTTCGGGGCCATCGTGACCTATCAGGCCCAATGCGGCAAATTCGCTTCGCAGGCGGAGATTACGGCGGGCGTCTGTCCGGGGGCCACAGTGAGCGTCAAACCCAACGCCGATCTGGATGGAAGCACCCTGCTTTCGGTGCCGAGCACGGCCAATAACGAGGCGCATCCCAAATTGGACGCCCAGGCGCGGGCGGCATTGGTCCATAACCTGACGGATACCATGCTGGTCGCCAAGCTCAAGAAACCCAACTACAAGACCGTCGAGGGCGAGACGGAGGCCGGACTGCAAATGTCGATGCAGGCCCGCCTGAATCTGGCCCGCACGGTGCTTTCCCAGGTGGAGGCCATGAAAGCTCCCATTACGGGTTTTGGACCGCAGGTGCAAAAGACGCTCAACAAGTCCTTGGGGGGGACGCCGCCCATCGCCTCCAACGCTTCACTGGATCAGGCGTTGGCCTGGGAGGACAAGGCCACTTACGGCAACCCGAAGTGGTACGTCAAGCTGCAAACCCTGCATAAAGCGGCCATTCAGAAACAGATGGTGCTCATGCAGGCCCAGGAGTTGCAGTACCAGTATCTTGCCTTCCGGGAGCGCACCAATATCGAGGCGTTGATGGCCACCCTGGTCGCCCAACAGACGCAACAGGTCATGCGCAAGGAAGTCCAAAATCAGGGTACCAATGCTGCGCAATAAGGAGGGTGCCATGCGACCATTATTGCGCAGTCTCCTGCTGGCGTTGATCGTTGCACCGGGAACCGCCTGTGCCACCGGATTTACTACCGGCCTGAATGATCTGTATTTCGATCATTGGGTGCCTTTGTTCGAGGCGGCGCAAGCGAAGGACAACGCCGTGCGCAAGGACTTGACCGAAGGATTGGCCCTGGACTTCAACACGGCGGGCCAGAAGGTTCTACAGGCCAACGCGCGCGGCCAGACCTACGCCGACGAACAGGCCCCTCCGGGGATGCCCTGCGGGGCCAATGGCTGCACCGGGCAGCAAAGCCTTTCTGCGGTCATCGCCGGAAGTGAGGGGGTAATGGGAAGCGGCAACCCTGTCAGTGGCAACGCGGCCCAGGCCAGTCGCGCCGACCGGGCCATCACGACTCCCCAGGGGGCCTTTGGGGCCATCGTGACTTATCAGGCCCATTGCGGCCAGTTCGCGTCCCAGGCGGAGATCCAGGCAGGCGTATGCCCGTCTGCAACGGCCAGTCCAAAGCCCAATGCCGATCTCGACGGGTCTACGCTCCTGAGTGCCCCGAAAGTTGGCAGCGATCCGATTCATGCCAAGCTGGACGCCCAGGCACGAGCGGCCATCATTCACAACCTGACTGACACCATGCCGGTCGCCAAACTCAAGAAACCCAATTACGGGACCGTGACGGGAGAAACCGGGGCCGGACTGCAAATGTCCATGCAAGCGCGGATGAACGTCGCCCAGACCATCCTTTCGCAAGTGGCCGCGATGCGGGCGCCGATTGCCGGATTCGGGCCACAGATGCAAAAGACGTTGAGCAAGAATCTGGGGGGCGTCCCCGCCATTGCCAATAATGCCTCATTGGATCAGGCGTTGTCCTGGCAGGATCAGGCGACATACGGAAATCCCAAGTGGTACTTCAAGCTGCAAAGCCTGCATGGCGCATCGGTGGAAAAGCAACGGCTGCTCATGGTCGCGGAGAAATTGCAGCACGATTATTTACGGTTTCGCATGGAAACCAATGAGGAAACGGCGCTGGCCACCATGCTCGCTCAACAGACCCAGGAAGTCATGCGGCATGAAGTAGAGCGACAAGGAACTGATACCGCGCAGTAAAAATCGGCATAGGAGTTACCGCAATGAGCACAGTCTAAAGTCTGTCTTTTACCGTTTTGACCTGTTGGGATGGGCTTTTTTAGCCGCTGAAATAGTGATCGGTGCTCCGCTCTGGAGCCTTTTGCATATCGGGAGAGAATAATGGACACAAACGAAGCGTTGGCGAATCTGGAAGCTGCGCGAAATGCCGCACGGCGGCAAGAATTGTTACTGGAACCCGACGATGAAGTGGACGATGAACTCGGCATGGAGTTCGTCGATCCGTCCCTGGGGCATGTCCTGCACCTGATGGACTTGCTGGACCTATTGAGTGGCCCTGCCCCTGAGCCACGGCCCGCGCAGCGGCCATAACCCGGCTTCTGAATCTCCCCACGACTAAGGCCGTGGGGTTTCCCCACGCGGTTAGCCTACGAAAAACGGCACCACCATGGGAGTAACATCACAGAAGGATTGTGCCATGCGGAAACGTCTACCTTATCTCCTGGCCGGGCTGCTGACGCTGCTCTGGTCCGTTCCGGGTCTCGCCGGTACGTTCAGCACCAAGCCCGCCAGCGATGATATGATTCTGGGCATCCTGGCGCACACCATCGGCTCGGCCATCCACCAGATCAGCGGCGTCGGAAGCGGGACGGTCAGCGACATCACCACGGCCCTCATGGACATCAACTCCCTGGTCCTGATCCTGGGCGGGCTGCTGCTCACCTATGTTATCGGGGCCAGCGTCATGAAAACCGCCCATGAGGGCGAACCCCTGGGACAGAAATGGTCCTCGATGTGGATTCCCATGAAGGCGGCGGCGGGCGCGGCCCTCATTTTGCCCGTCCCCTCCCTGGGCGGGCTGTCAGCGGCCCAGGGCATCGTGATCTGGTTGCTGACCTTTAGCATCGGCGCGGGTGACGGCTTATGGGCACAAAGCATCCAGTACATCGCCAAAGACCCGGTAGGCTCTGTGGTGGTCAGCCCGGTCAATACCGGGCAAATCGCGGAGGGCATCATCAGTTCCCAGGTGTGCGAATTGGGCATTAACAAAACGGCGGATAGTTATTGGCCCGGCGCAAATCCGATCAGCCGGACCGGGCCGACCCTGGAAAACACGATCAACCCGCTGGATGCCGCAGCCCATGTGTTCGAGGGCTATCAGGAAACCGTTAGCCCCTTGCCCGGCGAAGCCACCTACGCCACCCAATACAGCGATTATATGTGGACGGCGGACAGTGGGGGATTGCTGGGCAAACTGACCAGTCTGGGCCTGACTTCTTCGGTCTGCGGCAAGGTGGCTTACGTCTCCGGGGCGGAAGGGACCGGGATGGGGGCCAGCATGGTCAACACCATCGGCTCCGACAATGGAACGGCCATCGGAACGCTGATCACCAGCCTCAAGCCGATTTCGACCAATCTCTACGACGAGAAAAAGCCGGGAACCGATGATACCAATTTCGTCAAGGCGATTAACGCCTACGACACGACCATGCAGACCGACATTCAGAATGCGGCAAATACGGCGCTGGCGGCCCAGGTGTCGAAATACGTCAGCGCGGCCAAGACGGACGGCTTTGCCACGGCGGGCGAATGGTTCTGGGATATTGTGCAGTGGAATGAAGTCGCGCAACGGGCGGCAAACAGCCTGGGGGATGCCAGCGGCATCAACATGGGCAGCGCCCTGGGCAAGATAGGATCGTCGCATATCGACCATGCAGAGGCTCGCGCCGCCAGCTTCGTCAAGCAAAACGGCAGTCTGGTTGGGCATGTGCAGCCGACCATAAATGCCAGTAGCGATATAGGGGGCGTGTTCGCGCAAGCCACCCCGCTCCTGATCGGCGCTATTTCCAGTACCAACGCCAATCCTTTGATCGCCATTCGCAATCTGGGCACCGGCATGGAGCTTGCGGGTGGCGCTGTCTATGTGGGTAGTGCGCTTTTGACCGCTACTGTGGCAGCACTCAATGGCAACACCGTTGAAAAAGCGGTAGCGGGAGAGGCAAGCAACCCTGCCGCCAAGGTGGTTTATTATGACGTGACTCCAATCCTCCTGTTTCTAGCCGGGGTATTGTTCGTCGAGGGCTTTTTCCTGAGTTTCGTCGTACCGCTCATCCCCTTCATGGTGTGGGTGGCCGGGCTGCTCGGCTTTCTGCTCATGGCCTTCGAGATGATCGTCGCGGCTCCCCTCTGGGGCATCATGCACATGCACCCCGAAGGGCATGAGGTCGTCGGCATGGGTACCACTGGCTACAAAATTGCCCTGGCCATCATGGTCCGGCCCTTTTTGATGATCTTGGGATTATTAGGGGGTTATGCGCTCTTTATGGGGTTTACGGCTCTCGTGACATCCATGATTACCAAAGCGGTTGTTTCGAGCCAGGATACAGGCGGGGGTATTACCGGCCCGTTGGATATGGTGGGTGCGGTAGGCGTTTACGCCACGTTGATGGTGATAATCGCTTATGAGGCGTTCAAATTGGTTTTTTTGCTACCGGAAAGGGTGATGGCATGGGCTTCTGCGAGCCATGGTGGGTACAACGAGGGCGGCGTCGTGGAGAAGCAGAAAGGGGCGCATGAAGGAGCAAAGAGTCCGGCCAGCAACATTGCTGCAAAGCACAATCAACAGATGGAAAAAATGTAAGATTCAGAGCAAACCCCACTGTGATAGTGGGGTTTGCTTGAACTAAAAGAGAAAAAAAACACCGACCAAGGCTGCAATAACGAACAAAAGCGTTGGAGAAATTCTTAGTTTAAACGCCCCATTGTTAGCTCGACGGGGAGACTCTCCGTGAAAATACTCATGGAGAGGATGCGAGGGATTCCAATGATCGTTGTTGTTCATAGTCACCCCCCTTCTTTCCACAGCCGTCATCCAGCCTACGTTCGCGTAGTACACCAGGATAGGGGCGCTTGTCAAGTCTTGGAAGCGCGGTATGGCCGGGAAAGGTGGGGTGAAGGTCGAGGAATGGCTGGTTTTGCTCGGTTTGCACTGGTGGTTGCGCCCCGATCCGCAGAATCGGCATCACCATGGAGAGAGGAAACGAATAGGGAGATTTTGATGATCTGGAACTGGATACTCGTGGGTTGTAGTGTGTTTTTGACCGTAGCGGCAGGGATTGGAATCGTTCGCACCGCTCGCCCTCAAAAAGCCAAGGAGAACCGTCATGCGTAAAACTCAGGCTTTTCTTTTGATCGGTGCGCTGGCCCTGGCGGGCTGCGCCAACAATCCCTATGCCAGCAATGCGACAACGGCGGATACGGGCGGCGGGGCGCTCCTGGGAGCGCTGGCCGGGGCCGTGATCGGCAACCAGACCGGATCTCCCTTGGCCGGGGCCGCCATCGGCGCGGGCGTCGGAGGATTGGCGGGCTATGGAGTGGCGCACTCCGGTCCACAGTCCGCCCCCACACCCCCCCCCGGCTACTACGCGCCGCCCGCCAACAATCCGCCCTGCCCTGCCGGATACACCTGCGTCCCCGATAACTGATCCTGATGGACGGCATGGCGGTCATTCGGTCGATGCTGGCAGCGGAACCTTGCACACCGGGCCAGCTATGGGAAGCCTATCAAACGGCGATGCCGGAGGCTTCCCGGATCGGCATGAGTTTCGACCTGAAAGCTCTGGCGGAAAGGGGGGCCATTCACCTGAGAGAAGGAGTCTGGATAATGAGCGATCCAGTAACGAAAGGGATGGATTCCCCGGAACCGTCACTTGCATCAAGCCCGTTGCGCGATCTGGAGCAATCCTTCGCGGAATGGTTGCAGTTCGGGAAGGAATGGATCGAGCAGGGGCAAAAAATGATGCAGGACGTGGCCGCTACTCTGGCGGAAGTCGAAAAAGAGCGGGCGAACATGCAAAAAGACCGCGACCGATTGCTCAAGGTGCGTGATGCGCTATACGCCGCCTCTGTTCACCTGGAACTGGAAGATGAGCCTTTAGACGGGATCAAGCGCACATGGGCCATCAAACCCTGAATCTTCCCGCAGTCCTGGAGGGCCGCGACGCCTGGATCACGGCCTATGCCGCGTGGTACCACCATTTTCTTGCCATGCAGCCACAAGACCATCTGGCGGGGCCGTGGGCGCGAGACATGACTGAAGCGTCCCTGATGAACTTCCACCTGCGGGACGATCAGACCGAGATCCGGCAGGCGGCAATGCAGACCCCTGCCCCTGCCCCTGCCCCTGCCCCCGCCGTTGTATCCGCGCCCGCGCCCGCGCCAAAGCCTGTTTCCGTTGTGGCTGCGCCCAGAAAAAACAAGGCACAACTGTCGCTGCTCCCCTGAAAATCGGCACCACCCCGGTGGTACAGATAAAAGGAGAACGTATGTATGACCAAGAAAGCCTACTGGTCCCTAGTGCTGTCGGCCTTGCGGGACAGAAAGATTCCCCAGGAGAAAAGACAGGCGGAGCGATGGCTGCTGCGGTTCGGGCCGCGCCCAAAGAGCGCTCAATGATGCCATCGGATTTGCGGGAAAGGGTATGGGAAGTCTTTGCGCATGGGGGCGATTTTCGGCCCCGCAACCCCCGGAATGACGAGTCCTGGGAGATCGTCGGCTTGCAGGATATCCCTGTGGCCCTGTCCGCCGTCCTGGAATCGCCATCCTACGCGCCGCACGTCCTGCGCGTCGTGGAAGCGGAAAAGCGCCTGAACGCGGAAGCCGAGGCCCTGCAAGGGCAACTGTACGGCAAGGACTACTACCCGCCCGCCATGCACCATCAGTTGGTCGCCCGTTATCACGAAATAGAGGCGCATCGTCGAGTGCGCGGCCTGTGCCCACTGTCGCGGAGGATTTTTGAATGACGACCGAGATTGAACGCCGTATCGCCAGTAGCCACCCCGAAAGCATCGCGGCCCTGGCACGGGAAGTATCCGCCGTTTTTGCGCCGGTCATCGACGCCATGAATGTCGGCTTGGCCCTGCAAGAGAAAACCTACCGAGATCCCGACCAGTTCATGAATCGCCTGGAGGGTACCCTGAGCAAGCTGGTGGACCGCATGGACACCGAGTTGAGGCAGGTCGCCACGCGACTGACCCGGATAGAGGATGAACAGCGTTTGATTCGGGAAGCCGTAAAGGCACTGGCCGTCATCATCCAGGGGGGAAAGGAAAATGGGCAACCTGAGTGATTTTTCTCGGCGCTACCAGGAAATCGGCAAGGAGCCTGTCGATTTTTCCGATGTGGCGGCAGCGGCGCGTGGCCATTGGAAAGCCCTGCTTCCCGCCCTGGGCGTCGATGCCCACAGACTCACCGGGAAGCATTGCGCCTGCCCCGGCTGCGGCGGCAAGGATCGCTTTCGGTTCGATGACAAGGATGGCAATGGCACCTTCGTGTGCTCCCAGGGCGGCGGAGAACTGCTGGCCGGGGACGGATTCATGCTGCTGGAGCATATACATGGCTGGACCCGCGCCCAGAGCTTCCAGGCGGTGCGGGACACTGTAGGCATGGGAAAAAACCTGTCGGCCAAGCCCGTATTTCCCGGAGCAACCAAGCCTGTCGCGCAGGAGACTCCCAAAATGAACCATCGCAAGGAACTGTCCCGCATCAAGGAAACCTGGAGTCAAGGCATCCCGATCCGGGGCACCATTATCGAAACCTATCTCACCAGTCGCGGGATTCTGACCGACAGTATTCCCGCCGATGCGCACTTGCGCTTTCATCGCTGGCTCACCCAATACGCCCCGGACGGCAAGGGCGGGTTCACGGTGCTGCATGAAGGCCCGGCCATGATCGCCCTCATCACCAACCTCCACGATGAAATCCTGGGCATTCACAAAACCTTCATCCGGCCCGATGGCTCCGGCAAGGCGGACGTTCCCGGTGGAAATGCCAAGTTTCTCAAGAAATGCGTGGAACGGCTGAACGGCGGCGCGGTGCGCATCCATGTCCCGGACCCGCAAAGCGGGATGATCGGCATTGGCGAGGGCATCGAGACGGTTCTGGCCGCGCATACCCTCACCCGGCGCAAGGGTGCCATCCTGCCCGTCATGGCCGCGCTCAACGGCGTCCTGCTGGCCGATTGGGTGCCGCCCGTCTCGGCCAGGAACATCGCCATCCTGGCCGACAACGACAAGGCCGGACTGGAGTACGCGCACAAATTGCAGGAGCGATTGCGGCAATACCGCCCGGACGCCGCCACCGACATCCTGATTCCTCCACAAGCGGGCATGGACTGGAACAATGTGCTCGCGGGAAAATCGGCATCACCCAGGTAGAAGCCATCAGCAATCAGGAGTTGTCATGAAAAATCGTATTGCCTTTTCCGTGCTTGCCCTGGGACTCAGCGGTTGCGCCGCGCATCCCCAGATTTCCGCGCCGCAAACCGTCCCCCTCACGCAAGCCTCCGCGTGGTTGAACCAGTCCGCCCAGACCGCCGCCGAATCCTTGAAGCATCTGGATCAGATCACCGAAGTCCATCTGCAAAACCCCGCCGTGGCCGTCACCCACGTTTCCAAGGTGTCCGGCGTGACGGATCGCCTGCAACTGCACTGGTCCGGCCCGGTCAGCCGCCTCATGGCGGAACTCGCGCAACGGATTGGCTGGCGCTCGGCCCTGGCGGTTCACCCGCAACTCTTGCAGGGTGCTAACCCCATGCCGGACGTGGCGGTTTGGAACACCAACGCGCCGCTGCCCGTCATCGTGCGGGAGATCAATCAGCAAATGGTGCATGTGGCCACCCTGCGCATCCTCCCCCTGGGCCGCACCCTGGAACTCACTTCGTACAACCCGCAATGGCTGCCGTCCCATCCGGTCCTCAAACAATGCCCGCCTATGATGCAGCCGGATGCCAACCCCATGATTCCGGCGACCGTGGGCAAGAACGGCCTCCTGCGCTCTCCCCATCACCTTCTGACCGTGGGCAAGGGTGGTTCCCTGCATCCACTGCCGGAAGGCCCGCACGGCCCCGAGATCCCCCTGCAAACGGCCCTGTCCCATCACTGGAAGCTGGTCATGCCCATTCACCCCAACCACGCGGAAGATCAGATTGCCCGGAAGTGGATGGCGGCGGGCGGCATCCTGTATCGCCCTTGATCCTACGGAGGATTTCGTATGAAATCGCTATCGCGCACCGCCGTTCTCGCTTTTGCGGCACTGACCATGGCCGGATGCTCTACCCATGAAGGACCGCCTGCCCGCGCCGCCAAGGTGGCCTATCTGCAAAACCTGTCTGGCGATTTTCGCACGACTCATTTCAATACGCCTACCACCACGCGGCGTCTCCCAAAGGGCACTGGCTGGCGCACACCATCATCTCCGCGCTGATCCACGGATTCATCTATGGGGTGATCTTCCACGTCAGGCGCGACATGAGCATGGGAGAGGTTCTGCTCACGGCGGTCCTGGGCATTGCGGTCGTCTGGGGCGGCTGATGGCTCTATCGCTCGACCCGCTCAACGAACAAGGCGCGATAAAAAGAGGGCCACCATCGTCCCGGCAAAGGCCCCCAGGACCGAAAAGGCGAGAATCCGGCTGTAGAGCTTCACCGTCTGATCCTGCCAGTTTTTCGTGTGACGACGCACGGCGGCGTTGAAGTCGTCCAGGTCGTGCATCGCATTATGCGTGTTCTCGCTCACCTTCTTGCCCAGGGCGTCCACTTCCATCTGTAAGGAGGCCGCCAACTGATCCAGAACGGGTTTGAGCTTTTTGACCAGATCACCGTTCAAGGACTGCGCCTGGGTCTCCAGTATTTTCACATAGCTGTCCGTGGACTGCTTCATGAAGCCTTCGGCCTTTTTGTCAAAGGTGTCCAGGAAATCCTGATGGCGGCCCAGCCACGCATCGACCAGCGCCTTTTGCTTGCTGGTCACTTCCTTCACCGCGTCGATGGTTTGCCGAAGCTCCTGGTCGAAGTTCTGAATCGTCTGGGTGGCGGCCACGATCTCCTGTAGCCGCGCCCGGACTTCCTCGATCTCATCCTCATGGACCCGCGCCAGAATCCGGTGCGAGTTCATGATGGTGTCCGCCAGCGTTTTCGCGGGAACCTGAGTCAGGTCAGCGCCCATAAGCAAGCATCCCCTGGGCATTGGCGAAAATCGGGTCGTCCGCCACCCGCACATGCGGATACGGAAAACCGCCTTTTTCGCCGGGTAGACCCAAAAACTCGGCCCCGCCGCCAATCAGCACGATATTGTCCACGTCCTGCACCGTGCGAAAGATGCTGGCCGCTTCCTGCCAGATATTGCTCGCCACTTCCCGAATCGCCGCCTCGCGTTCTTCACTCAGGTCGTGGTCCTTGCCCATGACCTTGACCTTGCCATCCCGAAAGGCCCGATACACCAGATGATCGGCCAAGGGATAGTCAAACCGCTTGGCGATGCGCTCGGCAAAGCGGGCCTGCATGTCCAGCACGCCCAGATTGCGCCCGCCCGTCCGGTCCATGAGGATGCGCCCGCCCTGGAACACCGTGGCATCCATGGTTCGCGCCCCCACGTCGAGGATCGCCGCACTCTCGCAATCCAGGGCCATGAGCGCCGTCAAGCCCTGGGCGACCACCTTGACCTTGCCGGGCTTGGGCAAGGGCTGATGAGCCGCGTCCTGCACCTCGATCATGAGAGATGCCTTCCGGGCTTTCACAGCTTCCTCGTTGATGCTGCCGTCCTGCCGGAAAAAGAGGCGAACGGGAAGGCCGGTCACCACGGTATCGCCCTCGCGGAAGCCCTGTGTCAAGAGCGCGTGAAGGCTCATGACCCGGTTCATCGGACTACGCTCGTAGCCGTCAAAGCGGGTGTTCAGCGTGTCGATGCCATCACCTACGGTGAAGGGCTGGCCCTCGGTGTGGTAGATGGGGTTCTCCCGGCCTTCCGCACCGAGTTCCAACCGTGCGCCGGAACGAATCAGCGACGGCATGGCGAACATGCCATTGGCCCCCGCGACCTTGATCTCTCCATATCCGTCATCCAGGCCCCAGACCTGGGATGCCTGACCTTCCAACCGCGCCCCTTCATTGTGCTTGCTCATAAACCCTCCGATTCAAACAACTTGGCCAATACCCTTTTTGCATCTCCATTCGTGTTTCCCGGCAAGAAATCCGGGCGCTGGCGCTCCGACGCTTCCTGCCTGGGACTGGCGCCCGACAAGGGACCGGAGCCCTGCAACGGGTTCGCATCCTGCAAGGGGGGCTGCTCCACAGACGAACCCACGGTTTCAGAAGGGGAAGCCACCTGAACGGGGGTCGCACACTCCCCTTGCCGGGCGCCGGTTCCTTGCAGGGCGTCAGACCCCAACAGTCGCGGCAAGCCGATCATCAACGCTCCCCGCAAGATTTCCTGCAAGCCGCGCCCGGAATATCCATCCAGCCAGCGCAATATCTCCTGATGCTGCGGCACATCATCGTAGAGACGCAGCAACACCCTACGATGCTCGACCCGCGCCATCAGAACACACTCCGCAAGCGCCGCTTGCCCGCGAAGAACACCCGCACGGCCCGGAAAAACTCGTCCGTCCAGAGTTCCCGCTTCGCCATGAACCAGCCCAGGACACAAAATGCCAACCACAGCGCCCAGGCCGTCCAATGGAACAGGTGAAAGATCACCCAGAAGCCTGGAAGCGCCGTAAACGCCGGGAACAGGAAGAATTTGAGCCTGCGCCCGGCATCCCGCCAAAAATAAATCACGTCATTTTCCACCGAAGTCCCTCCTGAACTTTTCGTAGTCCATCTCCAAAATCCGGCCTTCCCGGTACCCTCGTTCCACGTCATCCATGATGGGCCGACCAAACCGCCAGACCAGTTCGTGCCCGATCTTTTGCAAGGTGTTCTTCTCTGCGGCCTCGTGCAGCTTCCGTCGCACATAGGCATCACACACCAGCCATTCCCGCACCGCCGTCCTGTCGCCTTCCGGGGTCGGTAACAGCCTTTGCGTGAACACGAAACGCAGACTGTCGATGAGGTCGTGACGCATGGCTGCCGCATCCTCCGGGGGCAGGTTGTTCACCACCCGGTTGATGGTGGTGGCAAAGCCCGTACTATGCAGAGTGCCCATCACCTGATGCCCGGTTACTGAAGCCAGAATCCCGGCGCTCATGGTTTCCGCATCGCGCATTTCACCGACCAGGATAATGTCGGGGGAATGGCGCATGTATTCCTCGATCCCCCGCTTGAAAGTCTTGACGTGGGTGGGCACCTCGACCTGATAGATCGTGGCGTAAGGGGTGTCGATCTCGGATAGCGGAAACTCGATGGGGTTTTCCAAGGTCAGGACTTTCAAATTTTCACTATCGTCCTCAGCCTGATACCGAATGACGGATGCCAAAGCGGTACTCTTGCCCGAATTGTGGTGGATGACCCCGGCCCCGTCCTGGTAGAGCTTGTCCGTTGCCCGCGCCAATTCCAGACCGGCAAAAGTCCCCCGCCGCCCCCCCGGCTCGCGCACACACCGGCGTAACAGGAATTGCTCCCGGACCCGCTGGATCAGATAAAACGGTTGATCCTCCGGCAAATCCCTGGCCTGCATGAGTTGTTCCGACAGCCCTTTCAGGAGATCCGCGCTTTTGCGGGCGACCGGAATCCAGTGATCCGCCGTCACCGAGAAAGCCCTCAGCGGCTGACCGATACCATCCTCGATGCCCCGAATCCGCACCATGTCCGCCTCGCCCCGATGCACCGCCCGCACCCGGCGCGGCAGGTAGTCCCAACCCATGACCAGATCGCGCAACGGGTCAATTTGCTCGACGGGCTTAGTCGTCCAGTCCGCAAGGCGAATCGGGTGCCCCGGCGCATGGCAGTTGGTCGGTCCAGTGACCAAAACCAATCCGTCCCGATGCCGGAAGTAAGACAGGATTTCCTCTGGCAAGCCGATTTCATGGGGTAATGGCACCACACTCGGAATGGAACGCATGGTGATGTGCACCCCAAAGCCGCCGTCGATGGACAGGCCGGGCACGATGTTGACCCGGAAACGATGGGCGCGGCCCCGGTCGGGGTGGCCTACGGGCAGGTTGCGAAATATCCGCCGATAGGCCGCCGCCACCCCCGTCCGGGACCGGGCCATTTCCTCCGCCGCGTTGGGATAGAGCACATTCGCCAGCGCCACCATGAAATGATCGGTGAGCGCCGGGGCCTCCAGATGACGCCGCCGCGCACCAATCTTGAGGATGGGCGGCTTGCCAATCAGAAAGTCAATGTCGGACGCTTTCCGGGCCACGGCTTCATCCAGCCAGCTATCCAGTTGGCGCTCTACCAGCGCATGACTCATTGCGCCGCCCCGGTCGCTTCGGGGTGCCCTTTCAGATTGGCCGGTGTCCGGTACTCAGGAGCCTTCCAGGGCGTGTCCGGCCAATACTGATTGGGATGCCACGCCGGTAGCCGGGTGATCCGCAAGTCCTCGGCCTGCACCCGGAGATCCCGGCCCTGGGCGGAAACCACATTGCCCTCGGTGGCATGGGCCAAAATTGGCGCTCCAATCTTGCCCTGCATTTCCAGCTTGCGGTACAGCACCATACCCAGGAAGTCCCGCTGCAAGCGGACGAGGCTGGTATGAAAGTCGGTCAGGGCTTGACGCAAGCCCAGGGTGAAGCCGCGCTTCACGTTGGCGATCCACACCTTGCGCTCGGCGGCATTGTCGGGCAGCAGCACACGCGGAACCGCGTCGATGTTGGGCCTGGGCCATGCCTGCCAGAGATATTCCCGCCAGTTGGGGACCACGGTCGAGAACCGCGCCTGTTGGGAAATTCGATAGAAACTCCGGGCCACATGCAGGGTGTCCGGTCCCTCGATGCGGGTGAAGTTCTGGGAAAACTCCACGACCGGGGGCAAGAGGCTGGTTCCGGTCAGGTGACTTTGCACATGCAGGGATGCGGGATACACCAGCCGCCGAAAGTCATAGGTCTGGTCCAGTTGCTTTGCCCGCGTCCGGAGCCATGCGTCGAGTTTCTTTCCCTGTTCATACAAGCCTGCCTGCGCCCCCAGGGAAAGGGCTTCCTTGCGCATGGATCGCTCCTGCAAGTCCGATAGCTTGCGGACTACCGCTGGTCGGTCGGACGCCTGCAACTGCTCGATGCTGCGGACGATGGCTGTCTGATCTGTGTAGTGCATGGTGTTCTCCTGAGAAAATTGCCCTCTTTCAGTAGGGTGATGCCGATTTTTCGCGCTCGCCCGAAATTTTGTGACCACATGCGGGCACCGCACGGTGCCCATAGCGATACACTTTTCCCGTGACCCGTTATGGGCACCGTGCGGTGCCCGTGCGGACCCGTTGTGGGCACCGCCGCGACCCGTTGTGGGCACCACACGGATACAGTTCTGGAGAAGGGGCGAAGTGACCCGTTGTGGGCACCGTAAGGGCACCACAAGGGCACCGTGCGGTGCCCACAACGATACAGTTGCCGGATTTTTGGGTGGCGGGCCTGGGTGCGGGAGGGAACAGTAACGTGAGGGCCAGCCTTGCACCCACCCGTTTTACGGGCCAGAATTGTGAACATGGATACCCTGCCCCGCTGGCCCCGGTCACAAGAGACGGTAGAGGACTACGCCGATCTGGTGCGTCGTCTGGGGCGGCGATTTGCGCCGGAAGCGGTCTCGGTGCATGGGGTTGCACCCTGCGAAGGGGTTGCACCCTGCTCAGGAGCGGAACTCTGGATAGCATGGCTGGAGCGCCTGCGGGTACAGCCGTGGTCAGAGGTCACGGTACGGCGCTATCGGTCGGCATTGCTTTGGTTTCTGGAGAGTTTGGACACGTTCCCGCAAAGCCCTTTTTGGATGCCGCCTGCGGTTCGCGGGCGCATCGAAAGCGCTCTACGCCTTCCCTGGGCAGCGGAGAGTCTTACCGTACCGCAAAAGCCCAAGTCGCCGGGCAAGCGAATGCGGTCTTTCGGTCGGGAGCGATGGGACAAGGTGCGCCAGAGGCTCCAGGTGGTCAACGAGTGGGAGACGGTCTTGTGGATGGAGGCCGTCATGCGGGTCGGGGTGCGCCCGGTGGAATGGGTGCGCGGAGTGGAATGGGACGGCCAACACCTGACGGTTCCCTGCGCCAAGGGAGCCTTTGACAAATCCGGGCGACGGGTACGCGGCCTGGGACCGGAGCGTCTTTTAGACCTTGGCGCGTGGCCGGAACCGGAACGCAACATGATTGCGCTGTGGGTCAGACTGCGGGAGACACCGGAAGAACGAGCGGCCCTTCTGATCAGGATGGCGAAGCGGTTACGGTGGGCCTGGGATCAGGAGTTTGGATCACTGAGGCCGCGCATCACCCTCTATACGGCCCGCCATCAGTTCGCCGCGAATCTGCGGGCGCACCGGATCAATGCGGTGGCGATTGCGGCTATGATGGGGCATAGTTCGGATCGCACCCAACAGACGCACTATGGCCGAGGGGCGCAGGGCAGGACGGGGCAAGGGATTACGCCACCCGAAGTTTCCGCTATGCTTCTAGCCCAGGTAAGGCAGCATGTGGCGCGGGTGCCGTTGCCGTTTCCGGGGATGCGGTAACTCGGAGTGCGCATATTTTGGCGAAGGGTTTATTAAGGATGGGTAGAAGTAGGCAGTTGGATGGCCGCAATAGACTGACAAGACGTCATACCGCTTTTCTTCCAGATTGAGAGATTATGAAATGAAATTGCTGATTGAAAACCAACAGAGCCCTGTAGGAAGTGAGGTCCTAGCAAGAATAGCTATCGTCAGGCCTATCCTCACCGCACTTCTTACTGGGATCAAGAGAGAAGTCTTGAGCGAATTGGGTGGTATGGAAGAAATGAAGCTATTCATGCTCCCCAGGGCTTATCGGGATGGGTGCGGTGACGTAGGATTTTGTTTTGAGTGGGCAGTTCATGATGCAATTCGCCGCCAAGATCCCATGGTCATGGAGCGCTTATCAGATGCTTCCAGGCTCTGCAAATTGCCCGGAAGTTCTTTTCAGTCAATACTTTTAGGTTTTGAAAAATCAGGAAAAACTCGCATTATCGATACGGCTAATCAATTATTGACTGATGACTCTAGGATATTAACAGGCGCGCAGGCGCAGCCCCCCAAGCTCAAGGCATACATGAATAGGCTTGCAGCTGCCTTCCATCGCCCAGATACACGAGCCGCACTCCCATCTTCGATTAATGGCCTGTGGAAGGCCGATCTTTTCTACGGATCAACTGACGCTGACCGTTGGCTAGGAACCACATTAAAGATTAATGCAAAGCACCTAGAAGGTGCAAAAGGGCTCCGAGTTGGAATCGTACCAGCCACGCAAGGCTCTTCTGACAAAGTGTACAAAGACGATGGAAGGAATCTGGTTATTTGTCCCATACCATATGACGGTTCATTCATGGAGTTGTTTTATACGGGATGGAGAATTGTTCAACAATTCATAGCCGCTGACGCACAAGTTCCTCCTTCTGTCGCTCTGCCAGCGCCAGCTGACCGCCAAGTAGCAAAAGAGCTAGAAATGCGGAGAGGATTTCCAATTATGGATGTAATCGCAGCGTTAGAAGCACAATCGCAAACAGATCTACTAACTGCCACAGAGAAATCTGTTGACGTAGTTACAGAGCGTGAAGGTGGCCAACTTCTTAATGATTTAGTGATTTCCCCTGTTGCATCCTACACGTAGTATAACAAGGCGTTGCAGTGGACGTCTTACACTCCGCAGTTTTTGTGCCATTCGTTACGCTTATCCTATGGCACAAAAACTGCTACGCTCCGGCCACCACTAAACTTGGCGTTGGGCGTCATAGATACACACCTTTCTACCAAGGATCGCAACATGGCAAAAACTGCAATTTGGATTTCATACGATCTTGGCGTTCAAGGCGATTACGAGTCACTGTATACGTGGCTCGATACTCATGGCGCAAAGGAGTGTGGTGATTCCGTCGCGTTCTTAAATTACGAACATAGTGGCTCCGTAAAGAAGCAACTCACAGACGACCTAAAGAAAGCGATCACAGTTGATAAGCGAACGCGGATCTACGTTATTTTCCGCGAGGCTGAGACAAACAAGAATAAGGGTGCGTTTATCTTCGGTGGAAGACGAGAAGCACCGTGGACGGGATATTCACCGAATGGTACTGGCGCAGCCGATGAGGAGGAAGTGTAGTTGGCAAACGTACTCGTTGATACCGGCGTGTGGTATGCCATCTTCGATCCAAGAGATCGACCAAATGATCGCGAGGCAGTCAGCATCCTCGCAGAGCAAATTCAATCTATGACATCTGTAATTCCTTGGCCAATCACCTATGAAACCATGTGTTCAAGGTTCGCCAAGAATCGCCTGGCCCTAGAAAAATTCGAGCGCCTATTAAAATCGTCACGAGTAAGCTTCCTCGACGACGCTCCATATCGCAAGGCCGCACTGGAACATTCTTTTAATTCATCCTTGCGCAGTAATCGTCCCCTAAGTCTTACTGATTGCTTATTACGAGTGGTCCTTGATAATCCTGATACACATATCCACTATCTTGCCAGTTACAACGTGCGAGATTTTCACGATGTTTGTTTACGGCATCGAGTAGGGATGTTGCCACAATGACGCCCAACCCTGCGCTCAATACGGACGCCCTACGTTCCGCTTTGCGGCATATTGTGCGCCGGTTAGACATCATGTATTGACCTACCGCACCTCAAGCGACGGGGGTTAAGCTTGGGGTTCCGTAAAACCACAGGCTCAGAGCCGAAATTGAGGGGGTAGGTCATGAACGAGTTTAGTAAATACATCGGGCTAGATGTACACAAAGAAACGATAGCGGTATCGGTGGCAGAAGCAAAAGGCGGCGAGGTGCGCTACCTCGGTGAGATAGCCAATACGCCAGAGGCGATTGATAAGCTGGTCAAGCAGATCAGGAAAGGCGGCGCGGATTTATCTTTCTGCTATGAAGCGGGGCCATGCGGGTATGGCATCCACCGACAATTGACCGATCTCGGTTGGGATTGCCAGGTGGTGGCACCGACGCTGATTCCGAAGAAAGCGGGTGATCGGGTCAAGACCGACCGGCGCGACAGCTTGATGTTGGCAAGGCTGCATCGGGCGGGCGGAAGAACTGACGGCGGTATGGGTGCCGGATGGCGCGCAGGAAGCGCTGCGCGATCTGACGCGTGCGCGCGAAGACATCAAGCATTTGCAGCGACAAGCCAAGCAGCGCTTGCTGGCGTTTCTGCTGCGGCATGGCAAGCGCTATGACGGCAAGAGCAACTGGACGCAGGCGCACTATCGCTGGATGGAAGCGGTGAGGTTCGACCATCCGGTGCAGCAGATCGTGTTCCAGGAATATGTGGATACGGTCAAGGCGATGACCAAGCGCGTCGAAGCGCTCGACAAACACATAGAGGGCGCGGCAACCGAATCGGTGTTCGGTCCGGTGATCGAAGGGCTGATGGCCTTGCGCGGAGTGAACCTGCTGACGGCCACCACGATCGTGGCCGAGATCGGCGACTTGAGGCGCTTCGGAGCCGCGCCGCAACATCATCGACACCTACCAGTTTCGCCGGGAAGAAGAGCGCTACTCGCGCCGGGTGCCCATGGCCGAGATCGAGGAGAACGGCTACAACCTCAACATCTCCCGGTATGTCAGCACGGCCCAGACTGAAGAAGAGATCGACCTGCAGGCGGTTCACGCAGAGCTGACCACCTTGAATGCCAAGATTGCCGAGGCCACCCAGCGCCATAATGCTTTTCTGCAAGAATTGGGGCTACCGCTGCTGGGGACACCGTGACCGACTGCGTTATACTCGGACACTGCGCTACAGAAGCAAAGGAGAGATCTCGTGAGCAGTTGGAAAATCTGGTGTGATGACTCCTGTGGCCCGACTAATCCCGGCCCCTGTGCCTGGGGAGCGGTGATTGAGTCGCCGGATGGGGGCCGCACGGAACATTGCGGCTTTATTCAGAAGCGGGGCACCAACAACATTGCCGAACTGACGGCGGCCATCGAGTCCTTGCGCCGGATTCCCCAAGGGGGGGGAAGTGATTCTTTGCTCGGATAGCCAATACACCCTGAAGGGTTTGGGTGAATGGCTTCCCGGCTGGATCAAGAAGGGCTGGAAAACCGCTTCTGGATCGCCGGTACTGAACCAGGAACTCTGGCAACGGCTGCGCCGGGAGTATCAAGCCCGCAAGGTCAAGTTAGAGTGGGTGCGTGGGCACAATGGCCATCCGGAAAACGAGACGGCTGACCAGCTCGCCAACCGTGGGTTGACCTTGGGATGAAGGCTAGATTCAGCATGCCCCCTACTCCACCGCTGGAGCCCGCAGCACACCTAAAACCGTGGATTCGGAACCATCATGAGAAAACGTAACGCCAGAATAGAGGCTCTTCTGGGAGAAGTGATGCCCCTCGCGCATGCGATTGGTAAACCGCTGCAACATGGTCCAGAGATGTCGCAATTGCTGACCTCACTCTATAGCATCCTGTACGAACGTGACGACGAAGCCTTTCATGCCGTGCTGGAAACCCTCCGCGCCGAGGGCCTGACCGATCTTTGGCAATACTATTGGGATCGGGCAACCGACATGGCTTGCGCGAAAGCCTATAAAAATGACTACCGTAGCCTCCTGATTGCCGTTCCCTTTCTGGCGCCCTGGTCTGGGGAGTGCCGAGGGGCTGACCGCAAGGCCCTTTCTCAGGTTCTGAAGACGCAGGGCATCATCCCTCCGCGCGGCAAAATCCACTGGGTCCAGAGACCACAGTCCATTTACCATTTGCGAGATACCAGCCCATTGCAGCTTTGGACGCTGAACACGCCCGGAGCCACCGACCCCTACCCTTGGAACTACGGCCATGTGACGACACCTACCATGTACCTGTTGGTGGGCCGGTTGGAGTTTCCTGAGCAAAGCAGGCTCCACTGGCCCAACCCGGAATTGCTCATCCAGGCCCAGGCCGAAGCCCTGGGCTGGCCGCTAGAAGCACTCGACGCCTGTGGTCCCCTGCAATTCTTTCTGGAACAGGTCAACGACGAACCCGAATCCATGGAAGACCCTTTGCTGGAAATGGCCTTTTCGATTGCGGAAACGGCAAAAAAGCGGCTTGAGGATGAGCACCTTGCCGCAAAGGACTGTAGAGTTATCCTGGAGTTTGGACCAGCCAGCATGATCCAGGTCTATCTCCAGCCCAGGCATCAACACAAAAACCTGCTTTGCAGCATGAACTATGAGGAAGCCATCGAGACGCGCGCACAAATCACGGATAAGCTCAAGCGAGTGTTGGTAGATTTCGGTTTCACGGTGGTCTGGAGTGGGCCTGCTGATGGGCCACCAGAAGTTATACACTAAATTATTGAAGCACCCTGTAACTCAAATGAACGAATTGGAGTACCCATGACCGTATCCACCCAAAAGATAGCCGACCTCTCCTACGCCGTATTCACCGAGGGCAAAGAGCAGTTCCGGGATCGTTTGCGCGAACTCTTGTTGACCGCCATGCGCGAGGGCGAGGCCGAAAAGCTCCTGAAAGCCCTGAGCGAGTACACGGAGCGCGTCACGCCCAGGGATCAGAAGGAAAAGCAGATGTGGGTGCGCAACATGGCCGGTCGCCAGTATTGGGACTTGTGTTATGACTTGGCGCAACGGGTGCCCTTGGCCCAGGAAGAAATCACGGTGCCGTCCAAGGTCGTTACCCTCCAGAGTCGTCAGTCGGTGGCCGGAGAGCGCCGACTGGTCGCGGTACCCATTGCCTTCCCGATCCGGGCGATCATCGACGAGCATATCGACTTGCAACTGGACGCGATGAATGACCTGCTCCGCAAGGAATATGGGGTAAGCGGGCACTGGTTTCCTGGGCTGGTGGATGATTACCCGGTGGCGGAGTTGCATGTGGTGGAATGGCTCAAGGTCCATGACGAACTCTTTTACGACCGGATGCCCGAGTCGCGCCGGGAAGAATTGCGCTTTGACGCGCAACGGCGAGCGGATCGTTTTCATTACCGGGGCAGCGACGAGAATTGGGATTGGGATTTTCTAGTGGTCATGGGCAGCGTGGAAGGCAACTGGACCGCGGAAGCGATACAGGCGGTTCAGAAGCATTTGCAGGAAGTGATCGCGCCATCACGCAAGATCGCGGAGCCAGAGAATGGGAAGCCTCAAGGGGTTGCATCCTGCAAAGGGAACCTCACCCCTGGAGCCAACCCGTTTCAGGATGGCTACGATCCTTTTGTGGTCGGCCAACTGGACTTTTTAAGGCAGGCCCAATACCAGGGTGGATGGATCGCCAAGCAACGGGCGGTCGATGATTTTCTGAACCGGACCAAGGGACCGTTCCGCTTGAGCAAGGTGGAGGGTGGCATGATGCGCGGGTGGGTGCTGTCCAACGGCGCGAGGGATTGGCTGTACGTCACGCCAGACATGAACGGCAAGAATTGGGAAGAATGTCTCATGATGATCTGGGATGCTTTCGAGCGGAACGGTTTGGGGTCGATATACATTGGCGAGGAAAAGCCCAAGCCGGGGACGGTGCCCGCCTTTGTGCGCTCCTAAGCCGCGAGGCGGCTCTATTCAGCGAAGCGCTCTCGTTCTGGAGAGTTGATGGCCCCGCCTAGGAAAGAGCGCCGCCTACCGCCCCGGATGTACTTCAAGCACGGCCAGTATTGGTATGTGCGCAAGAACAAATGGATCGGCCTGGGACAAGACGAAGGCGAAGCGAAAAAGACCTGGGGCCTCCTGGAAGCGGGAGCGGTGCAGGCCGAGGACTTGAAGCCCCAGAAGATCATCACCCTGCATGACCTTTTTGAGCGCTATGGCCGGGAAGTCTTGCCGGAGAAGGCCGAGAAAACACGCAAGGATCAGCAAAAGCAACTGGAACTGCTGGATGAGGTCTTTGGGAAGCTGAGACCGGAGACGATCACCCCGGTCCATGTGGCGCGGTATCTGGACCAACGTGGGGCCGAGGCGCCCGTATCGGCCAATCGGGAAATCGCCCTGCTCTCGCACGTCTATACCAAGGCACTGCGATGGGGGTTGGCGACCACCAATCCTTGCCGTGGTGTCGAGCGCAACAAGGTCAAGGCCCGGACCCGCTATATCACCGATGCGGAGTTTGCCACCATCCTGGAAGTCGTGCCGCCGATGTTGCGTTTTGCGATGCAACTCTCCTACTTCACCGGCCAGCGCCTGTCGGACGTGCTCAAGATGCGTTGGGCGGACATAGACGGCCCCCTGCCCTCCTGGCTGGCCGGGAACGCACCCGCCGAAACCGATTCTCCTGCGGCCTTGCAGGCGGCAGCCCCGTCATACCTGCTGATCGAGCAGAAAAAGACGGGGCAAAAACTCGCCATGGAGATTGGCGCGGACCTCCGGGATATGCTGGTGGAAGCCTGGGCGTGGCAGCGGGAACACATTACCCATCCCCGCTTTTCGCGGCTGCCGCCGAAGCCTGTGGAAACCATCATCTGCAATCGGCGAGGCCAGCGGTACACGGAGTCCGGCATGGAATCCATCATCAAACGATGGGTGCCGAAGTCCGGGATCGAGGATTTCCATTTTCACGACATCCGGGCGAAAGCCGCAACGGATATGGCGGACATGGCCGGACACTTGCGCGAGATTCAGATGTTTCTCGGCCACAAGACGCAAGCGCAAACAGAGAAATATATCAAGGCGCATCAGGTGCCAAAAACGCGGAGTTTATCGAGAAAAGAAACGACATGATTACGCCCTTATAAACTGCTGATTTGCTGATTTTTGTTATCGCCTTACAGGAGAATTTCACATGAGCGAAAATGAACAGAAAGAACATCAGCCTGGAGAACAAAAAATAGACGTCTCTTTATCCATAAAAGAAATTGACCGCGAATTGGCACGACTTATCGAGAATCGGATTATTCTTGAGGGGCAAATAAAGCACAAGAAAACACCAACAGATATAGAAGCAGCAGAAAAAACGCAGAACCTCATGAATAAATTAAAAAAAAGGGGCTATGAAACTTTTTGCTCTATTTTACCAAAGACAAAGGATAAAACCTTTGATGATTTTTCCAGCGCAGCAAATAGCGCTGGAATTTATTCTGATTTTGAATTATTTACCATACCTGACCCGGTATGGAGATTTAGATCCCTATTTTTGGACTACATCAAGGACAAAGGATTATCGTCTCTATTAACCTTCTCAATCTCAAATGAGGGCATAATGTCAAGCCGCAAGAACATAGATGATGTGATGAACCTAATCACTGGACATTTAACAAAATTAGACGGTTGCGATAGACTGGTAATTATTGACCCTTATTTTTATAGCAATTCAGACAGCGACACTTTAGGGATACTTAAAACCTTAATGACGACAGTATCGAGCAAGCTTCAAAATATATACATAATCACGGACGGAAAACACAAGCGAAGCAGGAATCAGATATTATCTTGCCTAAATGGTATGAACATAAATATACACGAGATGGTTAATGATGAACTTCATGATAGATTTTGGATTGACCCAGATTCATATAGGGGGGTCGTTTTTGGAACATCACTGAACGGTATTGGAAAGAAAATGGCGCTTATTGACTTTTTACGTGCTGACGACATTAAAGAGGCGTTAAGTTTGTGCCATATTCAATGAAATCAAGCAGCTTCTACGATGGCCCGCTTGCTACTTATCGCTTATTCACTACTTATGCACAATCAATACGCTGGCATTGGATACAGAAGTCAGAACGGTTTGATTGACGTGCACATGACAAGCAAAACATCAGCTTTATCCGAAATAGGACTTATCATTTCAAATCGAAATAAATTTATTCACCAAACTCTCGCACGCAGCAATAACCTTGGTTGCTTCTCTTTCTCCAACCGTAACTTCCAGTTCATAATCAGCGCGATTCCTTTTGAGTTTCATCCTATGAAGCTGATCCCCGGCGACCCTTATCTTTTCGTTGGTATTGGCTTGTAATGCAGCAATTAATTTTTGATGAACACCACCTTTTTCACCTGATGGCATTACAGAAACATCTTTGAACCGACAGAATACTACAGCAGCATGATAGCAGCCGTAGTAGCTTCTGGAGATGGCCGATCTCCTACTCAACTCACTATCGAGCGTCAGATTTTTTGCAAACTCAATAAAGTCAAAGTAGGTGACAGACATGAACAATTTTATGCCGCAATGGATTCGTTGATTTCCAGAGAAAACGCAAATCCCTTGCGCTGTATGCGATCTTCAAGAGCGGCAAAGTGTTCGTCAATTTCATTTTCCATGCCCAGCACGCTTTCTATTGACTCTGTGGGGGAAAGCAAAAGGCTGTGCAGAACTGAGCCGTTTATCTGGCTAACCATCGCACCATTGATATAAGCGCCATGATCCCAAACTGCTTTGGAAGCATAGGCAACCACGTCTATCACAACATCCTCGTCCAATTTATTATTCTGTAGAAATTGCATATGTGGCTCCAACTGTTCTGCTTTGTCTAAAGCCACGCTCTTCTCGAGA
>JAEHJW020001383.1_pt1 | contig 77336 bp, 87 predicted proteins | sample 9271431 | NCBI WGS metagenome assembly JAEHJW02 | reverse complement strand
TACACGTCAAATATAAAGTTAAGATTATAAATGTGACGTATTTTCATCCTACAACACCGACTGCACAATTAGGTCATTATTTTGTTCAATATACAGATGGAAAATTTTACGATGGATGGAATAGAGAAGGTGTAGATAATCCATGGTGTTTACAGTGGAGTAAGAACATACAACAATTAAAACCGGAATATACCGGTAAATTAATTACTGATAATGTAGATAGCTCATGGTATTTAAGTTATTTAGATGATTTATTAAATATAATATTAAAAGGATATTAAGATGAAAACAAACTTTATACCTCTTATTATTATTTTACCTCTATTTTTAGGATATTTGTATTTTCAAATAAAAAAGAAAAGTGTTACACAGCGTAAGTTTTATGATTACTTGTTTAGCGAAATAAATAAAGCAATAGAAGAAAATCATTCAGAGAAAGTAGTATTGGTGATAGAAAACAAATTTAATGTTGATATGGAAGATGAATTAAAGTTTATAAAAAGTGAGTTACTTAAAATAAACTCTCCTTGTACTTTCAACTTTTCTTCTGTTGGAAATAGTTATTTTGATGAAAGAGAAGTATATTTAATAGAAGTAGTATTATTTAAAGAAAGTGTCTTAGTTAAATTTAAGGCATAATAGGAGTTTTAATATGAAAATCACTAACGTTAAAAATAGAGTATATGTTAGAGAATGTATAAATAATAATGTATATCATGCTAAGGATTGGATGCTATATCCTAGTTTAAAAAGATTCTTTAAAACTCCTCCAGAAATATGGAGAGATAATGATGAATTTCAATTATATATTGCCTGGATAGATAGTAAACCTGTAGGCATATTGTTAATGTTGCCTTGGATAATTAGCTATAAAGTATTAGGGGAAGGTGATACTTTAGAGGAAAAGATAAAGAATAATAGATTAAAAGTTGAAAGATATGTTCAGACTCAGATATATGTAAAATCTAAATATAGAAATAATGGAATTGCTAGTAAATTAATTCAATCAGTAATTGATACTATACCAGAAGTTAAATCAAGTAATAGAAAATTCATAATGCATTATGCTGGAGATAATTCTATTTTAAAATTAAGAGAAAAATTTCCAGAACATATGTTAATTATAGGAACATCTGAAAAAGATATAGAAAATTTAAAAATCATATATTAGAACCAGGAGTCATTAATGATGAGGTAGTTGTTAAGCTAAAGTAAACAAATGTTAAGAATATTATTCCTAAGGAGAATATAATGAGTACTAAGAATGTAAAAAAAGCTTCAGTTAAAGATATACTAATGAATGCTACAGATGTTAAGTTAAATCTTTATGACTATGAAGATATGGCTACATTTGTATTTGAAGATTCTAAAAATATAGAAAGATTTGATGATGCAGATGAGTTTAGACTAAGGGTAAATCTAACACATCATTATTTTGGTACTAAACAATTATTGATTATTTTTAGGGATAATTTTACCAAAGCCTTTTACAAGTTCGATTATTATCCTGAAGAACTTAATAAGGAGTATGAAATCGAATTCAGTTTAGATATTCCAAACAGAGTAATAGGCCTATATTTGGATGATCAATTTGAAGAAGTTACTGTTTATATATCTTAGGGGATTTAGAAATGGCGTATAAACCTATTTTGTGTTTAGACTTTGATGGAGTAGTGCACTCATATACTAGTGGATGGAAAGGCCCTAGAAATATACCAGATAGAGCTATGCCTGGCGCTTTAGAATTTATCGTTAAGGCACAAGAAAGTTTTAAAGTTAGTATATTCTCATCTAGATCTAATTATTTATTTGGCAGACATGCGATGAAGAAATGGCTATTTGCTGAATACGATAAACTAATATATTTAGGTCTTAATAAAGATGATGCTATTGACAATATACCAGAGTGGTTTACTAAGCTAATGTTTACTACATATACATTAGACCCAATATACATTATTATTGATGATACAATAAAATCTATTATTAAGAATATTGATTTTCCTAAACATAAACCACCAGCATTAATAACGGTTGATGATAGATGTTTTAAGTTTGAGGGAAAATGGCCTACTGTAGAATATCTTGAGAATTTTAAACCGTGGAAAGTGACTACTAAGTAATTGGATATTAGAATGAGTATTTTAAAATTTGGTGAATATTATCCATATGTTTTTCTTCATAACAAGGATGATAGATTTTGTATGTATTATAGTGGAAAAATGAGGTACAGAAGATAGAATTAAAAGTTTTAAAGTGCATTAATATGTTAGATGATGAAGACAAAATTTTATTTAAGGATAAATATGGAAATGATTACCATTATAACCTTTTTATAAAAGGAGTTCATGATAATACTAGAATAAATCCTAACCATTTAAATGTAGTTAAAATGACAGATGAAATAAATTATAAAGGAGAATTATCACCAATATTTGGATTAGAATTAAAATCAGAATACTCACCTATGTATAGAGCTAAACCAGAAAATCTGTTTCAGAATAATGTAGATTATCTTATTGAATTAAGAAATATAATAGAACATAATAATCTTAATGTAGTTGAAAAAACGGTAATGTTGAAAGGTGATCCTAAAATAATTGTTTCTTGTATAGAAGTACCAGATTCGTTAAAGTGGTAAAATAAGGTATTTTAACGTAAGGTAATAACTAACTAGTAAAGGAGATTACTATGTCTAATATTTTGTTTAAAATTGATAATGAGAAAATATTGTTTGTAGTACATTCTAAAATGGCTAACAAACTAAAAAGTAATACTACAACAGAAAAAAAGTTTGCATGGAAAATAACTGAGGATGAAGATATTTCTAGTTTCATTTCTGATGGATTTACTCTAGCTGATGAATCTACAGACTTCAGTCAGTTTAGAACTAAACAAAATAAAGCTAATAACACTATTCTGGATTTCTTAAGTGATCTAAATAGTGAGATGTTCTGGCCAACACCTAAACCTAATATAGGAAAAGTATTTGAGCATATGAGTAAGTCAGATTTAATTCGCTTGTGTGAAAGTAATCAAGTATTAATTAATGGGGAATCTGTATCTTCTGACGAAATTTTAGATTTTCCTGTCTTTAGTATAGTTTTCTTTCCTCATAACGAGAAGTTAAGAAATACAGTTTTTTAATCAGTATCGACATAAATCCAGTTATTTACAGCTAGGAGTATGTTAAATACTAAAATCTATAGTGTAGAATTTAGTTATGAGGAGTAGATTAGTAATGGATAAAATTAAGAACTTAGATGTTCAGTCCGGTAAGAAAGATATGGAAAAAGAAATTGATGAGATTTCAGTCGATATCATTAAAAAATTAAAATATTTAAATACAAAATATGGTATCGGATATGCTTTTGGTATAACAAAAGAACCCACAATTAATTCAAAGTATACTTCAGCATTAGGAGGATCTACATCCCATTTACTGCTTCTTCAAAAAGTAATTGAAATACAGGCAGAATACCAAATACTTCAAGACCTAAAAAAATAACCATATATTTACGTTTGTTATCATTCTAGGTTAATATACACTGAACCACAATACACTCAATATGATATAAAGGAGTATACCAAATGTCTAAAACATTAAATGATCTAATTCAGGCTATTTCTGATTTTAACAAAACCCACGATATAGGCGGGATAGACACACCTGTAGGAATTGGAGTAATGAGTAGTGGTACTCGCTATTATCTATCTTTTTCACTTAACGAAACTAGTCAAGTTTATGACGATCTAGAAGAACTAATTGATGCTGGTTTTGAGGCTTTGAAACTAGCTGAAAATTTTTCTAAAAATAGAATAGGTCGTACAGTTGTTTATATTTGATGGTTTGTAATCAACAAAGGAGGAATCAGCCATGAGTCTTTTTAAAGAAGATATATCAAGACTCTTCATACTTTCAGGAGGAAAAGAACATTTTAAAAACTTTAAATATATTAAGTATTGTAAAGTATGTAATTCTCAATTTGGAACAAATGATTTATTGCGTAATTACTGTAGTAGATGTTATAGTAAAATAAAATCAGGATACGCAGTAAAGGCAGTAATGGAAACAAGAAAACAATTTAGAAGGAGTGTAAAAAATAAGACTTAGGCTAGGAAATAAACAATTAGATATAGAATTAATAAATAGTAATAACTTTTCTAAGCAGCTCATTAAAGTAAAAAATTCTAAACCACATATTACTACTATGAATCTAAACTAGTAGTTATTTAGATATTTTTAGATGATGGAGATAAATAGATGAATATTGCTAAACAATTAGAACGTATTGGTAACTTAGAATATAATTGGAACAATTATGGTGCGGATAAAATATCTAAAAAAGTTATAGATAATGTCAATTTCTTTTTTGAAGTAAACAAACGTAAGTTTAAATTTAATGCTGTACCAAATCCATACGGTACTATATCTTTAATACGTGATTGTGATGCAGTTATATTACATTTAGAAATAGGTGAGACATGCTTTTCTTTCTACAGTACGGTTGGTAAAAAATATATATTAGGTAAGGAACTAATAACTGAAGATTCATTTAAATTGGTTGGTAAATATATAAAAGCTATTTTACGCAACAGATAAAAAAGCAATTAAACAGTTTAAATACACTGTGGCTATTATGCCACAGTGTATTTAAATATTAGTTAGATTAAATTATATTGATACTAAACACCATGACCAGGAATACCTATTTTACTAACTATGGTATCAAATTCTTCTTCAACATCCTCTATAACTACTCCAACGCCTTCATTAGCTTTTTCAATACCTTTCTCTACACCATCTACTGTATCTTTTTTTATACTCTCTGCTACATCAACAACATCACCAGCACCTTTAGCTACTTCTACGATAGGTGCGTTAGGATGCTGATATGGATTTAATAATTCGTCTTCCTGTTCTGCTATAATACCCATTTTAAACTACTCCTAGTGTTTAGTTTAACACATTATTATAAATAATTTTAAGTATATATTACTATTAAGAAGGTATATCACGTCGACATTTGAATTCTAGGAGATAGTAAAATGGAAGAGAAAATCATTAGTGCAGAAGAAGCTGTAGCTCGGTATAATGAAAAAATAAATCCAAAATTAGAAATCAAAAAATTATTATCAGACGGAATAGAAGCGATTTTTATTAAAGAAATAAATTCTTTTATTAAGTCTGCAATAGATAATTCACGCAACAGTGTTGATTGCGTAATAAGCTTGGCTGAATATAATGAAGAATATAAAGAAATAGCAAAAAATAATTCAAATTCTACTTCTTTTTTTGTTTGTTTAGTAAATATATTATTTGTTATTTTACTACTGTTCCATTTATTTGTAACGTCTTTAATAAAATCAAATGTTTTAGGCATTTTAATATTAATTACTTTTTCTCTTTCTTCTACATAGACACTAGATATCCATCTTTCCAGATTCATTTTAAAAATCCTTAATTTAAAGGCGTTTAGATTCAAATAATTATTTGGTTATTATACTAACCTTAATAAGGAAATAAAATGGGATATGTATATCATATTTGTGAGGATTGTGGAATAATAGTTGATTTTGATGAGGAGAGGGAATGTTGTGAGGAGTGTAATAGTTATAATTTGAAAGAGGTGTGTATCGAAGAGAAGCAATTATGCGGCAAGAAAGAAAATTGTTATCACGATCAGTTAATTTTAGACTTAGAAAGGGATATTTAACATGGCTAAGAAACTATTTGCGGTATTAGAAGATCTAAAAATAGAGGATAGTGCGGTGTATGGTGATACTCCATATGGTGAGGGTATTGATGACGCTATAGAGGATGCTAGCACAGAGTTAAACGAGAGAATCATAGATATTGATGACCTAAATGACCAGGTAGATGAGGCGGATAATGCTGTAGATACTATTAATGCTGTAGGTGACATATTAGAGCAGTCTGAAAATCCCAGTACTGAGGCCCTAAAGGTAGCACAGATATGTGTAGAACGGCTATGTGCTAAACTAGACATGAAAGATAGTAAAATTAGTTTAGAAGGTTATAATAAAAATACTGCCTTAGAATCCATTAGTGAAACTGCTAAAAAGATTATAGATGCCATTAAAAAGGCTTTAGCTTTTATGTGGCAAAAACTAAAAGACTTTTTTAACTTTATACGTACTAAAGTCATTGGGCTATTTAAAAATAAGCAAAAAGCTGCAGAAATAAAAATAAAAACGTATGAAAAAGATGTTAATGAAAAAGAAGTTTTCTCATTTAAAGATTTTGCTATATATAATGCATTTTATGATGGTTCCGCTGATTCATATAGAAAAACTCCAACTTCCTTTACTATTCGTGATCAAATGCATAATTTATTAAAGGATTTTCAAAAGGCAATAATATTAAAAGGAAAATATGAAACTTATGTTAGAGAATTAACAGAGATATCTAAAGACATCAATAGTTATTCTAAAAATCAACTTAAAACAAAATGTAGCGATATATTTAAAAGAATTTTTGCTTTTAGTGAGTTTGGCGATACTTTGCATTTTAATTCAATACCTTATCAGTCAAAAATAGTGGAGCATGAAGATGGTACTATTAAGCTTAAAGGAGTATTTAGTAATCCAATAGATAAGCGTGGGGAAATTGTGTGGTCTGGTAATCCAGACACCTTAAATACAATAGTAAATACTTGCAGCGATTTAAATGAAGAACTTAATAAAATACCAGGAAATATTGATAGTATTCAAAAATCCTCTAGTAGTTTTATTAACAGTATTAATAGAATATTAGACAATATTGATAATAGTGAGGTTATAGATAAATATCGACTATTATTAAGAGAATTTGAGAAAACTACTAAATTTGTTTTAACTCTTAATAAAGATATGGCTGGTTTAGTTATTAAGTCTGTACAACAAGCTTACAGATATATTGATCTATCTGTTAAAGGCTATATTGATTCTACTAAAGAGTAAAATAAGTTATTAAAATCTCTACTAGCCTTAATTGGCTAGTAGAGATAATTTATAAATTAACTTTTAAGTACTAAATAACTCATCCATAGATTCTTTTTGACCTGGTGTTTTTAAACTAGTATCTTCACCATTTATATCGTCGGGAATTGGATATTTATAAGGAAATTTTAATAAGAAGTATTTGTCTTTTTCATCTACTATTGTTGATAATCTATGCTTACCTCTTTGAACAGATAGGTAAGTTTCTTTATTATGATTAAATATATTTATGTATAGATCTAAATCCATTTCTTGATCTAATTGTCTACTACCAGAATAAAATCCCTTTTCAGCAATTTCTTTTACAAAGTTTTCTGCTGGGATTCCAGTTCTAGCTAAAGCTTTAGCTTCAGTAGATAGCTGATGTGGAGTAATAACAGTAATACCTTTAGGGCTACAGAAGTTTCTTATTCTTCTAAATAGATCTCTAATATCTGTTCCTGTAGTACCACTACTATTACATCCAGTTGTAGGTATCATACTTAGATAGTCTAACATTAATAACTTAACTTCATATCCACCAGCCTCAAATTCTATTACTTTATTACAAATATCTTTGTATGTCCATAATGTAGGATCTACTCTTAGCATTTTAATAGAAAAACCATTTACTTCTAAAGCCTTTTTAATATACTGACTTTGTTCAACGCTATCTACCATAGGTATTTTTAATTTAGGATCTAGCGTTTCATTAAATTTTAAATTTTGATATAGAAATTCAATATTATTTCTCATTTCATCTTCAAATGAGATTCGTAATAATAATGGTTTTTTATTATTCTTGATAACTGGGGTGTTATACAAGGCAATTTGTTTAAATAGAGTAAGAGTAAGACCTGTTTTATACTTATGTGGTAATGCCGATATAACACAAAATTCACCACCTCTAAACCCTCCCTGCAGCATTCGGTTTAATGCTTGCCAGCCTGTTCTTAAAATACTAGTACCATCTATAGTAGATTTTAGCTCATCAAAAATTAATATAGTAGAATTTTCATCTCCAATATCAACCTCACTAATGATGGCTGGATCTTTACTTGTAGTAATCATTTGTAGTGGTTCTAATTGACCTATTGTTTCTTCAATAAACTTATTAACATCCTTAATGCTGTCTCTATGATGCCTAAATGTAGTAGCCTGTTTATTTAAAACGTCTTCAATTTGTTTCTCTCTAAAAAAATTATTTATGTTTTTTCTTAGGATAGTAATGCTACGTTTTAGATTTGATTCGTTTTCTGGTTCTTTAAATCCTTCTTCTAATGCTTTTGTAACCTTTTCATCAATATATGGTATGAGATTTACTCTTTGAATTATAAGACTAGGGTCATAATCTGTACCAGTAGTATCATTTACCATTTCTAAAGCTATTTCTTTTAATTCTTTTAATGTTTCAAACTCACTACTAACACCAATATTAACACTAGGTAGAATTATATACTGCATTAATGTGTTTACTAGCGCACGACTACTTTCTTCAGTACCGTCCTTTAGTAAGCTTTCTTTATATATTAAAGTTATTCCCTTGATTAAGAGAATTTTATCGTTCATTATAAACTCCATGATTGTTAAAATAAGTGATGTTGTGTTTGAGGCTATAGAATATGACACTGTCTGTAATGATTTAATTTTTGTTTAAGAGGTATTTAAATATGGCGCTGCAAAGGTTATTTTCATCTCATAATCCTCTAGATAATATTCCAGGTGCTACAAACTATATTAATTATAATTCTGATCATGATAAGGCATATGAAAACTTAAGAAACTATAGTAAGGGCTTTACTTATAATAGTAAATATGCTAATTATTTAAAGTTAATGGTGATTCCATATTGGGTAAATAAAAATATAGAACAAATAGATTACGATTATATGAAATTAAAAGATTATTCTAATGCTCTAACTTGTTTAACAGAACAAGATAGATTGTCTATACTGGCTATGTCTTTATTACCTATAGATAAGGATGGTAATAATCTACTAAACATAGACTATACAGAAAATCCACTTTTATTGGATTGGGAAGCTAGTAAAGGTGAAAATATTGGAATATCTAGTTTATATAACTATAATAATTTGATACAGAGTTATAAATCTCTTATCATTAAGCGACTATATGGAAATGGGTTAAGTGTTGTAAGTGAATCAGATGAAAGCGATGATACGTATGAGACATCACGTTTAAATAATAATAAGCCGTATAGGTTTATAAATACTACAGAATATATTGCCATTGTTATTTATGAAGAGTTTTATAATTACTTATCAAATAAAGAAACAAAATTAATATTCTTTCAAGACTTATTGAAAGAAATTTATACAAAAATACCTTTAGTTTTACTAGTTACAGACCATAGGTATGCTAATATATTTAATCAATACTTAAACCTTTTAGCTTAATTATTTTTTTCTTTTTAATGGGGTAATACCAATGGCAATGTTTTCTAACAAGTTGAAGATTAGTGTTTCTACAGATACCACTTCGCAGATTTTAGCGTCGATGAATAACTCCTTTAATGGATTTTCGTCTGCTGGAACTCCTGAAGTTTCACATATCGCTATTAGTACTGAATCTCTTCGTGATGATGAAGTTCATAAGCTTCGTATTGCTACCGAAGAACTAACTAATGCTATTGATGCTACTATTAGTGGTCTCAAGCTAACGAGTTCTTATACGGAAGCACAGAAGAATGCTGCTATGGCAGCTGCAATTATTGCTGGTGATGTTCGTGGATATATGGGTCGTCCTATGTCTCGCGATATTCCTGCTAAAGAAAATATGACTGTAGTAAATATTCCTTCTGTAGAAGACGGTTTTTATGAACGTGCTTTTTCTATGGAAGCATATGACAATCGCCAGGATCGTAAGGCTCAGATGTATTCTTTAGCCTATAACCTGCAGGCTGCTCGTCAGGATGAGTTTAGTGAAACTTTTTATCCGACTATTGTTGTTGATCCTGACAATGTCGGCTTTGGTGTAACTGTTCGTCTAACTGAAGTCTATAATGGTATTACCCGTAACGTTAACGGCGCCATGAATGACTTTAATCGTATTAACATTATTCGCGCTATTGCAGATCACCAGATTCTGCGTAACGAGACGACTCAGCTTTATCCTGTCTATCGTGATACTGGCACGAACGTTAATACTAATATGTTCGTAGATTCGTCTATTGTTGCTCCTTTCTCTGTTCAGGTAGCTGGTGAGTCTATTACTACTGCTCCTATTAAGTTTGGCGTAGTATATGATCTTCTGGGTATTTCTCAGACTGACTCCATGTTAGCTAACGGGGTTGAAGACGAAACTGATTCTATCGATCCTCGTATTTCTTTAGATAACGTTTATATCACCGCAACTGGTCCTAATGCTGACGGTGCTACGGTAACTGACGTTATTCAAATTCCTACGATGCACATTCCTACCAATAACTTCACCTATAGTCCTCAGCACAACTTCCGGAAGATGCACCTGCAGTTTTCTACGCAGGCTATTCTTCTAGATTCTAATACCACTCAGGTTGATGGATCTCCGCTAGCTGCTCTTGGTGCTATTGCTCAGAATAATCTGTTAGTTCGTTTAAATATGACTATTTCTGGCTCCTGTAATATAGAAACTGGTCAGACTGAAGTGTATGGTAATAACATTTCCGTATACTCCATTCAGACTGCTTCTGGTCAGAATTTAGGAACGACTACTGTTCCTGGTAGTACTATTGCTGCTGCTATCAATAGTGCATCTTTCCAGGGTTATACGATGGTTGCATGGAGAACAAACATGAACCGTCGTACTCGTGGTCAGATTCTTAACATTACGTATTACACTCAGCTATACAACGTTCCGCTGCGTAGTCCTATCACCGCGCTACATCCTGTTACTGTGGATCTAGTTAATGATACTACCAGTCTGAATGCGCTGATTACCGCTACTCATATTCGTACTAGTAACTATGCTGTTACGAATCTGTTAGAGGCTCAGGCTATTCTGAGTATGTATGCTAATGTTAATGCAATTGGTCCTAACAATGAAGGTCCTGAGCTGTTAGGTGTTGGTCGTTACTTAGTCTTCCCTTATTATGAGGAAGGCAATATCGATATGTCTGTTGATCTTAACTCGATTCGCTCTAGCGATCGTATTGCAGATATTCAGGCTGTTCTTGTAAACCGTATTCGTGACGTAGCATATCGCATGTATCGTGATAGTCAGTATATTGCTGCTGCTGCTGCAATGGCTGGTGGTATGGCTCCTCCTCCTACAGTCATCATTGGTACTGATCCAGTTATTGCTCGTTACTTAATGGTAACTGGTGATGCACGTACTCTAGGTAATGGATTTGATACTCGTATTGTATCCACTCTGGATTCTCGTGTAACTGGTAAAATCTTTGTAACCTTTGGTCAGTTTGATAGCAATATCAATGCTGCTCCTAATCCGTTACATTTCGGTTGTATGGCTTGGAAGCCTGAGCTAACTATCACGCTGCCTATTTCTCGTGGTGGTCAGGTCAGTAAGGAATTAACTGTACAGCCTTCCTTCCTGCATATTGTTAACTGCCCAGTATTAGCAGTATTTAATGTTCTTAATATTCCTGATGGTCTTAATAGTGTTGGTGTTCCTATGCTTACTGGTAACACTACTACTACGGGCATCGTGGTAAATAGCGGTGGTATTGGTGATCTACCTACTGCTGGACCTGCCGTCTAAATAATCTGTACAAATAAATGATATAAAGTAACTCTCCTAGATTGGTACTACTACGTTTAATAGCGTAGTAGTACTCTTTTATTTTTTTCTAGGTGATGATTATCTTTTAGCATTACTTGTTAAGAGGTGTAGATATGAGTAGTGACGTTAAATATGTTATATTAAATTCTAAGTTAGAATATCTTACTTATGTGGAGGGTGTTGTTAATTTTAGCGGCGATAAATTTAGTTCTGTTAGTTTAGAATTAGGTAGTAAAATTATAGAGCATATTGAGGACTGCTACTTATTTATTTTTAGTGCTGATTTAGAGTACTTTACTAAACTGTATAATTCTACTGATGATGTTAGCTTAAAGGAATCTTATAAAAGACACGTTTGTAAACTAAGGTATATATTTTAACTTATATAAAATAGCTACAGGACAATAGCGTCCTGTAGCTATTTTATATTATTTTTTAACCATATATTACTATACTGAGATATGGTAGTAAATTATTTAATTTTACTATATATTGCTATCATAGAAACTAATTTGAATTAGGAGAATATACAATGATTCATGAAGGAAAAATACTAGAAGAAGTATTGAGGGATTATCAGACCCCAGAGGAAATACATAATAATCGTACACATAAGGAGATTATGAGTTATTCAAATCCATACTTTATTCATAAAGAATTTAAGAATGGTAGAGAATCTTTGTATTCTACTGAAAATATTAAAAGACTACATATTAGTAATAATAGCAAAACTATTGAGTATTTTAATTATACTGATAATTTTGTAATAGTAACTGAGCGTACTGGTATTAGTAGATTATTTACACCATTGAAGTTTAATGATCCTAATCTCCACAATAATGAAGAAGTTAGTAGAGTTTTTAGGAGTATGAGAAATATTGATACTAGTAAATTTCTAGTTAAGATAAGTTATCAGTTTAGTGAAGAAATGGATGCCAAAATATTTAAAAATTGGATATCTAGTAAAACTACTAAACTGGGTACTGTTTTAAATGATTTTCAGCAGATAGTAGTTAATGGACCTGTTAAAATAGCTAATAGATATTTTATAATAGATATTATTATAGACCTTGAGGAGATTATGCTCCGTAGAGGAATTAATGTATTTTATTATGATTTTCTAGATATTATACTCACAAAAATTGATGATAGTGAATTAACTTCAGAGCTACGAGATAGGCGTGGCATATTAATCGATCAGCTTTATAAAATTGATTTTAACACTATGGATGGATTTCAAAAAAAGCAGTATGTTGAAAATGAAATACGCGATCTAGAAAAAGAAATTAAGAAAAGAGCTATTCATAAGGCACTTAATGCTTATAATAGTTTAGAGTTTAATAATTCTTTTCCATATGTAAGTGTTAATCCTCAGCAGAGTTTTAACAATATAGAGAAAGCTGTAAATAATGGCTATACTGATTTTAGAACAGTCATTAATTTGATAGATTCTTCTGGTTCTATTAATAAGTTATTTTTAAAGATGTTCGATAAAGAACCAATAGAAATTTTACCTAATAAGGATTTAACTGGTAAAAGAAGAAATGGTTTATATATAGAAATATATAGAGGCTATGATGTAATTCAGGAATATGTTAGTTTGGAAAATAAGTCTTTAGATGAATTTTTTAAGGAGCTTAAAGAGTTTGGAGTATATCCTTCTAAGCAAGAATGTTTAGATGGAGAAGTACAAAAATTAATGGATGTAATTAATAAGCTGAAAAGCCAAATTGAAGATATTACTGCTAAGCACCAAGCAGATCTTCGTAGAAAGGACGATGAGTTTAATAAGGAAATAAATAAGAAAGATGCAACTATTAGAAATAATGAAGATGAAATCCGTAAACTAAATGTAAAGATTGAAGAAATGAAACTAGAGGATAAAGAGCGTGAACGGATTCATAAAGAAAATATGCGTGGAGAAGATGTTAAGCAAAAGGAAAAGGAAAATAAATATGATTTTTGGAAAAGGGCTTTAGGAATAGTTAAAGAGGCATTTATACTCATAGGTAGTTTTTTGAGTTTCCTAAAGATATTCAAGGTTATTTAAATACAGATAGGGATATTAAAAAAATATCTCTATCCTTGTATTTAATGATTTTAACGTCGGAGGATATAATGGATAGGTTCATTAAAGATTTAATTACTACGAACACTCCACTTATGAACAAAGACATAATGGAAGGCTTGGTAGTTAAGATGCTTCCATATGCCGAAAAGTTTTTAGACGACGTATTTAGAGCTGCTAGTTTATCATTTCCATCTAGCTTAACATATGTTGGATATGAGAGATGTACTCCATATGAGGAATATAAATTAGCAACTAAAGCTAGTAGTAGCAGTAATAGAAAAATTGTAGAAATATCTCGTAGTGATATTTATTGCATGAAATATTTCTTTGAGTATCAGTGGGAAGAAACAATAAATGATGTTACTACGTTAAGAAAAGAAATTATTACTAGATATATCCACCTACCCTTTGTTGGGGAGGGTGGCAGTATGAGTATTTCTGGTAAAAAGATATTTCTACATCCTGTTATGACTGATAGAGTAATTAGCCCTAGTGGTGGAACAATATTTGTACGGTTAATGAGAGATAAGATTATTTTTAAACGGCTATATCATGCCGTTTATATTAATAATTCTAAAACTACTAGTAGTGTAGTATATGCCGAGCTATATAGAAATAGTAACAAAAATAATAATAAGCCCTTTAAAAGGTTAACTAAGGCTAGTAGTACAATGATAAACTATTTGCTTGGTAAGTTTGGTTTTAGTGAGTTCTTTGGTAGGTATTTAGGTTTCATACCTGAAGTAGGAACTTATAGTAAAGCAGTAGAAGATGATAATAGCTTTGTATTTCGTAGTACTAATATGAAGCCAAGAACGTATATTGAAAAAGAGTATATGCCTTCGAATATCTATATTAAGATTCCTAAGGAAAGAATGAGTAATCTAGTAAAAGATATTATTACTGGAATATTTTATATAATCGATAATTTCTCAAATATTATTAAAGTAGAGTATTTTAATGACCCAAGAATGTGGATGCAGTGTTTAGGATATATTATTTTTAATGGTAATAATTCCACTATTAAAATAATGGATGGTGTAGTTGAACATTATAATTCATTAGACGAATATGTGGATAGCGTAGTAACTAAGAAATTAGCTGAGGATGGATATCATTGTAATAATTTTTATGATTTATTAATGCTAGTAATTGAGAATTTTAGTACTTGGATTATTGATTCAGATAAAAATATTAATACGATGTATGGAAAAGAACTATCTGTATTATATCCGATATTTTATCCTTTAACTAGAAAATTATTTTCTACTGCATTTAAGTTAAATAAAGCTAGTCTAAAGAAAAAATTAAGCCTTAAAGAAATTATTGAGATCATGAACAAGAATTTTACAATCGGTATTATTTATGACCTTAGTAAAACTGATGCTCCTAAGAGTAATGTAAATTATCCTGGAGATAATAAATTCTTTAAGATTACTAGTACTATCATTCCTCAAGCCACTAATATTAGTAGTGAAAGTAATGTAAAGAAAAAAAGGATTACTGAAAATGATCCTATTAATAAGATACATGCATCTATTGTTGAGGCTGGTGGATATTTAAATGTAACTAAGCCACATCCTACTGGAATAGGTAAAATAAATCCATATGTTACTTTAGATGCAAATAATACAATTATACCAAATCCTGAAACTAAAGAGTATTTTGAATGGATTCAATATGCTTTATTTAATAGGATAGAACGTAATTAGGAGATAAGATGGATCCAAATCTTTTAAACTATATATCAAATAGGTTAATGCAAGAAATAGTTAATACAAAAGACATGAATGAATCACGTCAATTGTTATTTCAACAAATGTCTGTCAATGGGTTCGATAACAATAAATTTCTTGAAGTGTTTAATGTAGTTACAAGTTATATAGATTTAGAAATTAATAGTATTAGAATGCCTAATATTAACGATATAGTTGAAAATACAGTTAAGGAAATTGTAACTTCTTTAGCAGCTATTGCGTCGTTAAATACATTTAGACAAAATATACCAGTTCACTTAGTACCTGAAGTTCAGAAACTAGCTAATATATATCTTGGTATTGTTAAAGCTATTCAGTCTAATACTAACTATAATAATACAAATAGTAATAATAGTCCTAGACCATGGAATAGCTTTATAAGTAGTGGTCCAAACTCTAAAAGTTATGTTGCTAGTAGATATAGCGATAATGAACCTAAACAAAATAAACAAAACTGGAGAAATGATAAATATGATAAAAATGAAGCTACTAATGAAGTTACTAGGGTACCAAATAGATATCAACAAGTTATTTTAGAAGGAGAAGATACGATGAACAAGGAAGAGCACAAACTATTCTTTTCAGAAGCGGATAATAATAGAAGTAGGGATGAGTTTATGCCTCGTCCTAGGCAATTTAATCAAAAGCCGTTTGAAGATATGACTACAGATGAAATTGCTGAAGAAATGGCAAATAATATTGTAAGTCAAGTTAGTAGTAAGCCTAAGTTTAAAGATAATAGATTCCTAAATAGTAATCTTCTATCTTGTAGTGATAACATTATATTTACTGATAGTTTAGAAGCTACTATCATTGAAAAGTATATTGAATTTCATAAAGACAATATTGAAGACGATATGCTAAAAATGTATAAATGTATTTCTATTAAGGATTTTCCTTTAGGTATAGTACCAAATGCAGAATATCTGAAGGTAATCTTGGAGAAGTTTATTAGCTATTACGTTGATAAGATTAGTAAGAGTGATATGTTGGAATTTATAGTATCTAATCCGCAATATAAAGCTCTGATTACATATATTGATAGGAGGTTTACTAATCATCTAAATTGTAGATTTAGAAATTATGAACCTAATAGAAAGTTTGCAATAGATAGTTTTATTTCTGATGCTGAAGATTTACATAAGCTATTTTTAAATCCAGATAAGATTATGTATAAAGAAATTTATAATACTGCTGGTACTTATCTGCTAAATGTGTTGAGTACTTTTGACTTATATCGTGAGGATATTGATAAGCTAAGATCTGAGAAAACTCATGTTTATTGTGAGTCATATCAGCTGATATTTACTGGATATGATAAGTCTGATTTACTACTAAATTCAGATAGGGGGCGTAGGTGTGTAATAGAAAATATGGGTCCTGTTGATGATAGAGTGTATAATGGCATATCTGGGGATATCTTTCACGCATTATCTAGCTATTACAGACTAGATGATAAAATGAAGACCAGTTATAATAGGGCATTTCTAATTGGTAAGGATTTCTCTATTGTTGAGTTTATGTATTTTAACAATACTGTATTAACTGTAGCTGTTGATTAATATTCATAGTCCTATACTAGACCATTCTATGGTCTAGTATAGGATATTTTAAGGTAACTGTATGATTATTTCTTTTTTTACTAAATTATTGAAATGTATCTGTGATGTTAGTGACATAGATAGTGACATTAATGAGGCTACTAATTCTTTAAGTGGATTTGATAATTTAGGTTCTGATGATCCTATAGAATCTTACGATAAGCTAAAGAACGAGGAACGCAATAATGGTAGCAGAGACGATTGAAAAATATTCTAGAAAAGATTTTATTAGAGATGGCGAATATGTAAAGGACTTCTTAAAAATAATAGATAATAGATTAATTACTACAGAAGATTTAAGTATATTAGTACCTCTCAGATTTTTAGTTAATGAGTTATTAGTTATTGGCGATGAAATTAGTATTGTTGGATTTTTTCCACTGATAATTCATGGAAGATTTGGTGTTTGTAACGTAAATTCTATGATAACTATTAATCCTAGTACTTTTAATAAAGTAGATGTAGATGGAAATAAATATTATAAGTTCTTCTTCGATAAAAATACTATTGTATTTAAAAATACTAATCTAATTAAAACCGATACCACCATATATCCTCTTTTTAATGAAATTATTGCTCATGGTAATGTGCCTTGGTATGTTAATTATGAGGACTATGGTAATATCTTTAGTACGGCTTTAGAATATGCAAATAGTAATATAGCTGCTAATCCGTCATTAGTTCATATATTAGTTTCTATGCAAAGTCGTAATAGAAAGAATAGAAGTATGTATTATAGACAAGTAATTAAAGATTATTCAGATATTGAGAATAATCCACCAGACTTTATACCATTAAAAAGTGTAGTGTTTAGTGCTACCGATACTGTAAATAAATTAGCCGGATCTTATTTTAAAGATGGCGTTGTATCGGCTTTAGCTAATCCTACAGAAAGAACAGAACGTTTAGAAAGTATTTTAAAAGCTTAAAAGGATTTAATATGAATGGTTTATATAGATTTACATCTTTAAAACTACCTAACAACAAAAGGGGTATTCTTAAACCTGATAATGAGGGATATTTTACTATTGTTGTTGGCGGATTAAATATCTATAACTCAATGGGTCAGTTTTATGCTCTAGAGGGTGCTAAAGATTTATTTGAGAGTTCTAGTTCTTTAATGAGAAGAATACAGCGTGGAGCATTAAAAGGTGAAGTAGGGCATCCTAGAAAAGAACCAGGGATGAGTCAAGAAAGTTATATTCAAAGACTGTATGAAATCCGTGAAACGAACATATGTTGTCATTTTAAAGATATTACTCTAGATATGAATTATGGCAATAATAATGGTAGACCTGGAGTAGTGGGTATTATTGCTAAAATTGCTCCAGCAGGTCCACATGGCTTAGCATTAGAAAAAGCTCTATTAAATCCTAATGAAAATGTATGTTTTAGTGTGCGTGGTATTACTGACGATTTTTATGAGGGTGGAAAATACGTTAGGGTATTAAAGCAAATAGTTTGTTGGGATTGGGTAACTGAGCCAGGTATTGATATAGCCGAAAAATATAAATCCCCCAGCCTAGAAGATCATAGCTTAGTTTTAGAAAGTCTTATAGAAGAAACTATTAATAAGAATATGATAGAGAATATTTCAAAGTTATCGTTTAAGGGTCATGCTTTAGAAAGTACTAAGGATTCTATTAACGAAACTCTTAATCTATTTACTAATAAAGAAACACTGGGTAAAAATAAACTACAGAATTGGTAAAAAATTTACTACCAGGCCACATAGTCTGGTAGTAAATTCTTTGGAGATACTATAATGATAGATAATTTCTTGGAAGTTATTAATTTAGACCCATTTCAATTAGTACTGTTATTTAAAGATAATAAATTCTTTGTTGAGGATATTAGTTTAAAAAATGATTCTAATAATAGTGAATTAGATATAAGTGAACTATATTTAAATTTAGATAATATTAAAACTAAAAGTTTTAATAGACAAGAAGACGTTATAAACTATATAAAAAATACTATTCTTAATTTAGATGCCCGTATAGTGTATAATGTGACTTTTGATGGGATTATAAGTAGCCTATTAAGCTCTATAGAAAATGCGTTTAAAGTATGGCTAAATAGTACTAATAAAGATGTTAAACTTATATTCAATATTAACTTTATACCTACTTCTAATACTTCTCCAGTCTTTGCAGAATTAATATATACTATAGTTAAATTGGATGTAAAGAACATAAAGAATGGCGAGACAATTAATATAATTGATGATGACGTTTTAGTACGTAATTCCATTTTAATTAATAAACAATACGTGCATGTTACAAACATAAATTAACTTATTCTGTCATTTAAAGAGGAATTAAAATGCCTACCCCATATTTAAATAAAATATATAAAGAAAGTGGTATACCTATGTTAAAATTAGAGGAATTATGGAATGAAGCAAAAGAAGCAGCAAATAAAACTCATAAAGAAAGTGATAGTGGATATTGGGGATTAGTTACAACAATTTTTAAAAAGAAAGTTAATTCGTTATTAAATTCTCAAAACAAACCAACATTAGAGGAATTATCAATGAGTTTAAGGGATTTATCTAATTTTATTATAGAGGATAATAATACAGTAGCTGATGTTCATTTAGAATCAGAATTATGTTTTATTGGATATATGAATAATCCAGCAGGATTAACACAAGCTGATAGAATTACAGAGATTAATCAGTTTGTACTAAGAGTAGGTGACAAGGATAATCAAATTAGGGTAAGACAAAATAAGCAAGTGTATCCTAAAGAAGATCTGCAATATTACTGCACTATTAAGAAAACACTATCTAAGAAACAAATTACTGTAGCTTCTGAAGCTAACGAAAGGATAAGTAAAACCTTTTATGAGAATTTCCAAAATCTAAGTAATAATGAATCTAGTAAGATTAGATATACTTTCAGAATAAAAGATTTAGATATTAAAGTACGTTTTAAGGATAGTGAAGAAGTAGTTAAAGTACCTAGCTTAGATTTTGAAGTGGATGTATATTCTGAAAATAGTGTAATGCATGAATGGGTTAAAGTAGATATTGAATTAGATCATCTAGCTGAATATATTAAGTATACTCTACGAGATCATGACTTTAGCTTAAGTGATTGTGAATTATCTATACCTTTAGATATATTACCCATTAACTTAACTAACTATTTTAATAGTAATATGCCAGATACAGAAAAAGAAAAATCTATTAAAGGTGCGCTATACGACAAAGGGTTGTTTGGTAAAAATAAATAGATAATATACTACTAGGCAAAATTGCCTAGTAGTATATATTTTAAGTCATATATTACTATAATGGTAATACTAGTATTTAAATTTTAGTGTAATATGATATAATCTGATTTAGTTAGTGGGAGTAGCATATGAAGAGAATACGCAATATAGATCTAGATAGAAATCATCTAACATTTGTAAATATAATACCTTTAAATAGATATATGGAATATTACTCCGATATTTACCTTGAACGAGATTCCGGTATAAAAAAATATAAAAATAGAGGGCTTATTAAAATCAGAAGAAATGGTAAAACTATAAAATTCAAAAGAAATAAATAGTGAGGTTATATATGAAAGATTTAAATGAAAATTATATAATATCTGATTCAGATTTAGTTAAAATTTTTAATGATTCTTTAGAATCAGCAGTATTAGGTGCATATGAAGAGTGCTATTATTACGGTCATATTAAAGATAAGATCATGGGTAAGGCAATTAAAGAATTTCTAATGAAAAAATATAATTGCACTGAAGATCAATTAGAAATAATGGCGCAAGAATTTAGAGACAAACAAGAGCCACTTTCAATTAATGACTTAATTTCAAAGTTATTAATAACTGAAGAACATAAAAATGTTTTAAGGAGATATATTAAGCCTAATACAAAATTTACTTTAGTACATGATACTAAGTTTGTATTTAGAGGTAGATTAAAAAGTATTAAATTTAAGTTAAAGAGAATTAATTTCAGATCTTTAAGGAGAGTAAAAAATGGAAAATGAAACTAAGCAAAATATTAATGAGATATATAGACATTATAAAGGTGGATTATATATAGTACTAATGTTAGCTATATCGGAAAATGCTGGAGAATTACAAGGCACTAATGCATTACAAGTTGTTTACCAGAATTTAGATACAAAAACAATATATGTAAGACCATACTCTGAATTTTTTGGAGATGTACAAATAGGTAATCGTCAGGAAATGAGATTTAGTAAAATTGCTGGTATGGGTGAGTTAAACAACTTAAAAATTCACGATAGGGTATTAGCTGAAAATGAAATAAAAAGGAAATTTGAAGCTGTACAAAATAAAGATAAAATAAAAGATAACATTAAACTGTTTCAAGACCGTATTGAAAGAAACAAAATAGAGATTACAAAGATGCTTGAAAGATATGAAGTTAGTAAAGAGAATACGATTAATCAAAATTTCGTTATATCTAAGCTAATAGAGTTTTCAAAACCAGGGGTTTTAGAGGATCGTGAGGCTTATTTAATGCGAGCTGAATTAAAGGCTATTTGGAATAAAACAGCTATATCTTCTGCAGAGGTATTAGAAGATCTTTATAAGCTATCAATAGCTACGCGTGAAGCTGATATTGTAGAATGTGAGAAAGTTATAGAGAATTTAAAGGATTCTTACAACATGCTGAATATTAACTAAACTAATAGGAGATGTTAAAATGAGTAATTCTAATAATGATGTTAACGACGACATATTTGTAATACATGTACCTTCAGTTAAAAATTCGTTTGGACCAGCACTTGTATATAAATATAGTGCTGAAAATAGTAAACTTGTTCAATATACTGTTATTACACCAGCTCTTGATTTAGATTATTCATTTACTAAAGAAGAAGTTGCTGAATTTCTAACCTCAGTGTTCTATACTACTCATAGCCTAAAGGAAAATTTCGTATTCATTAAAAATACGGATAAGCGTATTAACCCATTCCTTTCTAGCGATCCAGAAAATTATACTTTTGAAATCTATGATAAAGATGAAGATGAGACATGTACGATATTAAAAGTAAAGAAAACTAAGTAAAAAAATAATAGCCATATATTACTAATATGAGATAGATAATATCTCACTCTTAGCTAAGAGGATCACTAGTAGTATTTTCTATTAACAATTAGGAGAGTAAAATGAAAGAAGTAAGTGAAGAAGTTAAGAAGTTGGCTGATGTTATTGCTACAAAGATGTCCTATAATCCAGAAGCTAATATGTATTCTGCTGATAAGGATGCATTTAAGGAATGTATTCCAGAATCGCTGACCGAACAGCTTATTCGGGAAGTAAATGATTATCAGACAAATTATGTAGCCGCTGCTGGTCTTGCTTTTGGTGAAGCAGCAATCCGTACTCTAAAGAGCGATAGTAAGCTTGATAGGGTAAATGGCGAATTCTCAATGCATGGTCGTAATAAAGCAGAATTCGTACTGGATCGTAGTCGTACCTATGATAATCGTCTAGGAGACGGTGAGAAGGTACAGAAGTTTGGTGTACTGTCTACTACCTATCATGTTAAGACTGGACGCAATGTAGGTGATCTAGCGGCTATTAAAGCGCATCTTAATGAGATGGCTGCTAAGGCACTAAAGTAATATAAGTGATATTTCACCTACGACTAATTAGTCGTAGGTGAATATATTTTTTTAAATATGGAGTTAGAATGAAGATATATACATTTCAGCCGCTATCATTAGCATTAAAGTTACAAAAGGAAAAAGTACTGGTAGCTGAAAAAGAATTAGTTAATCCCGTAAAAACACCACCTTGTGAGGAAACCCAATATGATGCATATATTGATTGGTTAAGTGAGCACAGTTGGTTAAGAGAACCATACAACTGGATGAAAGATCAGATGTTGAAACGTATAGGTATTCCAGATCATTTGGATGTTGAAAACACTTATCCTTTTTGGGGGTGGCGCTCAGATTTTTCTAAAATTTTAATAAATAGTTGGGATACCTATGAGATAATACCAGCAACAGAAAGAGTTATTATTGGATTAGAAATAGATAAAACTAGGATATTGTGTTCTAATTTTGAAGCTTGGGAGTTAGTAATTGATGAGTTTTATTTAGACGTAGGAACTAAATGGAAAGAATTATATAGAAAAATAATTAAAACAACGCCATTAAAAAAAGAAGATATAGATACGAATAAATCTATTAAGCATAACTTAAAATTACATGCAATATCGCCTATAGAAAAATTAGAGAATTATAGTTCTGGTTTAGTAAAAGAATACAAAAAGTCATGGGAAAATATTTTTGATTTAAACTTTTGTTTGAAGTTTCTAAAAGAAGAGCGTACATATCAAAAAATTCAAGCTACGTTCTGGGAATTAAAATGGGATGATGTTATAGAGTTAAAAATTAAGGGCGGTAATATTAAAAATGTAATTACTGTATATAACAAAAATAAAGACGATATTATTAATTTCATGCAAGGAGAGTAACAATGGATAATGTGAAAATGTTAATTAAAGAAGATATAGATAATATAGAATTTAGTAATTTTGTTTTTACGTATGGTGATTTAAAGGGGATGATAAGCGATATAAAATATTATACAAAAGAAGAAAAAGATATTAAAAAAGCAAACGACTTTATTGAAAGTTTAAAAAATTACATGGAAAAATATAAATTATCTAAAAAAATAGCTTTTTATATAAAAAACTCATATCGTAAAAGAGTAAGAGAATTTAAGCAAAAATTAAAAGATTTAGGTATAGTATTTAAAAGAATTGGCTGGGACTATTACGATAATTCATTAGAACTTTATGAAGTACCTAATGATTTTGAATTAAATGAAGATATGCAGAAGTTTATTTTTAATGCTGGATTTGCTAGGTGTTTTGTTAATCACATAGGTAAATATGAAACACATTACTTTTGGAATGTAAGAGAAGAATTTAAATTGGATGTAGGCTGGAAGTCTAAAAGCTCGGTTATTTCTAGTTGTGCCGAATAACATTAAATAGTTATAGTTAATGTTACGTTTATTTATTATTTTCTATGGGGGGCTAAATGACTATCAAATTGAGTAAAGTAAAGTATGAGGAAATCTTAGATAAAATGGTTAGTAGTTTTCTTGCTTGGAAATTACCAGAAAACTTTGTTCCTGACGGTGGAATTAGTTTTAATAAAACATTTTCAATAGATCATAATGTATGGCCTATAGGTACAAATTTATTTGCAGCAGATCAAGCAAAAGATATGTTTAAAGAATGTTTAAAAGGTGCTGGGATTATTATGGAAGAAAATGACTCATTATGGAGGAAGATAGCTCGTAAGTTATCATTGCTATTTTACTTATGAGTTAATAGCTTCTAAAAAGTGCTTAAATAATATATATATATATATATATGTAGTCATAGCCCTCGCTATTTATGCGGGGCTATGACTATCAATGATATGGCAGTTATTTTTTTAAGGATAAGCTGACTATGATAACTCCAATTGGTGCTGTATTTAGTGGTGCTGGTACGTTAGGATCTTCTGAAGTAGGAGCTGCACAAGCTGTAGAAGATTGTAATATGGGAATAAAGATTTTAGTTACTACTAGTGCTGGTAGTATTATTGGAGCTTTATTAGCTTTAGGACGTAAAGCTAAGGATTTAAAAACCATAACAGAAGATGCCGATTATAAAAAACTAATTCCGTTTAATTTTTTTAGCTATTCTAAATTTATGTTTATGGGGCATATGGTTAGTAATGATAATGTTATAGAATGGTTAAAAACCATTACCGATAATGCCAAAGCTAAAGATTTAATAATGCCGCTAAAGACAGTTACAACAGATTTACAAAGTGGTAAGTCTATGGTTTTTGATAGCGTTTCTAATCCTAATATGTATGTTTGGGAAATGGTTTTACCTAGTATGTCTATTCCTGATGTTTTTCCTACGTATCTTAAAAAGTACGTAGATGGCGGAGTAGCCGATAATTTAGGTATTAATTTTTTAGAGACAAAATATAGAAAAATAGCTTTTAGAGTATATTCTCCATTAAAGCCTAAATTAAAGTTTAATTTAATTAGCAAGCAAATTAGATTGGTAAATATAATGTTATCTAGTGATGAGAATCTATTAGCGCTATTAGGTAAAGATTTGGGAGTAGAAGTCATTAATTTACCGGTAGTAGATAATTTAACGTTTTTAGAGCCTGGTATGACCTTACCTCAAAAACTTAAACTATATGATGCTGGTTATAAAGCGGCATTTAAGTATTTAAGTGGAGAAAATAAATAATGAACTTAAGCCTATTAATAACTATTCAAGATCTATTTAATAAAAACGCTATTAACTTACCTTTACCTGGATTACAGCAGGTAGGTTTAGATGAAGGATTAAAATTAGTAGCATATCAGGATGAGTTTGGTAAATGGACTATAGGTTTAGGACATACTCCAGCCTATCAAGGTGAAGTTTGGACACTAGATAAAGCATTTAGTCAATTTATAACTGATATAAATACAGATGGTTTGAATCCAGTAGAGCAAAATTTTCCTTGGATAGATGCTCAGGGAATTATACGTAAATGGGTATTAGTAAATATGTCTTATAATGAAGGTATTGATAATTTATTAGCTTTTACAGACACTTTAAAGGCTATGCAAAACTTAGACTTACATCAGGTAATGCTTGGTATGATGGATTCTTTATGGTATAGACAAGTAACTACTAGAGCACGTCAGCTAATGTTTCAATATTGGAAAAATGTGTGGTGTATTACGCCACTAACTTCTAACCAGGATAGACTATTATCTACATTCATTAATAGTGGGGTATGAAATGAATAATAATTTAAATACTGTATTAAAATATCTTCTAATATTAGTTATTTTAATAATGTTGTTTGTGCTTGTAATAAGTGGTAAAATTAAGCCTAACTCATTTCAGACACTATTATATTTAATAATAGGTGCGTTAGGTGGCTATCACGCTAAAAGGTATATCACTAATGGAAAGGAAGGTGATTAATGAGTAAATTAGTGTATTTTGTAACTAGTAGTTTATTAGCTTTATCGTTATCTGGATGTGCTGGTAGCCCTATGATTACTGCTGCTCCTACTGCTGCTACCTCTTCTAATGCTAGTGCTTCTCCTATAGCTCCTGTAGCTCAAAAGGACTCAGTATTAGCTTGGGCATCTGCTTGTGAAGCTTGGGATCAAGCAAAACAGGTTGGTGCTGAGAATTTGATTAGTGGGGTAATTCCTGCTGTAGATGCACCTAAAGCTGTAATTGTAAATAATGCTGTTTCTCCATTATGTACTGCATATCCATCTGATCCTACTTCAGCTACTACTACTATTATGGAAGGCGTAGCTGAATTAACTCAGTTAGCAGTTAAGAATAAGCCTACTGCTAATATACCTAGTGTTGTTGCTAAAACCACCAGTGCAAAGTAAGGAACTAATATGAATCCAGCAACGATCCAACTATTACTTGATCTTATTCCAGCATTAACTAGTTTAATTAATGAGATGTCTAATAATATTCAAATGGCTACTAGTAGTGGAGTAACTGAAGCTCAACTAGCTAAGTTAGTTAGTGTTGTTTCTAGCCTAACCACAACCACAACTACTGCATTAAATACAGCAGCTAAGATCGCAGAACAAAATAGTGCTAATTCTGCTACTAATGCTGCTGGTTAAATTTTAAAGTTTAGAGTAATAACCATAGATGCACTACTGGAGCATTATGCTCCAGTAGTGCTTATTGCTGTTGTTCTAAATCAGTTAATTCATTATGTAATTTACTTAAAGCACTATTTTTTGTCTTTATTTCACTAATGGCTATTTTTTCCATTAGATTAATTATGTCTAGAGGTAGATTTAAGTATTCAACTAGATTTAATCCGAAGATATTCTTTATATCGTGTTTGATATAACTTTTAAAAGAATCCTCTAGTAAACTGTTATTAGTGATATCTTCGGCGTCGTGAAAAGCTATTGAGGATAATGGTCTTTTACTAGTTTCTTGGACATGATTATAGATTTTAGTCTTATATTCATAATACTCAGAAATAACTAGTCTAGCATTTATTAGATTAGTTTTTTTCAGAGATAGAACGAATTCAATAAGATCTTTCTCTAAACTATATTCCTTAGCAAAAGTATAATCCCCCACATGTACTAACGGATACTGATTATCCGTATTCTCTCCACGACGAGATCTGTAAAAACCATTATTGGATCAATAGGGATAATTTCCTTAAAGATTGGATAGTTTAGTTCAGATTCATATTGTGCTTTATCACATTGTGGACAAGTATAGTTTGGAATTCCAATAATAGATACTGTACTTTCCTCAATATAGTTAATAACTTCTTTAATAAAGTTATTGGATAAAACAGCATCTTTACTAAGATGATTTAAACTACTTTCTATAGTTTCTTTATCATTAATAACATTATCACCAAACTCTATTTCTTTAACCCAATGAGTATATTGTCTCATTGATGTTGCTTTACTATTTTCCTGGATATATTTATTTCTTTCTACATCATCTTCAGGCACTACTACGCTATTCTCTATCATTTCAACCATAGAGTTAATCCACTTATATCCAGCTTCAATATATTCTGCAACAGTTGGTGGATTAAAGGTAAATTTAATTTCTTTATTACCATCTGTTTTTATAGATACTGACTTATTAATAAACTTAGCGTGTTCTTCCTTATATCTCTTTACTGACTCTAAGTTTTTAGAATTAGCTTGCCTATCAGACATATGTGCTTTTTGAAAATCATTTAGTAGATTATTATCAGTATACTGTAACTTACCTACTTTTATAATATCCTTTGCAACATAATTACACTTTTCAGGATTATCAACACACGCTCTACTATATTTAAATCCGTTAGGATACATAGCACAAGCCATGCCCCATAATAAACTAGAAATATCCTGAGCCACTATGATTTCTTTTAATGTAACATTATCATCTTCTGTTAGCTTTAAACTAGTAGAGTGAATATGGGAAATAGCAAAATCTACTAATCTATCTACAGTATATGAAATTGCATTAGATAGAGCTATTCCATACGTGTATCTACCCATTTCAATTTTATCAGAAATAAGCTGTCTATGTAATTCTAATATTTCTGTTTCTGCTGGAGCTGTAAAAGTTATCCAAATACCAGTATTCCATAGAGGTATTTGATAATGAATTCCTCTACCTAAATATGACATCAAGGATACAATAGCTCTATTCCCTTTAAATACTTTATTAGAATCTTCCTTTATTCTTGGTTTAGCACCAGCTAATTTTTTACCATTAAATTCTACATATTGCTTAAAGTTTCTATTAGAATTTTCAAACGCTTTCTTATAAACACTTCTCATTGTTTCTTTATCCATGGAGCCTTGTAAAATAGCACCCCATTCCCTTATTTCATCACTATCTGATAAGTCAATATTTGGTAAATCTGCTAAGATATTTTTAATATCGTTTATATCCCTTGATGGCAGCATAATCTCTTCTGGTGATGCTAATTCGTCTTCTCCAAAATAAGCCTCACTAACTTCCACGCCCACTACTGAACTTGTTCTAATAGTAGAATGTTCTTCTTCCTTTGTTTCAGGACTTTCAGGACTTTCAGTATTATCTGCTTCTTCAGGAGCTAATATATCATTAATATCAATAGTTGGTACGTCTTCTTCATTGTTACCAGATACTTTATCTTCACTTGACATAATTATTCCTTAGTAGGTTCGTTATCGTTTAATTGTTTCTTACTATCGAAACTATTTAATGCTACCTCTAAACTTAAATCTGTTAAAATATTTAAGATCGGCACTACACAAGTATCAAATCTATTTTGAAAACTTACATAATTATCGTAAATGTTTAAACTATCTAGTAAATCTACCTCATTCTGAATTGTTCCACTTCTATTTTTATGTAAAGATTTAATACCTATTAGATCAGATGTTAATTGTTCAATATCGCTTTTAAATCCCTTTAAAACAATAAAGGCTTCTTTATGATTTTCTAATCTACTAGTAAAGTTTTCATTAAGCACTACACCATTTACCTGAGACGAAATATCTACTAAAGCATTAGCTAAAGTATAATAAATAGCATCTAACTGTTCCCAAGTACTTTCATCATTATCAATATTAGTATTATTAATAGCTTTATTTACATTATTAGATATTTTTTTCACATTAGGAACATCATTATTTTTTTCACTAGAACTTACATTGTGTGGTTTCTTTACCATTGTTATTACTCCTATGAGATATTTAGCTAAAGTAGCTATACTATTTATAGTGGTAGTGGTAATTTTATTTTTTAATGGAGATAGTGATAAATGAAAGATGATATTCTTACATACATTAATAACACATTTACTTATGAACTACAGGAAGATATAAAGAGAGCTATTACTTTATTTGATCTATTTGAAATAGAAGAATATCAAGATGACTTATCTAATCTGCTAATGGCTGCTGGAGATGTAGAGCCAGCACAAATTCAAGATAGTTTTCTAGGTATAATTAGAAGAACTTCTGATTTTATATTAATAGACCACACGCTAGCATTAACAGAATGCCCACTATCAATGAGTAATGAAGTACTTAGTAGTTTATATATTCTACAAGATCTTTTTGATTATAGTGAAGTTAAAAAATACTTAGAAATAGATGAGAATGTTTTAACTCGTATTAGTAAAATACTGGCCCTGTATTGTAGTCTATCTTATGCTGATATAATGTATATTGTAAAGGATTACGATTCTAGTCTATTGGATAGAATTAAAGAATTGGCGGATATTAACGATAATAAAATATATAATCAGGACGAAATATTAAAAATAGGAACTATTTTTAATCTGGAAAAGAAGCTAGGAACATATACAAATGTAGAAACTTTAGCATTACGCTTTATGAAAAAGGGATTTAAAGCTAATTATGATTTAAAGCATTATTTGCCATTTATTGGCGATGAGGTATTAGCTACTGATAGTGATAATATCGATCGTGGTATAGATATGTTATCTAGCATGGTATATAACATTATATCTATAGCTATTTTTAGTTCTGATGGGTATGATGTTTTTATGTTAGGATCTAATGAATTTTTAAAATTCATAAATGAATATCTAGATTTAATGGTGCCTAACGTTACAGAAAACCTAAAAAATAAACTAGCTAATTCAGTTAGTGGATTCTATGAATATTTAGAGACCACTAAGGAAAAACCAGATGGACAAATATAGTTATTTTAAATTAGGTTTGGATAATAGATTATACGCTAAAAAATCGTGGGTAATTAGTTTATTCTCGGTATTTACTATTGATGAACATTATAAAAATGATCTTTATAATTTCAAACTTTTTAAAGACAATAAAGGTTTTAGTTTCTATCTAGATGGAAAATATATACCAATAGAAAATGCTGATGCTAATATACCGTTATTAAATTTAAAGGATGAACTAGAAATAGATAATAGATTATGTTTAAATTGTAAAGAAAAAATTACTACCACTTATGGAAGATTATTATTTAACATAATAGCTTTAGTGGAACCATTTAAAGATAAAATACCATATATAAATAAACAAACTAATATTGGTAATATAGAAAGCATTATAGCTGAAAGATTACAAGACGTTCCTGAAGATAATGCTAGCAGAAATAATAAATATATCTATGTAGACGAATATTTAAAATTCTGTAAAAATATTACCTATTTAGCTGGATGGATGCAATTATGCGTTTGGGCAGAAACTCCTAAATTGTTAGTTGCTCCTACCGGTATAGCCGAATATAAGAAAAAATTACTTGAGGAGAATAAAGATAAGCTAAACGATCCTAACGTAATTATTGATATTGAAAAAAAATTAATAGCCTATGATGCAGATTATCTTAAAGGTGATCCAGGGGGTGAATATTTTGCTAATGGTGAAAAAAGTAGAAATATTGTAAGAAAAAAACTATTCTTAATGTATGGAATGGATAGTACGGATCCAGGAGTATTTAGCAAACCAGTTACTAATTCATTAGAAGAAGGTTGGGATATAAATAATTTTCCTCAAATGAATGATGCGCTACGTGCAGGCTCATATGGTCGTGGGTTTGAAACACAAAAGGGTGGTGAATTATCTAAATGGTTACTAAGAGCTAGTTCTAGCATTAGAATTAGAACCGAAGACTGTGGAACTACACTAGGGTTTAGAACACTAATAGATGACAACAATTATAAGAATATAGTTAAATTATACTACCTGAATGAAAAGGAAACAATATTAATAGAGGATATAAATCACGCTACTAGCTTAATAGGTAAAGTAGTTACTTTAAGATCTGCTCTTTATTGTAAAACAGAAGGAACTGATCTATGTAAATATTGTGTTGGTGAAAAATTAGCTATTAACCCAGAAGCACTATCGTCATCAATTGCTGATTTTGGTAGTGAGATATTAAACATGGCGCTAGCTAAATTTCATGGTAAAGAAGTTACTAGTAAACCTTTTAAAATGGAACTTATTTCTTAGGAGTAATTTATGAGTATTGAAAATGATGATGGTTTAACAACTGAAGAAATGGCTGAAGCTCTACCTAATACTAGTCCAGAAGAAGTAGCAGCTGGAGAAGCACCAGCAGATGAGATTACTACACTAATCCCAGAGCCTGAAGAAATTCACGAAGATAGTCCAGCACCAGCAGATAATGTTATAGAACCTACTCAGGAGATTGAACAACCTGTAGAGTTAGTGCATAGTGAAAATGGGCCTATTGCAGATCAAAATCTAGCTCATCTAGAAGATACTAATGTGGAGAGTACTGCTAATCCTAGCCAGGTTATTGAAGAAGTAAAAACACCTGAAAATACTCCAGAACCTACTGTTCCAGTAAATTATTTTCAGGAATATATTAGTGAAATTATGAAGGGTAATAATCTTCCAGCTAAGACTGTAGTGTCTGTAGTAGAAAGATATTATAGTGCAATGAAGCCGATGTTGCCTATCAGTATTCAAGAAGGATCTCAGGCTCAAATTTCTCTTTGGCAGGCTATCTATACCACAATAAATACTTCTGGTAATGATTTTAATGTAGCTTGGAATGTTTGGCTAAATATGTTTAACTACTATAGCGATAGTATTTTTTCTATTCCAAAAGCATTTAGATTTTTCGAATTTATGCGTATGCCAAGAGATCAGATTATTGCATTCCAGAGAATTTTAAATCTATTAATACTTACGGCTAATCCAACAACACGCGCTGTTAATCTAAAGAGAATAGATTTAGAAGCCACACTGTCAGTTTATTTTAGTGAGAAAAATAGAATGACTATTATGATGTTTTACAATAATTAATATTTATTATATATATATTCTCTACCCAGAATTCTGGGTAGAGAATATTTTATTTTAGCTTATATTTAACGAATTCATTTAGCATTTCATTTAGTTGTGGAAAATTAAACATTGTTTGACAATATTCTAACGCGTTTACATGTCCTGAAAATAAATTAATATTTTCCATTCTACTCACATAACTATCTATTCCAGATATTTGCACTAATTCAGTTTTAGTAGTTTCTTTAGATACATTACTGATTATTTGCGCTGTTGGATATGCGCCACGTATATCAAGATCATGTGTGTGTATTCTAATATTTGTTTTTAATTTATCATCTTCTAGAATATTACATAAGCCGTCATTAGTTATTAAATGTGCTGGCAGATTTACGATCCAGCCTTTAAGAGGTAATGTTTCATCATCAAAATCAGTTTTCATATTTCTACCAGTACTACCAACAACTAGATTATTTTCTAGACAAAGAAAATGAAACCTATCTGATAATCTTTTAGGCTGCGATTCATAATCTGAAAAATCAGATATTCCACAAAATAGCGGTAAAGATACTGCTAAATCTTTAGTCTTCTTTTCTAATTCCATCATTGATATTGAGTCAAAAATATTATACACTATATATTCTACTGGATACTCTGATTGCATAAATTCATGCCATTCTCCACCTGAGAAATCTTTAGCTTCCTCAAATTTTAATTTTCTTAAGCCTAGCTCTTTATTTAATATACTATCTAAAGAATAAGATTGTTCTTCTGGTTTAGATAATCTATTCTTTCTATAAGTACACATAGCGTCTATTACATAGAAGCTACTAGGTGTAAATAAACTATGCCATTGATTGGCCGGAGAGATAGGTGAGTATTTACCAGATGATGTTATCTTTTGCTTCTTACCTTGCTTATATATGTAATACCTATTTTCATATGGAACTGATGGATCACTAAACACATCTTTAGGATCTACACCATATTTTTCTAATACTCTAGATATTTCATTTATATCGTAATCCATATTCCATATAGATAAAAAATCTGGTTTCCATTCATGTAGCTTATCAAAGATTGATGTTATGACTTCTACCTGATTTTTAGTTATATAGTGTTCAAACTTATATTCATTTAAATCTATAAAGTCAGATAAATATAACTTTATTTTACTAGACAATATCTCATCAAAATTTTGTATGCCGTCTATAAATGGTGCATATATGCTAGTGAAAACATTATTGTTTTGGCATATAGTGATTAATATAATATCATTATCAACCATACTAGACTCAATATCTAAACTACATACTGAATAGAATGTTTGTGTGTTCGGATATTTATCCTTATACATTTGTTTAATAGTGGCAGTTGATTTAATATCTGTGCCATATAAATATGGCGAATTAGCTACTTGCTTTAATGGTAAGTTTGTATTACCACTACCTAATGCCCTAACTGCCTTTTCTGCTAATTCTGATTGTAAGCACTCATATTTTTCTAATTTGCTTATACCCTCCCATTCTTTTTTATCTTTATGATTTCTATATTTTTGATTAGTTACCCAAAATGGTCTTTTAAAATTTCTAATTATTCTTAAATTTGGTTCTTTAGTTCCATCAGAATACGATATTTGTTCTTTAATGATGTGTATTTCATCTCCATTATTAGATTTAACGGGAGATAATAAAGCAAATCTACACTCAATACCTGTAACAGATTTATCAGACATTGTAATATGCGCCTTTAGTTAATTACGAGTTGTTTTAACTATACATTATATTTGTCATCTACTAGAAATTTTGATTGTGAGGATATCATGAAAAGTCGTAAGCTATTTACAGCAATAGAGAATATACACGTACAAAATGATTCTGAGTTTATTAATAAATTAAAAGATAATTGTAATAAGCTATTAACTACTTATAAAACTTATAGGTCTGTTACGGCTACGGTACAGTCTGTAATAAATCCGTCTCATGGTAATAATAAACAAAGTGAAAATACAGCAACAAAAATAGAAATTAATGTAAATAATAATAGTGTAAGTGATTTTTATTTAAAGAGTAAGGTAGAGTTTGAACAGACCCTAGAAGAATTATCTGAATTAATATCCGCTAGATTTAATATTAATGATTTAGTTTTAGTTGCTAATGATAATTTTTATGGTGTTTTATGTGTAACATACCCACTGTCTTTTCATATATTTAATAATAGCGGATTTTTCAATAAAAAAGATTTATTTACAGTAATAGAAGATGAAAAGATTGGTACAATAGATTTGAAAAATGCTAAGCTAAAGGGTTCTATTAGTAATTTAGAAACTAACCTAATAATGAATTTAGACACTTTAGTTAATGTTGTTAATATAAGTGGTGATGAGTTAGCTGCTGCAATTATGCATGAGATTGGTCATATTTTTAATATGTTTGGTAATCTATATAGAATAAATTACAGTATAGATAATTTAGAACAAGCATATAAGGATAACGAAATAAAGTCTAACCCAGATAAAATAGTCTTAACTGTAGTTAATTCAATTAAAGCATTAGATAGAACATATGAGTATAAGAATGAAACTATTCCTGTATTAACAGCTAAACTATATAAAAAGCTATTTTATGCAGCCAAAACTAGTTTATTCAGCTTTGGTTATTTAACTGAAGAAGAAGATACTGCTGATGTATTTTCTGCTAGAATGGGAATGTCTAAAGAATTAGTTAGTCTGTTACAGAAGTTAAATAAATTTGAAGACCATAACTTAATAAAGTATAACTTCACTATGATTAATGTGTCACTAGAAAGTTTGTTTATGTTACAAACCAGAAGATTAAATATTATTATGGGCTTATTAGCAGGCATTTCTGCTGCTGCTGTGATTACTGTATTTCCAGTAGCCTCTTTAATACTACTGGTTTTTTCGCTTTCATTTTCAATTACTGGTATAGTTGCATACTTAAGTGATCTTAATCTAGTAGTTAAAAATGAGCATCCTAATAATTATTTTAGAACTGATAATATTAAGAAAGAACTAATTAGGCAGCTAAAATCCTTAGATGGAACTATTTCTAAAGACTTATCTAATAAACTATTAGATGATATAGATAATATAGACAATATACTAAGTAATATTAAAAACTCAAATTTAATTAAGGATGAAAGATCTTTATTAGATGTTGAAAAATATCTTAATATGGGAAAACACGATAGATTAGAAAATACTCTATTAGAACGTACTATACAGAATTTAACCAATAGTGACTTATTTGTAGATTCAGCTAAACTTAAACAACTAGGAGAAGTATAATGAATACAAACGCTTTTAAACTATTAAGTTCTGCAAAGTTACAAACCTTTTTAAATGGTATTATAAACCAGGGAATTAGTCGTGATCGTTTAGTATCTATTGCTATTGGTAAAGCTTTATCAGATACTTATAGCTTATCTCCTAATGAGATTAATTTTGATGATTATTTTACTAGTATGTTTAAGATCAATGCTAGTATTATTCTTAGCGATCTTAATGAAGTAACTATAATTGATATCGATTCATGCTTAGAATATACGAAGAAGTTTTTAAGATACCGCTATCAGGCTTTATGTGGAACAGATGCATTTAAGTCTCCAATTATATTAACCAAAGGTAATGCAATTTATGATTTATTGGGTATCAGCCTTAGTTTTACGCTTAATGATATCGAGCTAATTAATAGTGAATTTTATAGATTAACAGAACTAGTTAATGGATTTAGAGGTGTTATAAACGATATTAATTCTCAGGAGAATAATAATGGGTAGTTTAGATTTCTTAATTGACGATAATAAAAATCCTGAAAATAAAGAACTCAAATTAGTCAATAATGTAGAACAAACAATGGATGATAATTCTGATCTTCATACTGATGTTACAGTTACTCATGGAGTTGATAAAGTTCATGAGTTTCCAGATGTTAGTACTGAATTATTCAATTCTTACGTAGATAAGTTAGAAAGTTATAACTATCTAAATAAGAATGGTTTTGTTTCTAAGGCTAGTGTTGAAGGTTTTAATAAAATCTTTAATAATAAGATATTAGAAAAGATATCTATAGAGTATTTTACTGAGCTATTAACTAAAGTTAATGCCAATAAAGTACTTACTATAATGAAAGAAGATTTAAATGAAGATAGAGAAAGAATAAAAACTCAAGTTATGGACACATTTACTAAGTTTGAAGAAACCTACACATATGTAAATGACAATAAAGATACTTTAATAAATAAAATTAATTCTCAAATAGAGGATATAGATAGTTTAATAACTAATAAAAAAGTATCCGATCATCCAAATAGAATATTCTATAATGATGATAGTGATAATTCTACAGATTATGGAACAGCACCTATAAAATATGTTGTATCCGAAGGTGATTATGCTTCTTTAATTAATATTTTAAATAACGATTTATTATTATTTATAGATGAAGTTATATATCATATACCACCTAGACATACTTTAGAGGAAAATGATAATTTTGATCCAGAAACGTTTAAATCTAAACTATCGCTTAAAACTTTAGAAATTTTCTATCAGAGTGATGATTTTGATTCGTCTTTTGCTATACTGAATTCATACATAATGAGAGCTAAAGACATTATTGATGAATGTAAAGAACATTCTAATAATTATGATTTTCAATTACTAATGACAAAATTATCAGAGGCTAATGAAGCTATAGCTAATTTAAGATTTAGTAAAAATATATTAGAAGGTTTAGTTTTATTAAATAACTGGTTTATTGAAAGATATAAGTCTATACAGGACTTACTTTGACTTAGCTAGATACGTCCTAGGAACTAACTGTTCCTAGGATATTATTTTTTAACAGTATGCTATTGAATAATATGACAAATCTTGTCATAACTATGGAGATGTAAAATGAAGCCCAAGGAAGTAGAAAAGAAGAGTACTGCAAAGAGTACTACAACTAAAGGTGCCATCAAACCCGTTACTAAATCTAAGCCTAAAAGTATTTCTAGCAATTTAATTCGCGTAGAAACAAAAAGTCGTGATGCTTTTGGTATACTTCTTAATATTACTTTAGATTTAGAAAATAAGGCTAAATTAGATAAGTTAATTAAGAATGCCGGTTCTATGTTCAAAGGCATTTATGTTTCTTATAGTAAAATAACTGGTAACTATACCGTTTATTTTAAAACTGTAAAAAATGGTGTAGTTAAGAGTTCTAGGTTAAAGAATCTGCTAGTGGATAATAAGCCAAACGAATATGTTCTTGTTAAGAATGATGATGGTTTAAATCTAACTAGTCAAAACCTAGAGGTTGTTGATAGAATAAGCCTGTTAAAAAAGTAAGTTATGGTACTTTAGTTTTTAAAATATAGTCATTTACTACTAGGATTGCAATCCTAGTAGTATTTTAAATTTTTAAATATTTTCAGTCACATATACCTATAATGAATCTATACTAATCCTAGTATAGTAATACATAGGAGATTATATCATGCCATATTTAATTATATTGGGCCTATTTGTTTGGATCTTATATAAGGCTCATATCAAAAATCAAAAGTTAGTAGAAGATAACCAAAGGCTTATGAACGAAAATAAAGATCTTACTAATAAGCTTATGGAACTTTATAGAGGTATGATCAATAGATAACCTAACACAAATACCCCATAGTTATGGGGTATTTTTTTAACTTACTATCTAGGAGAATTACTAATGTGTGATGTGCTTAAAATCAAAACTAACACTATAAATAAGGATACTAATTTACCGTATGAAATACTAATTGATAGTAAGTCATATGAAAAGATTAGAGATATGAAATTATACGTAATGTTATCCGGTATTAAACCAAACGTAACAGTAAAAATAAATAATAGAGTAATATCATTAAGTAAATTACTAATACCGGTTAATTCAATAAAGTATGTTATAGTACATAAAAATAATGATAAGTTTGATTTTAGATTTGACAATTTAGAGGTATGGTCTAAAACTAAGTTTAATAACCATAGTAAAGTAAATGCAAATTTCTAATATTTTTAATGATATACTACTAATATGAATCTATACTAATAGTAGTATAGCCTTTTATAAGGAGTTTAAATATGCCTGAAAAACCATGGACATATGTAGAAACACGTACAAGGATTAAAGGTACAAATGAATTTTATAAAATAAAGGTAGACTTAGAGGATTTAGGACTATTAAAAGATAAAAATATAGTGATAGCTAAGAATTTAAAGTTGAAGTTAGGTATGCAGGTGTGTTGTAGAGATATAATTGGTGGATTTGTTGATAGATCTAAACAAGTTACTGTGGCTAGATTTATATTGAATTTAGATTTATCCACTAAAAGTTTTATTATAGAGTATTTAAACAACGACCCATTAGACTTAAGAAAGTCTAATCTTAGAGTAATTACGCCGAATGAGTTAATATACAAGTGTAAAAATCAGAAAAGATCTTCTATTCTACCTAGAGGGGTATATATTATTAAAAATAGTATATTTTCTCAAATATGTATTAATAAAAAAATGACCTATTTAGGTACTTTTGATACTGTCGAAGAGGCATCTCAGGCATATCAAAAAGCTAAAAAAGAAATAATCGAAGTTTTAGAGTCTGTAAATTTTAACGTTTAGTTACATATACTAGATAGCCATTAGGCTATCTATTATTATTTATTTTATTTTTTTAGTAATAATCAATTAAAAATAAATAGGTCTAGTAATTAAATAGTGAGAACTTTATAAATAGCTTCATAGAAGTAAAGGAGATAAGTATGCTTGGTTATAATATAAAATTACCTAATAATTTAACTGTAGAAACAAAATCTAAAAATATCAATGGAGATCATTACTTAATTACTTTAGATGATATTAATAAAAATAGGTTAGATGAATTAATTAAAAAAGCGGGTAATAAATTTAAAGGCATTTATGTTTCTTATAGTAAAATAACTGGTAATTATACTGTTTATTTTAAAACAGTAGAAAAACGTTTTCTTTTAAAAAATCTACTATTAAACTCTAATGCAAAAGAATGTGTGATATTAAAAGATGGTGATGGATTAAATCTTTCTAGTATTAATTTAGTCACTGTAAATAAATCAGTTTTTATAGAAAAAAATAAGCCTATGTATGTTAAGTTTCAAGACAAAAACGAAAGATCAATTAGTAGTTTTATTCGGGAATGGGAATCTTTAATAAATCTTTGATTATGCTTTATAATCTAGGCAGCTACTAAGCTGCCTAGATTATAGTTTATTCTAGATATTTTCGGTCATATATGCCTATAATGAGTAATAGACAATATTGTCTATTGACAATTTTTATAGGAGATATATCGTGAGCTACCTATTGAATAAACTTACTCATTTTGTTGGTAAAAACAATATTCTTAGTACGCGGGAAACTGATGAAGGATCACGAATTCTTGTATTTGTGGGAGGTCAGTATTTTAGTATCCTGATTAATGAAGATGATGTGTGGATGGAACTATGTCGAGTAGATTCTCCTCAGAATCTACTCGACAAACCCAAACGCTACTATTACATGACCGATGTAGTAGAAATTTTCCGTAGAGCGGTGTCTCTCCATCGTGCGTTTAGTGAGTAATTAATATCACCCCAGTAACTACTGGGGTGATATTTTTTTTGCTAATATTCGAAGGTATAGTTTATACTATCTACTACAGTTAACGTATTATCGGATAATAGACTTAATTCTTTACCTATAGATAATCTACTATTACTATCGTTTAGTATTACTAGCGGGTAATTAGCACTACCCCCTAAGTTACTTATTTGTACATCAATAATATCATTACCAAATTGAGCAATCAATAAACTAACTATTTGGCTAATACTAATAGTTGTATTAGTATTAAAATAATTACTAATTAGTGCTGTAGTAATAGCCTCTATTCTGTTTATTAATTTAGTATTGTTATAAACTACGCTGCTAACATAATAGGTTATGTTTAGTGTTTGTTTAGTTGGTATAGTTACAATAGTGTTATTAGTTAATGTAACTGATATTGTAGTATTAGTCTTTTGTGGGTAATAATATATATCCGATAATTCCATTAGATTTAGACTAATAGTAGCTAAACTATTAGTACACCATTGGCTAATTAAATCGGTAATACCATTAATATAATTAATAGTAGATTGATGCGTAATAAAATAGAATACTGCATCGTACATTAGGATATCAACATATCGACTAATATTATCATATATTAAATATTTAGGATTGCCATTAGAGTCTAATATAGTATCACCAGCCTGGTATTTAATTATTGGATTACCATTAGAATCTAATACGGGATCTCCAGCATTAGCTACTAATGTAAATGTAGGATTACCACTAGCATCAAAATTTAATATACTGCCAGTAGCTGGATTTACAGCATACTGATCCTCAGTATATCTTAACTCTACATCTCTAGTGTAGGTAGAGTAAATTTCATTTGACAAAACAGATCTATGTTGACACCACAGATAACTTAGATTTTGACCAAAGTTTAATGTGATTTCATCATGCGTTATAGCTGCTAGGGTAATAGTAATGGGATTTGTACTATTAGATACTATACTACTATTAATATAGCTTTGAAAACTATTAGAAATAAATCCAGCAGGTATAATTGTAGTATAATAAATAATGTCTACTGTTTGTGATAGGCTCATTCCAATATCAGTATATACCGAATTAGAATTATTACCTTTAACATATAGAATATTATTACTATCTATATCATAATTGGTATTTATGTTTATTTGGAATATTCTTTCATTATTAGAGTTTTGACCTAATAGTGTACCGGTAATATAATTTCTATTTCCAGTTAACGGCGAAATATATGATAATTGTACGCCACAAGCGCCATTAGGTAATAGTTTATATTCTTGATTTGATTGAGTTACTAAAGTTAATACATAGCCTGATTCATTTTGTGTAAATTGAAATTGACCAGTATTAACAGCAGCAGCAATAGTAGAATTAGCACCATAAAATCCTAAGTTGTTGGCATTTGGCGTATCTAGGTTATATACTCTCACTTTAAATTCTGGATTATTAGTATCTAGTACATAGTAGAATGGTGAATATAATAGGCTATTACTATTAATTAAATTAATTAATGCTGTAGGATTTAACTGCTGAAATATTGCTATATTTGGATTATTATAAATACTAACTACACCATTTAAATTTTGATATAGAGTAGTAGGTAAAATAGTAGCTCTAGTTTTACTACTATTTAAGTTTATAGTTGGATAATCACTTATATTGTTAAATGATAGATTTATAGTTTCTAATGTAACTGATACTGGAGTTACAAAGTCCTGATTAACAGGCATTGGTAATGGTGCATTTGCTATAAATGTTCTATTAGTAACTGTATCTGTTTTAGGAGTAATAATAAATCCACTTTCTTGAATATTATATTGTAGCTGAGAATTAGTAATTGGTAATGTTGGATTTCCTACAGAGTTATTTATAACTTGATCTCTTAGCTGTTCAAAGGTTAAGCCATTAGAACCACCATTAATTACTTTATCAGAGTACAATAAGAATATTAAATTATTTGTATTTGCATAATATTCACTATTATTTGTAGTCTCATTTAAATCTAAAAATGTAGTTACAAAGCTGCTGAGTAAGTAGTTATTTAGATTTACGTTAATAGATCCATTTGTAGTGTATATATCTATTCTAACGTTACCAGACATTAAACCTGTTGTAATGTATATAGGTGGTATAGATACATTTAGTGTATTACTATTAACTAGCTGTAGAACTGCTGTTGGTATAGTAGGATTATATACTTGTTCACTAAAAGTAGTTTCTATTTCTGTCCAAACACCATTATCTTCTGTTTGATAAAATACTCTACAGAAATAAAAGTTATTAGTAAAAGTAATGCTATTATTAAAGTAGGTAGATTCTAAAAGTGGATAAGTATTTGAATCAACCTCTATTTGTGTCATTGGCACTTCAAATACAAACCACTCAGTACCATTTGCATCTGTTCTTTTAATATATGGAATATTAGTTCCATTCAAAGCTTGTATTGGACTAATTAAAGTATTGTCATAATTAATAATTATATTTCCATTAGGATATTGCGTAATTACAATTGGGTATTGTAGACTAAACGTAATATTGTTCACTATAACGAATGTATTGCCACCAATAATTAGTTCATTATTGCCAGTATTTGGATTATTTGTTAAACTACTCAATAGTGAATTTTTTTCTATTACAAAATAAAAATTACCTACTGCTGGAGTACTATAGATATCTAAGAAATCTTGAGTAGACATATGTCTATATAGATCATTATAAGTTAATGCTAAAGAAGGATATAATCTTCTAGTATTTAACTCATTTTCTTGCATAGCTGCAGACGTATTTACTGTACTAGCTTCTAATAAAAATACAAATGGATTAGTGGGGTCTACTATATCGACTAATCCATTTGTTACGTTTTGTAAATATTCTAAGATAGCTTGTTGTATCATTACTGGATTATATTTATATTCTGTAATGTTGCTCATTAACGTAGATAACGAAGTTAACGTAGAACTAGTATTAGGTGTAGGTAACTCCATTTTACTCTCCTAATGTTTGTAAATTTTGAATGTTATAACCTAATGGATTACTACCATATGTTTTATTAGATAGTATCCTAAAATCTTCTGGTGTAAATGATGGATTAGTAACTAATTGTAATGCCTGAACTTTAGCTTGATATAAAGCTCTAGGCACATACCAAAGTAATTCATACGTACTTGGATTAATTCTAGGATATCCAGAATTATTAAATAATATTAAGTAGTTAAATGGTACTACTACCATACTGCTATCACGCATTGAATCACGCATGTACGGATTAAAAATATTTACTGTTTCATTAAACTCTTTTACTATAATACTATCTATATATTCAGCACCTAATGATGTGAATCTTATAGTAACTTCTCTTAATTGCTCGTTATATGGGTCATCTGAGTTATAGTCAAAAAAACCACCAATAGGTATAGCTGATGGAAATGATACTCCAGTACAGGCTATTTTCTTAACATAGGTTTTATTATGATCCATAACTAATCTATATATTCTAGTGTTATAGTCTAACGTATTATTTAATATATAGTCTGGATATGGCGCAACAATACCCTCAAACGCCAATGATGCATATTTAAGCCATATGAAAATTAAATACATTAATGGATCACCACGATAATTTCTATATGTTGCGTCTATATCGTAGTCGTTATATATTTTAGTAGTTCCATCAGCTTGTGCATATACTTCTTTATATAATCCTGGTTTACTGCTAAATGTTGGCAATTGAAATTCTGGCCATCCAGATACGGATAATAAAGAATTTGTTAGTAGAGGTATAAATGCTTGATATGGATCCACTAGGGGACATTTTAGAGTTTCATTTGGGTTAAATCCACTTTGTAACCTTGGGTCTAACATACATCTAACATATCTTTGTAAACTATTAACTTGTGTGGATAATAAATCATAAAAAATTCTATCGTTGCGAATATTTGACCCACTTAAATTTAGTTGAGGTCTAGTCCAAAATGTATAGCCATATATGTCCTTATTCATCAAAGCTCCTGGTGGAGTTTGTCGATGATTAATTCCATATAAGTTTCTACTAATTGCTTTATCTAAAGATCCAATACCTGTAGTACGAAAATAATCGTCTACAGTAAATGGTAAAATTGTACGACTAGCCATAAAAATTTTCTCCTATTTTTGTTTTTTAAAGGATATTAGCTATGGGTTTTTTAATTAGTTTTTTTGCCGCTTTGAACGCCATACTTGGGTTTGCAGCTCCAGTAGGTAATGCTATTGAAAATATTTTAAAACGTTTAGGTATTTATAATAAACATGCTAAGGGAGTTTCTTTAGCTGATTTTGCTAAGAATGCTAGAGTTCAACCAATTACAGTAATTTCAAAAGATTTAATAGCATTAAAAGAACTTGATAGTATTTTACTGAGTGTTTTAAATGTATTTACTGCATATTATATTCAGGCTTTTTCTGTCGATAGTATTAAAATTAATGGAGTTAGTGTAGATAAGATTTTATATAAATATAATCCAAACGGTAGTAAGAATGCTTTTGAGTCATTCAATCAGAACCATTACTCTATTGAAGATTATGACCATGCATTACCTGGCACTTTATCTACAGAAGCTCACTACGCTTTTAGAAATAGTGATAAATATAATCTACCATTAACTGATAACGCAAATCGTGAAGTAGAAGGTAATACGCTATTTAAAGATGACGCCTCGTTATCTGTAGGTAAATTAATTAATCTAAATCTTACTTTACCTATGGCTACTCACTGGAATCAAACTCTTCTAACAGATAGAGGTAACACTCCTATTACTGCAAATCACGATGGTGAGTGGAATAAGGATGAAAGGCATGGCATTACTGGTAGTTATGATAGAGATGTTGTTATACCTGTATTAATTCAATTATCTAGTGTTGTTTTAGGTACAGAAAGCGTTATTAATTTAGTTGCTTCAAATAGTGTAGATAAAACATTAAACGATAGATGGATCCAGTATAAGAGTGGTCAAATTAGTTTTATTAAGGATCTAATACTCTGTAACGATATTATTGATGAAAAGAAAAAGCTATTAATGTCTGATGAAACTGATACATATTTAAATATTCTAAAGAGAATACAGAAATCTCAGGTTGGAGCTATCTTTAGTTCTGAAGGACTGAGTTTTGCTTCAGCTAGCAACATTTATGTTATTAGTGAATCTGTTGCTAAGGAAATAGAATATCGTATTGGTGGTAAGTTATCAAATTACCGTACTCGTAATAAATTATTCCTAGGTAATTATGGAATGATTCTAGTAGTTATTGATAGAGAGTGGGAGCGAGTTACTTTCTATTATCGTAATATGGAAGCAGGTACTGATGTTTCTTTCAGTTCTTTAGCTAAAGCCGGTAATAAGAATACAGACATTTATGAAATTTTTAAAATGTTTAATAACGGCGGCTCACCAATCTTTTAATAGGCTATATATAGAGGATCTTAGCAATGAGTTTATTTGACTACGTTAAAAGTTTAAAAAGTTTCTTCCATAAGGATGAAATTATTGATGATCTTAGAATTAATATTAAGGAATTCAAAGATGATATTAGTAAATTAATAAAAACATCTTCTGAAGAGATATATGTTTTTGGTATTCATGATCCTAACTTTAAGTCTTTAAACGATATGTTTATGGGTAGAGTAGGGGATAAAGCATCTTCTAATGTATTTGCTACTTTAAATAAACATAGTCACGTTATATTAAAGAATATGGAGTGGGTAAAGGATACGCTACAGGATAGTTTGAGTACTAGTACTTTAAGTGATGGCTTATCTGCTAAGAAGGCAGTATTAATTCGTACTAGTGAGCAGTTTAGTTTCTTAGTTGATTATACATCTAAACTATTAAACTATTATTTTATTTCAGAAGATGCTAATAATGAAAATGTTTTATCGCCAGCACAATTAAAGGATATTGAAACTGGAATTGTAGAGTATTATAAAGCTTTTAATACTATTGCTGACGAGAATTTCATTACTGATGTAAACAAGATTCCTAGCTTAGTTATTACTGGACATTCTGGTGATGAAAATCCAGCACTAGCAATAGTTAATCCTAACGAAGTAGATCCCTTTAATACTACCAGTTTAAATAATTTTATTGGTAATCCAATATATCATCTTAGAACTTTAAAAGTATCATATCAGGCTGAGAAGTATAAGCTATTGCAAGAACGCAAAAAGCTATTAGAATATCGCTTGATGCTCTTAAAAGATAAAAAGAGTAATGAACATAGTCCAGCATTAGAGAAGAAAGTTAGAGATATGCAGAGCTATATTAGTGATTTAGAATATAAGCTTAAGAAGTTAGAGGAGGACTAATAGTGGAAAATCCGGTAGTTTTACAATCAGGATTTGTTATTGTTCCTAATAGTAACTTCATAATAGATCCTAACACTAATGAAGAAGTATATACTACCAGAGATCTTAAGTATAATAACCACATTATCCGTATGCAAAGTAGCTTTGCATATCATGGTGGTTTAAATGATTTATGGGAAAGATACTTAAACAATGGACTAATATTACATAGCTTTGAAATACAAGAACAACTATATAGATTAACGTATGACTGCTTTAATAATTTCTCTTTTAAAGAATTTATTTTATTACAAACTAATAGTAGTAGTATTATGAAATATCAAAAGAGATTTATTAATGATTTATATCTAATTATGAATTCCGAGCAGCCGAAAATGTCATTAGCGGCATGGGCCGAAATAGTATATGCTCTACCTCAAGAAAATGGTAACGATATGTTAGAGCCTATTAATACAAATACTCCTGTTTCTACAGTATCTGAATTTATAATGTCTTTATTATCTAGTCATAATGGCCCAGAAACTCTAATGATGGTAATGGGTATTATATTTGGTAATAAAAGAATTCCTATCTTAGCTTAAGTTACTAACTATATCTATACTAGAAGTAACATTCTAGTATAGATTTTTTAAAGGATTAAGAAATGCCACAATATACTAGTGATTCTGCTCAAGATATTGAGCGTAGTACTCGATTAAATATAGATGATGTTGGTGATGGTAGTTCTCAACCACAACTAAAGCCTACGGTATATATAAAGCTATCAGATATTGGTAGATTAGATACTCCAGTAACTGAGGATATGGATGACACTAGCGGTGACGAGATATCTGCTGGTTTTTATAATGTAGATGCACTGGTGGACGACATACATAGAAATGGCGTAGTTAGCGATACGTTACCAGATGAAGAATTCAATAGCGCTCTTGAAGCCTATGAGAATGAAAACGTTAGATTTTATAATGATATTAATGTAGTAGAAGATTCTATTAATGATGCAGATAAATTAGAATCATTAGTAGGTACTGTAGATGAAATTAATGACACTAACCTACCAATATTAAAAATAGCTGTAGAAACTTTATATGATAAGTTAGGATTAGTAAAATATCCATTCGTAATTAGTACTGAAGAGTTTTATAATACTACTAAAGTAAAGTATACTGAAACTGTTTTAGAGAGCCTACAAGACACTATTAAGAATACATATAGAAGAATAGTAGAATATTTAAAAAAGATGTGGGATAGTTTTGTTGCTGTACTTAAAAAAGTATTTAGTAGTATATACAACTATATTACAGCTAAAGCAAAACAATTAAAAGCTTTAAATGAAAAAACACCTAATACTAGTAAAGAACTAACTAATGCTAATAGGTTTGATAGTTTAATAGAATCTATATATAATGTATTAGGTAATAATAATGAAGTAAACTATAAGCTGACTGAAGAAATTTTATATAACCAAACACAATTAAAATCTATAGTAAATGATTTTAGTAAAAATAGCATTACATATATATTTACATTAATTACTAATTCACAAGAACATAATACTAAATTAGAGGAATATAAAGACTTCTTTCAGAATACCTTTCTAAATAAGATTGTAAAGCAAATAGAAAATAAAAGATTTGCTAACAATTCATTCATTGATAAGAGTAAAGTAGAATCAGGTAGAGTAGATTTTACTAAAAATTCTAAATCTATTGATGCTGATAGAGTTAATATATTGCCTTTAGTTAAAAACCAAATAAACGACGTTATAGAAATGGTATTAGATTCTAATACAGTAGTAAAAAATTTAAATAGTAAAATTGATGATATTGATAGGGCTAAAGAAGAAATGTTTAACTATTTAAGATTAAATCTTGAAAAACTAAATATCTCTTCAGGTACTACTGAAGTAACTAAAAAGACTAGTAAGCTATTAACTCTATTCTTTATAGATATAATTAGCTTATTTAAAAACCTTATCTACCTATCAAATACTGGAAATAAAGCAGCATTAAGATATTGTGAATATTCTATTAAGGTAAGATAGATATATTAATGCTATGATGCTAAAATAGTATCATGCGCATGTACTGTTTTCTTTTATTTATTGAGGATTTTAAAATGGCTCGTAAAGGTTTATTTGCTGCTCTTGAAGATTTAGATGAAGGTAACGAAGAAGTTTCTATTATTGATGCTGGTGAAGATGCTCACGATGAAAACGTAGTTCGTGATACTACTGATGAGTTAGAGATGTCTGCTACTCAGATCGCTGATTTAACTGGCACTATTGATCAATCTACTAATACTGTTGATAGCTTAATGGCTATCGGTGATGAGCTTGATAAGTCTACTATTCCTGGCGTAGGTATTGATGAGGTTGCTATTAAGCCTACCGTTATTGCTGTAGAGGCTCTTTATCGTAAGCTAGCATTAGAGTCTTATGCTATTCCAGCACTAGAAGCTTTTTCAAATACTCGTACTCGCCTAGAAGCTACTAAGACTTTAAGAGCTTCTCTTGAGGAAAAGACTGAAGAAGCTAAGTCTGGTATTAAGAAGGCTCTTGAAAAAGCTTGGGAAATGATCAAGAAATTCTTTGCTAAGATCTATGAAGCCATTAAGAACATATTTGGCCCTAATGCTAAGAAGATGCTTGAAAGAGCTAAGAAGCTTAAAGAAAATGAACCTAAGAACAAAGAATTTAAGGATGCTACTCTATTTAAGGCTTTTGGTAAGCCTGGTGAAGCTAAAGTATCAGCAGCTGACGTAAAAGAAGCTATTTTAGCTCCTAGTAAATTCACCGGTAAAAGTAAGCTTGTTATTCTTGGCCATAGTTTAGAGCACGGGGATGATGGTGAAGTAAATGATGTAGACATATGGAAAGATCATAAAGTTCCTGAAGACGCTCATGTAGAGTATTGTAATAAAACAGATCTTGTTACAATACTAGATGCTATTTTAAAGTTAGATGAAACTTTAAAGCATTTAGAAGAGAAATTTAATAAAGAGATGGGTGAGTCAAAGGAAGACGTAGAAGAGAAAAAGGCTATAACGAAGATGTTTAACATTATGTTAAAGTTATTTAGCCAACTTGGTAAATATGGTTTAGATTATTGTCGTAAGTGTTTGAAAGAGCTTGAAGGTGGTAAGAAGGAAGAAGATAAGGGTGATGAGGGTAAGAAAGATTAATTTCTATTGATAACTACTACTCTACTAGCATATAGTAGAGTAGTATGTTTTATCTTATGATACTAAAATAATAGTATCAACCGGTTGATCAAGTTTTCATTTTATTTTTTAATGAGGTGTTCTAATGGCTCGTAAAGGTTTATTTGCTGCTCTTGAAGATCTAGAAGTAGAGGATAGCGTAGTCTATGGTGATACTCCCTATGGAGAAGATATTGAGCAGGCTGATTCTGAAGCTCGTGATGAGCTAGAGGAAGCCGAACATAATTCTAAAGAAATTGATGAACTTTTAGATAGTACTGATGAAGGAATTGAAGATACCGAAACTCTGCAGGAAATGGGTGGAGCTATCGGTAATGCTGCTGATACTGAGGTAGGTATTGATGATGTAGGTATTGCTCCTACCATTATTGCTACCGAAATGCTTTGTCGTAATCTGAATCTTGAAAACTTTAAGATTATGCCAGCATTAGAATCCTTTAGTAGCTCTAATAGCAGAGTACAGGCTACTAAGAGAGCCGCTATTGCTATTGAAGGTGTTGTTGATAAGGCTATTGCTAAGATTAAGGAAGTTCTTAAGTATATTGCTGATAAGTTAGCTGAGTTCATGGATAAGTCTGTTGAGATGTATCGTAAGACCATGACTGCATTTAAAATGAAGCTAGCAGCGCATGTCAAGAGTATGCCTGATACTGCTGGTAACGATATTGTATCTAAGGGCTTAGTTCGTGCTTTTGGTAAGCCTAGCGATAATGAAGTTACCTTTAATGACGTTAAGGCTGTTCTAGATGCACATATGGAAATTGGTAAGATTCTTACTAAGATCAGTGAGGAAACTGGTCCTGTATGTGACTCTATTATTGCTGCAGTTAAAGATAGTGGCCAGGCTATTGAAGAAATTGGTAAGGTAGCTGCTAAGAAAGCTGAAAGAGCTTTTAAGGGTACCCTCGAAGGTAAGCGTTTAGTTGATGGATTTCATGTAGAAGTAACTAACGATAACGGCTGGGGTCGTCCTGAGTTTAAGTCTGATTGGACTGGTAAAGAGCCTAGTGACGAATCTCATATTAAGAGTATGAGTAAGAGTCAGGTTGAAGAAGTTTTGAAGCAGGTAGAGACCATGATGAAGGATGCTATCAAGGAATCTACTAGTATTTCTAAATCCTATCGTGCTGCTCATGTTAAGTTAGATGAGTTAGATAAGCTTAAGGATGTAGAAGAGAATCGTAAGAAAGCTGGTGCTCTTGCTATCAGTAAGGCTCTTAAGGACTTCTATGCTGTTGGTAAGGAAGTCTACAATCTACAGAATCGTTCTATGAAAGATGCTTTAGATTATGCTAAGCAGTCTATCACGTCTTCTAAGAGCAAGAAGAAGGAAGAAGAGAAGACTAAGTAATATTATTATTTTTTAAATAATAATTCCATACTACCAGGCACTAGCTTGGTAGTATGGATCTATGATGTTATGACTATTTTAATATACTAGAAAGGAAAAAGGTTATGGTTAGTGTAGTATTACCTTTACCAGAAACAGACCAATCAATACGTCGTCCTGTAGTGATGAGTATTGTAAATCAAATTATAGAATACTTACAGTTACCACAAGGTATAAATGTAGTATATCCTGCTGAAATGGAAACATTACCACAGCCTGGTAGTCTATTACAAAGTAATAATAGAGATAGCTTATTAGAGCCATCTACTAGATTAGTTGTAGAGGTAGATGAAAAATACGGTAGCAGCTTTATTGGTAGTAACCCTATTAGTAGAACTGATATGAAACCAGTTTTTCATGATCATCAACTAGATGTTTTTATTAAGCCAGCATATACTAAAACTAAAGTAACTTTAAATTTAAGATATAGTGATGTTAGCAGAAATGCTATTTTACAGTGGAGAGATATGACTCGTATGAGATTATCTACCACTTTTGATAGTATTTTAAATCATGTTGATTATCATTATTTAATACCATATAAGTTTATTGAATTATTACACTTAATTTATACATTAAGAGAAAATCAAGGTGGATATGGAGATACTTTTCAAAAGTATGTAGCTGAATTTAGTAGTGATAGAATAACTGATGTTAGCGATATTGTTGGTGGTAATACGCATATAGCTATACCAGAAAAACAAATAAGAATGATCGGCATGATTGAATTTGAGCCATTATTAGATCTACCTGAAAAAGATCAAGATGGTACTTTATGGATGATTAATTGGTCTTTTAAATTTAACTATATGAAGCCTATGGGTGCTGTAATGACATACCCACTATGCATTCATAACCAGCTATTACCTGAGAAATACGTAGTACCAGTTTTAGATACTCAGGTAGATAGAATATTACCAGAAACTGCTGAACAGGTGGTAGCTAGTTTAAGACATTTTGAAATATATAGATTAGCTAGTGATTATAGTGGTAAAACAAAATCACTAACGCTACCATATTTTGACGACTGGTATCCTGAAACTATACCTACATTTACTTTTGCTTTAATTAATATTTTATGTATAATTACTCCTACTAATTTAACTAGCTTATTTAATCTAAAGCAATTAGATTCTATTACTTTAGACCCATATATAATTGAATATTTTGAATCCGAGTATTCATATTTAACTCAAATATATAAATCCTTTTATCATTTAGAGTTATATGAAGATAATAACTTAATGGATGACCAATACATTCAGGTTGATAGTAATTTAAATGTATATAGTACTATTAATTTAGATATTCGTAAAAGATATCATGTTAGACTGTCTATTATTACTGATTTTAATCCTATATATAGAAAGGCGTTTGATAGAATTAGAATGTTTCCTAATGCCTTAGTACAAACTATAAAAGCTATAGATAATACGTTAGCTACTAATAGTACTTTAGATTATTTACGCAATTTAAAGCAGATTAGTATTTATGATATGTATAGAATTTATAGATATCTAACTGGTAGTGATGATTTCTTAACTAGTAATGAGATTTATAATTTAAATAAAATTAGAGCGTATGGGTATTTAACTGGTAGAGAATGGGATGTAGTTAGAAAAGATTCTGTTCAGTTTAATAATGTAATGTCTACATATATTATTGCTGAGGAGCAAACTGCTAGAATTGAACAAGGTGTTAAACTTAATATTAATGCTTAAAGGGATATTAACATGGATGAATTGCATAAAGATGTAGTAGAATTAAACGCTTTAATGAATCAGTTTCAAAATGATTTATCCGAAACTGACGCGCAAAATAGTGAGCTAGATCTATATATTGAAAATATTGAAACCGGTGTAAAACATTTAGATACTTTAATAGATATTCACGAGAGTTTAGATCCAGATAGAATTAATGAGCCTGCTTTAGAGGCTATTAGTATTTATATTAATAAATCTTATAGGATGTTAGGATTAGAAGATAGTGCTATGGTGGCTGCTGGTTCTGTTATTGATCATAATGTTAAAGAAGAAGCTAGTGAAAAAAAGAAGAAGTTATGGGATACTGTAATTGAATTTATTAAAAAGATATTTAATGCGGTTGCTGGTTTCTTTAAGAAATTAGTTTCTTTTATTAAGGACCATTTTAATGTACTATTTTTATATATCGAAAAATTTACTACTCATTATGAAGGAATGTTAAAAAAATTACCTGACCATGGTGATATATATAGTAAAAAAGTGGAAATCAAAAATTATTCGTTAGTTGAATATTTTCATATTACTGATAATAGTAGTGTGACTATTGAAAAAGCAGAATACTACGCTAAACAATTTGATTTACTTATGAAAATTAATGAAGAATTAGATAAATTTTTACGAGGTGCATCACAAAAATTGATTTTAAGCAGTGATATAAAAATATTTGTTGAATTAGCTGAAAAACATGTGTTTGTTAAAGGAATTACTATTCATGCCGATAAGGAAGGAGTTAATATTGAATTTGGTAAAGGTAAGATTAATCCAGAAATATATCTAATTACTCCTGAAGGAAAATCTAAATTAGTTTATTTAAATAAATATATTAATAGTACTTCTAAAAACTTTTACAACTACTATGCAAGTAATACTTATGTTAGTATGATTTATGACTTTATTTCTTCAACTATTAATTCTAAAAATTTTGAACGTAAAGGAATGTCTCCTGAAGAGGCAAGAGTAAGATCAGATCATGTTAAGTCTGAGTTTTTAACTGCAGCTAAATTTATTAAATATTTATTTTATATAACTACAGAAACATATCGTGCTGAAATTAAGTATATGAGTACAACGGTTAATGAAATGCATAAGCTTTTAAAAGAAGACCAGAAGTAATGTAATACAAATATTCTCCTACAGGTAATATTACCTGTAGGAGAATTATGCTATGATCTAATACATATTATAGGAGTTTAAGATGGCTATTGCTAGCTATAAGCCAGGACAAAGACCAGAGGTATATAATGAAATACCAAAAATACTACCTAAGAAATATAATGGAATAGTCCAGGACAATAGATATATTCCTCAGGAAAGTCTATTAGCTTATGTAGACGGAATGAGATGGACTGTAGACTATTATTGCCAAATATTGGGTGATAGTCTAAATGTTCAAATGTTAGATTCTACTCAGCCTGGCCTATATCAACAGTACAGTGAAGTTAAGAATTTAGTTTTAATTGTTGATCAAGCATTATCTAGTACTCAAGATACTCAGAATAACAGAATGATCGTTACTGGTAGTGCATATGTTACGCCTAATATTGTACCAAATACCGGTGATGTATTTGTAGCTAATACTGGTGATGGCAATTTAGGTTTGTTTAACGTAACTAGTAGTGTGCGTAAAACATATATGACTGATTCTGTATTTGAAATAGAGTATATGTATCTAGAACAAATTGGTCAAGATAGTGAAAGGTATCAGAGTTTAATAAGTAAAGTAGCTACTACTAGTTACTATACCAAAATATATGAAAATAATAATAGACCTAGCTTGGTAATTAGTCAACAGTATGAAAATGTTTTGAACTATCAAGACCAACTGTTAAAAATCTATAAGTTATTTTTTAAATCGTTCTTTAATTTATCCTTTAACACTCTTTTAGTGCCTGGTCAAGAACCAGCTACTATATTAGATTATTTTCTGTTACGAACTATTAAGAAAATAGTTAATACTGATGATGCCCCTAATATAGAACGATTAAATGTACCTAATGTGCAGGGTGATCCATATCTACAACAACCGACTATATGGAATGCTCTATTAGAGCAGGATATTAATGTCTTATCTGTAGCAAATCAGCAAATGGCTCCGTGTGATATATACCAATTCAACGGAAACCCATATTTAGAAAGCGCTAAGTATAGTTTTATCGATTATATAATTTATCCTGTAGGTCCTGATCAATCCTTATTTGTAATGAATCCAGAATATCCAAAAGGATTATCACCACTACAGATGAGAGATAGTCAGATTGTTTTAAATGGCACACAAATAAATACTTTAAATAATACATACACTGACGTAAATACTACTATTCCTTTAATATATAGTGTTCTTGTAGATGAATATTATGTTTTATCTGGTAATTTTTATGCTCCTAATAGCACTACTCAAATGTCTATTTTAGAAATATTAGTATCCCAATATTTAAATAGGCAATCTATTAATACCGATTATTTAAACGCAATACTAAACTCATATTTAGGATGGACTAGATTAGACCAATTCTATTATCTACCAATAATAGTATTTATATTAAAAAATGTATTAAAGAATTATTAAATGCATAAGTATAGTAAGGAGATTTAAAATGGCTGGATTACAAGAGTATAAAAATACAGAAAAGAAAATCTTTGATGAATTATATCTTTGCAGAATACCTAACTACAAAACAATGAGTGCTGACTATTTAAAAATATTTGGCACTCCTACAACGTTCAATAACGATATAGATAATCAATTATCTAAAGAATTATTGACCGTAATGATACCTATATCTAAAATGGTAGAATATTTTCAAGACGGTATAGTTGTTAGAATAGTTAAAGCTGCTGATACTAAATTAATTTATGAGAATATACAATTACATTTAACTGTCTGGAGAAATTACTTAGAGCGTGGGTTAAATACAGGTAATGCTCCTATGGATGATTTAATAGCGTTAGATCAATTTGCTAGCGCTGTATATCCTCACGCTACTGCATTCTTTACACCAGCACAAGTTGATTCATTATTTAGTAGACAAACTGCTGGTAGTATTGTAAATAATAGTAAAATAATTCAAAGTCTAAATAAAAAGATTAATAATCAGGATAAAGAAAAAGAAGAAATAGCTCAAAGAGAATCATTAGCTGATTTCTTTAAAGATAAGTCTATGGGAATTAGAAAATGGCAATTTTAGATATTAACAATACATCATTAAAAAAAGACGTTAACAAAATAATTAATAGTCCAGATAAAGTTATTTTTTATAGTTGGGAAGCTAGAGTACATAATAAAAAATATAATCTAAATATATTAAAGATAAAGAATTTTGATCTAGTAAGAAATTATTTAAGAAATATTGGTGATCACATGCATATTGAATTTATATTAGCTGCGGGTGATTTCTATAAGTATTTCTTTCCATATAAAGAGAATAGTTATATTACAATTACGCAAAAACCTAGAACATTTACAAATTTACCAATTAAAAATGCTAAAGAAATAAAAGCAACATATAAGCTAGTATATTTAGAAAAGGAAAATACTCCTTTAAATTTTATTGAAGCATCTGAAAGATTTAATAAAACAGCGTTAGATTTAATGGACTTTATAACTGTAAAGTGTCAGCTATTAGATCTTAGTTTAGAGGCATTAAGAATATTATATACTGGCGGTACATTTGAAAATAAAACATATAAGGAAATATTATATAATACTGTAGGTTCTGATTCTTTAAAAGTTAAGATTAATGGTAAGCCTAGTATTGAAGCCATTGATATATCTGATCCTGATAATACAGAAAACCAAACTATGACTATTATTCCTGACGGTACTCCAATTATTAGTATTCCAACTTATTTACAAGAGCATAAGAAAGGAATATATAATTCCGGAATAGGAATGTATCTACAAAACTTTAATAGTAAAAAGACCTGGTTTGTTTATCCTTTATATAATACTAGTATATATAAAAAGAGGTCATATAAATCTATTTTTTATGTAGTACCTCCTCAACATTTTCCTTGGGTAGAAAAAACATATTTGTTAGAGAATAAAGTTTTAAAGATAGTATGCGTAGCTGATAAAAGATATATTAGTGATGGCCATTCTAGAATTATGGATACTGGTAATGGATTTCGTATGAGTGCTGCATACTCGTATATGAAAAAACCAGTAGTAATGAAAAAGACTGGACCAGTAGGTTCTAGAAGTAGAATGAATTACGAAGTTAGTAATAAAGATGCTTTAAATGGTTTAAATTATGGCCCTATGGTAGAAGACGAAATATCCGATAACCCATATTCAGAATATTCTAAAATAACTAGTAGATATACTGATATTATACACTTAGTCTGGAATAACAGTGATCCTGATTTAATACATCCAGGAATGCCAGCTAAGTTCTTTTATTTAAAGCATGATAAGTTAGTATCTATCACTGGTGTAATTATAAATACACAAACTAGTGTAGAGATGGCTAATTCTGGATTATTAATAGGTATATATTATTCTAATACGGCTATTAGCGTATTAGTAGATAAAGGTAATAGTTTAGATATAGGAGAATGGTGATGTCTAAAAAATATAGCTTTGATGAGGTACTACAGGATATATTAGCATTTGAAGGTTTATTACCGTATATAAATTATGATTCTTTTAAAAATATTAGATACACATTTTTATATAGTGATATTTTCTATAATAGACTAAATAGTAGGAATGGGTATAGCGACTTTTATAATAGATGTGAATTCTATTTTAAACATGCTAGTAAAAGTTATAGTCCAATAGGTATTTTACTATATATTAGAAGAATAGTTGTGTCTATTAACAGATCAGAAAAAATTAAAAGATATCTATCTAGGATTTTAAGAAAACGTATTTCCATTAGAAAAGATCATTGGACTGTTTAAATTTTAGGAGCACTAAATGGCATCAGGTACTTTAAATTTTGAAAAGGTGTTAGTATTACCTACCACATATGCGCCAAATACAATTTATTTAGTAAAAGATCCCAGTAGTACAGAATATATTAGTTTTTATATTAGTGATGAGTTAGGCGAAACTATTTATAAATTACCTGATACCAAAACCATTAATAAATACTTCTATAGTAATTTTAATAGTCAATTTTTAATTTTAGCTACATTGGAAGATATGTACAATACTCAAATGACTGAAGGACTGATAGGAATGGCGTGGGTATTAAGTACTGATGGTGATCCTAATACTAACGGATTACCTGCACCATATATCTTTGTTCCTAGCGGTACTAGTGGTAATTGGTTTTGCTTATTTAATATAAATTACTTGGCTAATAATATAAATTGGAATTGGATACAGGGTGCTCCGCAAAGTACACCACAAGAGATTGATGCGATGGTTGCTTGGTGGAGATCTAATAGTACTACTCTCAATGAGATTGAAAATAACTGGAATGAAATAGTTACCGAAACTCAAGAAAATTCTCTATTTATCTATGAGAATGAAGAGGCTTTATTACAAATTGAAACTTATTTTGCAGACTATGGGTACTTTAGTGATTATGGGTCTGCAACAGCTTATGGCGCGTATTTTTAACAGGATAGAAAATGACTCCTAATGAAAACCAGGTTAGAAATCATGTTATTTCATGCATATTAGAAATAGCTAAAATAAATTCTGAAAATAACAGTAATAAAAATAAAGATATAGTTTATCAGTTAGAAGAAATTAGTGTAGTATTAGATAGTCAGCCTATTGGTGAAAATATAGCTAAGGATGGTGTAGATTTTAACCATTACGTATTTCTTATGTTAGAAGATCTTTACACTAATAGAATAGATAATCTTAAATCTAATATAGGTAGATTTATTAATGATGTTAAAGAAAAAACAGATAATTAATACTGCTAATGTGTTAGGAGATATTACCACATGAACATAGTTAAAAAACTTTTACTTATTGTAAAGGTAAATAGCTTATCTAAAAATAAATCTGTTAATAATAATGCATTAACACATGCGGCTCAATCAACTTTAGATAGTTTATCTAAAAGTGATTATTTATTAGCTAATCATTGGGAAGTAGAAGACAATAATGGTATTTATCTAGGTATACATGAGCACCAACCAGACTATGTTATTATAGATGGTCTTTGGGTAGTTCCTGAAAAATTTAAAGAATTGGGTAACTTATATCCAAAAATAAAATGGATAATTAGAATACATAGTGAGATTCCGTTTGTTGCACAAGAGGGTATTTTCAGTGATTGGCTATATAAATATTTAAATATAGAAAATGTATATATAGCCTTTAATAGTAAGAATATTTATAAGGCTGCTATTAGCTCTATAGATCAGTACAAAAAATCTATGATCTACTTACCTAATTTATATGTTTTAAATGATCCTAATGTTGTTGAATCTATAAAAATGAGACATAAAGAAAAAATTAAAATAGGTATTTTTGGAGCTGCTAGAATATTAAAAAATCAATATGCTCAGGCATTTGCTGCTTTAGATTTTGCAGAAACTCTAGATAAGCCATTAGAATTATTTATTAACATTAATACTAGGGATCCAAACGGCTTACCTATTTATCTAAATATTATTAATTTAATAAAAAACCATCCTAGTAAAAGACATACTATAAAAATGGTAGAGTGGACTACTCGTGAAAACTTTTTAAATATGTTAAGTGAAATAGATATCAGTATGCAGGTATCTTTAACAGAGACGTTTAACTTGGTTTCTTGTGATTCACTATTAATGAATACTCCAGTAATTGGTAGTGGAGAAATACCTTGGCTAAGTAAACTTAGCAGCTGTAGACCAACTCATCATAAAAGTATAGTAAATGCTTTATATAGAGCCTATTTCTTTCCTGAGGTTAATGTGTATTTAAATAAGAGAAATCTAATTAAATATGTTAATAGATCATTAAAGGAATGGGAATTATTATTAGTTAGAAAATTACCATAAACAAATATTAGGAGAGTCGTATGTACGAATCATTGTTAGATGCATATTTGCGGTTTATAAATACAGTATATGTTAATAATAAAGTGTTATTTGGCGGTTCATTTAAAAGTCATATTAGCACTAGAATTATGGGTACTAATGAATTTTTTTATCTAATATTAGCTAATGTATTATTTACTTTAAGAGGATATACTAATATTAATGACTTAATAAATATTACTGATAATGGTAATTTAATTAAAGTAATAGAAGATAATTTAAATGGAATTGTTATTACTGAAGATGATGTAGAAAAGTTTATTGAAAAGAATGTAATAAATGCCGGTAATGAAAAAATACCATTAGAAATTCTTAAAACCTTAAAATCTAAAATGATTGAGCAAAAGACGTTAGGGCATTTAGGAATTACTCCAGGAAAAATACTGAGAAATTTAAATTATAATGATGTAAATTATTTAACGCCAATATTACCTTTAGAATTACAGGCTAAAGATACTATAGATAATTTTAAAGCTGAATATGAAAGAATATTAGCTAATATTGAGGATGAAGCAGAAAAGAATAATATTACATTTGAGAAAGTATATCATAAATTGGCATTAACACATCTTGACCAAGTACAAAATACTATATTAGTGTTAAAGGCGGCTATAGAAACTAACTCAAATATATATCATACCCTACATTTTAAAATACCGTTTTTTACTAAGATCCCACAAATCTCTATGAAAGAAAATGTGTGGTGTAATAGGCAGGTTATCGATCATGGCTTAGAATCAATTACTTTTTATTTAATTAATAATGAATTATCAGCTACTGTAAATTCTGAACTATTAGTAATAAATTCAGCTAGTTATCCTTTACTAGTATATATTAATATATTAGTTACTATTATAGCTAAACTTATTGATGTTGAGACTAACGATATTGTTTGGAATGTTGGTTATGCGACAATAGTTAATGGTGATAAGAGTATGGCAGAAACTATTGAAGAATTAACACCTAAACAGTTTAAATCAATCCAATATACTATTGATGATTTTAGTGACATATCAGAACTTACTTTAGATCATTTTAAGCTAGGAGAATAAACTAATGGCTATTGAGACACAATATAGATTAGTGGGTGATGGAGTACTTAAGCAAAAGGTTCCAGTTGAAATAGATACTGACGAAATACGTAAAGAAATAATTAAAACTCTAAAGGTAAATTTACATAGCATATTAAGTAAATTAATGGATGATAAAGCTAAAGAATACGGCTATGATAACATTATTTCAGCTTGTAGTTATTGTGCATTACCAAATCCATTTCAAGAAGAATCTACTAAGTTCTTTGTTTGGCGTAGTAGCATATGGAATAATTTTGTAGAATATTTTAACTATATAGAGCTTAATAAAGATAAAATACTCACTAAAGAAGAATTTATTAAAACATATGTCCCTGACTTTGACTTTTAAAAATACGATATGTTTTCCATACACTGCACATTAAAGCGGTGTATGGAATCATATGATTTTTAATAGGAGTAATTAAAATGACTGCCAGTAATACTAGTTTATTATATTATTTTACACCTGAGTATTTTAGTAATTTAGTAGTAAATGCATTTAATGCTCAATTCGGTACTACTCATAATCCAGCTAATTTTGTTATAGAACAGATCCCTAATGATCAAAATAGTAGATGCGCTTATGAGTTATATCCACAAGACGTAAATAACTTATTACGATTAAGAATATACTGTCAGTTAGGTAATGAGTTTAGCTTATCTCAGTTTATTATGAAGGACGTGAACGGTGATTATGATAGTGAAAACGCTACATTAAGTACTGGTTATTATTCACTACCAGTTATTGTTAATTTTGACACACCAATCGAACAAGACGCTAGTTTAATTACTGCAGTATTTAAAGCAGATTTTAAAATAAGTCAAAGAGCATATCAGCAATACATGCTATCTACTCCTAACCAATGCCCACCATATGGTGAATATGGAAACGATGTTTGGTTATTAGGTAGTCAAATTGATAATCAATTGATACTGGATAATAATGGTAATTGTTTAGTTATGTATACTGACTAAAGGGACTATACAAATGGAATTAATTTTAAAAAGAATTTCAGATTTACCAGAGCAGGATGTAGCTAGTTTATCTGGGAATGAGTTAACTATTGTTGGTAATAATGGTGTATTACAATTAGTACCTTTATCAGGTATATATGAATATGCTCAATCTCAATTAGACTTAGTTGCTAATTTACCAGTAGTAACATTACAAGATATTCAGGATCAAAACTTTACTGATACTTATGTAACTTACGACTTATTACAACAAGCTATTTTATCCTTAGGTGTAATCTTAACTCCTAATCAGCAGCAATCATTACTACAGCATTTAGTTAACTATAATAACCCACATAGAGTAACTGCAGAACAGGTGGGATTAGGTAATGTATCTAATTTACCAGTATTAACACAAACAGATTTAGAAACTAATAATTACGGTAATAAATACGTTACTTATAATATCCTACAAGCTGCTGCTGAGTCATTAGGCTTTAATGATTTAAATAATGTAGCAAATTATCCTCCTACTACACTAGCAGATATTCAGAATGGTGTTTTTGGACAAACATACTTAACCTATAACTTATTATCTCAGGCTGTTCAATCTTTAGATATTGTATTACCACCACTATTAAGAACTGAATTTTTAGCACATTTAATTAATTATAATAATCCACATGAAACTACAGCAGATCAGGTAGGATTAGGCCAAGTAGTTAATTTACCAGTATTAACAGCGGCAAATTTAACAAATCCTGATCCTAGCTTAGAGGCATATGTTACCTATAACCTATTAGGTCAAGCAATATCGAGCTTAAATGATACTGGCATCTTAACAGTTGCACAACAGCAAGCAGTTTTAGCTCACTTAGTCAATTATAATAACCCACATGAAGTGACTGCAGAGCAGGTAGGATTAGGTAATGTAGCTAATTTATTACCAATTGCTGAAAGTGATATTAATACAGTTATTAGTGGTGGTAATCCTGATGACGCGTATGTTACTTACAATATGTTATCAGCAGCTAATAGTAGTTTAGGCTATACGGCAGGATACGGTGTTAGTAGTAATATTGTTGCCAGTTCAATAACTACAGATAGCGTTTCTATAGCTCTAACTATAGAAACATCTAATTTATCGTTATTAACTGGAACTCAAATAGCCTTTAATTATAAACTAGATACTGATGTTTCGTGGACAACATTTTCTACTCTTACCTATATTGACACTTTAACTTATAGCGAAGTAATAGTTGGGTTAACTCAAGCCTCTACTTACGATATTCAAGTTGTAATTACTATTCCTAATAACCTACAATTTGTGGTGGATAGTAATGTAATACAAATCATAACGAATGCTAGCTAATATTGACTTCTACTCGCCATGAATGACGGGGTCTTAGCCGGTACTGGTAAAATAATTATCTATACCTGGCTAATTAGCCAGGTATAGATACTATGAAAACCTTTAAAGGATATATTTATGGCACAACAATCTCAGTCTAATTTATTACTATTTACATTAACACCATATATAAACAACGAATTGCAAACAAAACTAACGGCTAGTGATTTTTCTATAAAGTATTATAATAATGACCAAAACTCTAAATTAGCGTTTCATATTTTTAGTAATGATATTTATACTGCTTTAAATGTATATGTATATTTACAATATACTAAAAATACTAGTTTTTCTCAATTACATTTTGAAAACATACGTAAATTATCTAATGGAATAAATATAGATTTTAATGTTAATAATATAACGCAAGAATTTAGTTTACTTAATAGTGCTCAAATAGGTCTCGTATTAAGTATGGAAATAGGTAATGAGTTTTTTAATTTAGAACCTGGAAATATCTTACCTTTAGACTATCAAATACCAAACGTGTTAACTGATCAAGATAATTATAACATCTTACTTTTAGATGATAACCAACCGCTAATGGTTAATGGAAATGCAATATTATTACAGGAGCCTATTTAAATGACTATTAATGTTACAACAATATCTAGCTTACCACCATTATCAGAGTTGTCTGGTAATACAGACGGTAGTATATTAATTACACTACCTACTGGAATTAGTTATCTAATTACAGTAGATCAAATAGTATCATTAATTCCAGTACCTACTGCTGCTAGCTTAGGATTAGGTAATGTAGCTAATTTAGCTCCTTTAGATTATCCAATAAGTAATGCTGTTCAGGCAGCATTAAATGAAAAATTAAACTATAATAGTGTACTTAATATTAGCCAAGTATCTGGGTTACAAAATATATTAAATCAGCTTAGTATCGCATTACAACCTATTACTATCGCAACAATACCAAATTTACAAAGTATATTAGATTCTAAATTAGGCGCTAATCAGCCAATACCAATTAGCCAAGTATCTAATTTACAAAGTATAATAAGTAATCTGATGCCTATAAATTACGCAATACCTATGTCTCAAATAACTGGTCTATCGTCATATTTAAATTCTAAATTAGGAAATTTAAATAACTATTTGCCAATAAATCAATCTATCCCACAATCTCAGGTAATAGGTTTAACTAGTAGCTTAAATTCAATTACTAGTCAATTAGCTACTTTTGGAATAGCTAACGTTAATGGTCTATCAGCAATATTATCTACTACGTTAACTACTTCTAGTGTTATTCCAATTAGCCAGGTTCAAGGATTGTCTAGTACTATAGCTACCTTAATGCCTGCTGACATCACTATTGGAATTAATCAAGTAACTGATCTTGAGAATGAATTAACTTCTATTCAAGATACTCTAGATACTCTTGGTATACCTAGTATTAATGGTTTACAAACAGCTTTAAATAACACATTAAGTTCTAGTACACCAATTCCTATAGCCCAGGTTACAAACTTAAATACCACACTTAGTAATATCCAAGCTCAGATTAATGGATTAACTATTTCCGATATTGTAAACTTATCTGCATCTTTAACTAATTTACAAAATCAAATATCTAGCTTAAATATTACAAGTATTAATGGTTTAAGTACAACATTAGCTAGTACAATTACTACTAGTACAACAATTCCGATAGAACAAGTTAGTAATTTAAGTAGTACAATTACTAATATTACTAGCACAATCAGCACAACAGCTCAATTATCTGTAGTTCAATGGTAAAAAATATACTACACCGCTTATTTGCGGTGTAGTATATTATATCAGTTACAAATCGTCAGGATTACCTTCGCCTTCTTCTATATCTTTTCCAGCCTTATCATCATTATCTTTCTCGATACCAGAGTCTCCAGCTAAATCAACATCATCTAGACCAGCAGCACCAGCAGACTCAATATCTTGACTGACAGTAGTATCTTCAGGTGCACCAAGTTCTGCTTGCATACTATCGTCTTGAGTACCAATTTTCTTATCTATCCTATCTTTGACTTTACTCAAAGATTTAATAAATGTAGCTGCTGTATTTAGTAGTCCTTCTAAATGATCCTTTTGTACATCAAATAGATTAATTTTAGGATCACCATCGTCATTAGTTAATGTTAGATCATTCAGTTCTGGTAATACATTATTTTCAGTCATCCATTTTCTTAAGAAATATGTTTTGACTACAGCCTTTAATGTATCGACATCATCTGCTATTTCTCCCATTAGGTTAGATGTAATAGCTTCATTACTAATCCATGCTTCTACACCCTTATCTAATGCCTCTGTATATTGAGTTAATGCTATCATTTGCGTATCTAGTGTTGTTGTATTAGCACTAGGTAGCGTAATGTGAAATTTCTCTAATAGTTTATTAATTAGAATATTATAAAAAGCATATTTATTTTCTTTATATAGTGCTTTTTCATCCTCTTCAAAATTTTTAGTTATTGCTTTATTATTACTTTCCAATAGAGCAATAATTTCATTATATATTACCATGTCGTTTAGTACTAATTGTTTTACATGTTTAGTTACTAAAGGCATAATTACATTTTGTATTTGATTTACTCTCTTAGATAATAAAATATTATTTGCTACAACAGTAGTAGCAAATTCCGCATTAAATCCAGAATCTACTGTTTCTGGTGATAGCCCAAATGCTAAAATAGATCTTCTTTTTAATTCATTATCTAATTCATCATCTGGTTTAACATTAGTATAGCCTTTTTGTTCAAAATTTAAACTCATGTTAGGTATTTTAGGATGACCCTTAAATACAAATTGAAATCCTGATCTTTGAGTCCATTCAGATAAGTCACTAGGCGAGTTAATACCTAATGGAAAAAACTGTTGACGAGTCTTCATGATTTCGTGCATGATGATCTCAATAGTTTTTTGTGGATCAGGATCTCTTTCGTCTAATTCTACTTCTACTTCAGTTACACCGATACTATTACGAATACTAGCCATTACGCGAGCAAACATTGTCATTGCTCTTAAACTATTTAATACTTTAACATCATCCATTAATGATTTGCCAATACCGTTTGGATGGTACTTATATGCAAAGTATGTCATTATACTAGCTGGTACAAATATTAATTGAGTCTGTTGTCCAGCTAATGATCTAAATAACATTATTTTATATATTTCATCTACCTGGCCAATTTCTAACTTAGTTTTATAAATACCATTCTGTAATCTATTAATTAAATCATTTTCTATGATATTAGCAAATACTGCTGTTAACTGTTTGGAATCCATACCACTAGTTGGACTACCGTTTAAGTTATATGCTGTTTTATTAGTAATAAAATTGGTTAGATCTGGTGAGTTCATATTAGCATTCATAAATGTAGTACCATTTAGATTGTCAATATTAGTCATATCTAAAGAATTTTTATTTAGTGGATGGCCTTCGCTATCAATCATAACGAAGTAACCAATATGATCCTTTTCGTTACCAGGTGTATAAACAGGTATTACAGACTCTGCAGGCAGTGCTAATACTAATGGTCTACCAATCGGATTACGCTTAGCAGTATCTGCTGTAGGTACTGCTACGAAAGGTGTATTACCTGTTAATAATCTCTTATATAGAATATTTTCAAGTCCTTGATTTACTGGTATGCTAACACTATAGCCAGCCATACTGCTTGCTTCAACAGCTATTCTTTGGTTTACTTTAAGTTCTGTATTTTTAGAAATTAGTTTAGGTAATTTTAAAGAGTTAAAATTATCAGATACCTTAATAAATGATAATAAGTCGATTAGACTATTGTTATTGCTTTCTCTAACTATGCTATTATTACCTACAGAAAACTTATATTCAGCATATGGTAATCTTTTGTAATCTTCAAAAGCTTCTAAAGCTATATCAGATTCATATGGTTTTCTTTGTACTGGGTTACCTAAAATACCTAATGGTTTTAATTTATCATTAAGATATAAATTATCTACTAAATTTTCTTTACTGACGTACTGATTTCTGTTAATTAATTCATCTAAAGCATTTTCTGGTATAGTTACTAAAGAATAACTACCAGCTTCAAATAAAACATCTCTTAATATTGTTGGTAGTAGATTAGGTAAATCATAATTTGTTTCCACATGTTCTTTAACAATATTAATAATACCGCCAGTTATTTCACTATTAAGAAAAGAATCTTTAATTGTGTATATTAAATCAGTATTAGTCATATCCTTAGGTGATAAAATACTACTTACTAATATCTGTATAGAAATTTCCATATCTGGAAATAGTTCTAATAGGTTTTGACTAGATCTCTTACTATCTAAAATATTATGTGCTAAGTATTTTATACTAGCTGAGTTAACATTCTGTGAAGCCCAATCACTATCCATTGTACTAAGACCACCTTGAGTGGTATCAGTAACTAGTTTACTAACTACTGCCGCATTTTGTAAATTATCTTTAAGTAGCTTTAGTGCCGGGTATTTTTTATTACTATTAATAGCAGTAATAATATCCTTTAATGATTTTACAGAGTCCATGCTTTTTCTCCGAAACAGGATTAAAAAAATGAAAAGTAATTATTACCAGATTTATTTACAGAGTTGCATAGATCTAGTAGCTACACTAATAATAAAATCTAGTAGTACTGCGGATTTAATGAATACATATCTAAATTTACAGATAGGGAATGCTGGACAATTAGTGTCAGATTATTATAACCCTGATGATAAAACTACATGGAAGTATTATCTTAATCTATCTGGTCAATATTTATTACCATTTGACCAAACTATGTTTGTAAAATCTTTAGATACTCTAGAAGATATAGAATTTACTCCAGATAATCTAAAACAAAATCCACTAACGTTTCAAGCATACCAGTACGGTAGTATTTATTATAATAAGCTGATAGCGGAATACCCAAATCAAGTTCCATTAATTAATAGTATACTATATCCTACAGATATTGCAACAGCAATAGCTGCTAAAGATGGTCAAATATTAGCTTATGATACATCTTTAGTGGAGAGTAATGAGTATTCCTTAATAGAAGAATTACAAAACTATATTTATACATATAAGCAAAGATGGAGTAATAGTGCTTTTGAAATAACGGATTCTTTATATATAGTGGCTAATTTAGGAATTATGTATTTAAACTTAGTACCAGAAGTTTTAAATATTAGATTAAAATATGCTAAAACTCCTCAAGTAAATAGTTTTCATGTAGATCAATACCTAGCTAGTCATAACGCATTAAACGAATATACTAATCAGTTTAGTTTAGATGAAAAGCTATACCTATATAGAAATATTAACTATATTCAGCGAAATGCCGGTTTAACTAGTACATTTAATAGTCTGATTCAAAAATTCGTAATACCGAACCAAATTAATTTAGTAACATATAAACTAGTACATGAAGGATTTGATACCAATAATAATGAAAAAATTAGGTTTAAGCAAGAATCTCTAACTGGTACAAATACAGCAGCAGTATATTATAATATTTCAGATATTTTAAATTATGAATCTACTCTACTAGATAATAGTGCTTTTATAACTAACTATTCAACTGAACTAACTAATCAAATATCTAATTCTAGATATACAGATCTACCTACAAAAATAGTAAAAACAGTTAGTCAAAATAATATTCCGCTAGTACAACATACTAAACAAGATTTAGTAATTAACACATGGGGATGGTTAGCGAATAACGGTTATTATACAGCTAATATTAATTTTGTAAATCCGATTAATCAGGTAGAATATACATTATCTGCAATTGATGCTTTCCTATATATGGTTTATATTGAAGCTACTGCGTTAGGTATATCTTTAGAATATATACCAGCATACTTTATTCAGAGAGCACCAATTACTTACTATCAGTCATTAACTAATTTAGAGGAATATTTAACTACTAATAATATCCCTACTAGTACTCCTAATGAATTACAAACTCTAATAAATTCACAAATACAATTAAACACCATGTCTACACCTAACGAATTTATTAATTACTGTAATGAGTTATATACTTTAGTAGAAGCTCAAGACATATATATTAATAGCATTGGCGATATTGATAGAAAGGCTCAATATAAATTAGCTGTAAACTTATTTTATACTGATGAAATTATAGATTTTCCCAGTACATATGGTTTAGTATCAGATTGGCTATTAAAAAATAGTTTACCTGAATACTCATATACACTAGATGAAGCTCAATTATTATTAAATTCTATTGTCTTAGCATCTACTGGACATAATTATAACATAAATCAGGGTATTAATTTTAATCGTAATATCGTAGAGCTGATGAGTACATTAAGTAGTTATAATATTCAATATATCATAACTGAGAATAGAACAGTAGTTTATATTATTGAAAATGGCGTTAGTATAAATAGTCAAACACTATCAGTACAATATTCGGATAATACAGGAACTGTATATTCTTCACCAAGTTATTCAGCTGGGTATTCCTCATATGAGGAATATGGGTATGTAGGAAATACTCTATATATGAACTTAGCTAGTAGCGAAAAAAACATGCTAACTGATATCTATAGTCTTTAATTCTAGATTTTTTCAGTCATATATTCCTATAATGAATCTAGGTAGCAATTCCGTTACTTAGATCATTATTAGGAGAATACAATGTCTGAGAATACATCTGAATCAAAAGGTTTCTTTTCCAAGGTGTGGGATTGTACCAAGACAGCGGCACCTTATGTTGCTGTTGCAGCAGTAGGTGTGGCTGCTGGTGCTGCGGCCTTCTTCTATTTTGAAGAACATAACGCAACAGAAGTAGTTGAATTCACCCACCTGGCGGGTGAATAAATAATATCAGGCACCCAAACGGGTGCCTGATATCCTTAAGTATTAATTAACTATTTTTTTCTAGGAGTTAAAATGGAATCTATAGTACCAACAATATATGGTAGTCAAATTTATAATTCAGCTATTTTAGATTTACCATACTACTATCAGCCAGAATCTACTATTAATGAAGCATTAAGTATTAATAGTGGAGCTATAAATTATCAGCAAGCATATTCCCCACTACTAAAATATATTGCTATTGGTAATGGCGGACATAAAATTGTTAACGGTAATAACGGAATTGGTATACCTGATCCTATTCAACATTCAGTAACTGATGCTAACTTATATAACATATTACCGTTTGTTATAGTACCGCAAACAAATGATTTATCAGCAGCAGAGCAGGCTAATTACGCTTTAAAAACTAGTAGAATAATAAATAACGTATCTTATTTTTTATATTACTTAAAATTAATTAATAGTACTGATTTAGTTTTAGCTACTACATTAAATAATACAGTTAATAATGAAACTGTATCTCAGCCATTTATTCCTGGTGTAGCTAATATATATCCAACTCCACCAAATTTAAGTAATAATGAAAATTATCAGTTAGTACCCAATACTATTAAAAATTCTATTAGTGTTAACTTTCTATTAAATAGTACAGATATTGCTAATTTCTTAACCGTATGCCAATTAGTACCAGAAGCTTATAATGTAGATATTATAAGTGAAATAGCGTTATGTACCGGAGTATGGGATAGTACTTTAAATGATGTAATTGGTGTACAGCCAGCTATATTTATAGCCACATTTTTTCCCTTAGCTTTTAATATGAGCGAACTAAATTATCAATTTAGTATAGGAAATACTCTGCCATTATATAATTTGGCGAATGGATAATTATGGACTATTATTTTAATTTTATTAGCATAGACCCAGGTACTACGCATATAGGATTTTCCATATGGTCAATTTCTGTAGACGATTATGAAATTTTAAAGGTAGATAGCTTTACGTATAATGTTAGTAACAGCGAATATGATAAAGATATAGAATCCATATATGGTACCAGATTTGCAAAACTATTAGTAATAGAAGAGATATTTAAAAACTTATTAATTAAATATAAGCCTATTAGTATTGCTTGTGAATCACCATTCTATTTTTTTAAAAGACCAGGAGCCTTTGCCCCATTAGTAGAAACTCTATATGTATTAAAGAAGTGTGTATTTAATTATGATTCTAGTATTCCATTTATTACTTACGACCCTAGTAGCATTAAAAATAGTATTGGTGCTAAAGGTAATAGTGATAAAAAAATAGTTAAAAATAGTATGATATCGTTAACTTCTAAATTACCAATTAGTGAAGAATCTGTAGAGAGTTTAGATGAACATAGTATTGATTCGATTGCTGTTGGCTATTGCCATTACAACAGGTATATTTTAAACATTGAAAAAAACTAGCATACACTTGTAGGATACCAAAATGGTAACAACTATTGATTTACAAAACTTTATTAAGATATTAAAGGAAATTAAAACTGACGGGAAAAAAATAAGATATGAAATAAATCCATTTTTTAGTAGCTTTATAACTACTGAGTTAGAAAATAAAGGAATACCTGTAACTGACGATGAAATTAATAAAAAGGTGATTGAATACCTATTTAAGACATTTGAAACTTTACAGGTTGATGATAAACTACTTATATTATTTTCATATGTTCTTTTAAATAACTTCTTAGAAGACTTAGATAGTAAAGACAAAGAAGGCGTATTAAAAGTAATCGAAAATAAAGATATTAGTAAAGCTGAGCATAATGAATATAGGTTGTTATTAAACCTAGATGTTGTTAATATAGAAAAATCAGTAATATTTAAAGTACTTAGTTTTCAATTAGAAGAAGAATATAAGCAAATTAATAAAACTCAGAGAGAAACTAAACAGTGGATAATTAAAAGATTAATATATTTTGGATTATCAACAATAACAATATTAGTATTATTATTTTTAATACCAAAAACTCACGACTACTTATTTGGCGATAATTTAGAACATATAGCCACTCATTTTGGTGAAATTATGAAATTAATACTCTTAAGCAAGTAATATGGGAGATTAAAATGTTGAACTATTCTAATACATGGGTATTAGAATCTTATATTACTTCTCAATGGAAAACTATAAGTAATATTTTAGATATACCCATGCCATTAATATTAAAAAGTTGCTATAAGGTATATATAGAATTTCAAGACCCAAATACGTCAGATATATATTATCTTGAGCTATATAGCATACCCGCTAACGTTCTATTACAATATCAGAATATATCAAGTTTTCTTCAGGATAATATCGATTACATAAATAATCAGGAAAATTTAGCTAGCTTTATAAACTTTTCAGATTTTCAACTAGTTAATTATTATAACTTATTCGATAGTAACTATAGCGTAGATATAGGTACTAGCTTACCGAGCATATACTCACCACAACAAAATTTAATATTAAAAAATGATGCGTATCCAATTAGTAATAATTATGTTAATAAATACGACCTAATTACTATAAATGGATTTATACATAATTACTTTATTAATGAGAATAATAAGATTGAAGTTATCAATGGTGGAAATACCTTTTTAAACTTAATAGGTAGTCAACTAGGAGTATTAGATTTTAGTAATATAGGATCCTTAACTAGGATACCATTTAACTCAACAGCTATTATTAATCAGGATAATCTCTTTAATGATACTCAGATTAATATTCCAGAAGGATATAATCCAGAACAAAATACTTTAGTTTTAATAGTTGGTGGCTACATGTGTTTTATTGATAACGACATTATTTATATTGATGAAAACAATATAATTCACATTGATTTTAGTGAACTTAATTTTGTTAATAGATATATAGAAACTAGTTTATACTTAGATATAGAAACGCTAGCATATGAAAATGAGATAATATACTTTAGTGCCTATGGGGAAGGTTTTAATGGGGAAGGTGGATACAGTTGCGATACTGGCTGTTATGAAGGAGCTATAACAAATACTTTAATTACTACATATATAGACAATACTCCATGCATGTTTGTAATTATTAATAACCCTAATGTTCAATTAGAAAGTTATTTTCCTCATTTAAGTAATTTTCCAGGCTTAATAGAAAGCAATATAGAGCCAATATATCCTTTAGTAACTTATACTGGAAGAATAGTAGAATATACTCATAGAAGAGAAAACAATAAATATATTATTAGAGTTAGGGACAAGATCTTAGAACATATTGTTTTTGTTGGTAGTGATTATTATACTAATAATACCTTTTATGGAAATTGGTATCAGGAAAATGTTAATTATAGTAAAAACGTATTTACTAGTACAGCGGCATTTTTAAAAATATACACGCAAACAGGCTGACTTCTCCTCGCCATGAATGTCGGGGTCTTAGCCGATACTGATAAATTCAAGTCACGAAATCTTTATAAACGAATGATACTCGGTTTTGACGAGTATCATTCATTATAATGATGCTATGACTTTTTTAAAGGAATATTAAAATGAGCGGCTACTATCTTGGAAATAATATTCAGAGCTTTAATGTAAATCCATTTCTTAGTCTAGTATTAAATAAAGATTATAGCACCTATCAAGAGTCTAAATATATAGATGCCTATAATACTATTTCATCTATAAAAACTGCGTTTGGTGAATTTATTATAGAAACAATAATAAACGAATTAAATATTAAAAAAGGTACTAATTATAGTTATAAGGATTTTGGATTAGTTAATATTCCGATAGATCAAAATAGTAGATGCTCATATTTGATATTTCCTTTAAAAACAAATATAGACGTTTTAATTAGGGTTTATGTTCAAAGAGGACAACAAGTATCTATAGACTTTAATGAGTTAGGGTTTGTAGATAAACCTAACTATATGTTTTAAGGGTAGTAAAATGTCCGAAGATAAAAAACTACAACTTATAAGATGTAATTTATTTCTAGATTATACTACTATTAATTTTTTTAAACACCCGACATATAAATTAAATAATAGTGAGTTAGTATGTGAGGATGTATTGTCTAGCGTATATATTTCTAGCTTACCAGACACCTTCTTCTTACAATCTCCAAAATTATCCACAGCACCATATTCTTTAAGCTTCACCTACGAAAATCCAAAATATAAAGAAAGAGTTGGTGAACAAATTAAAATAAGTGACACTTATTTCCTAGTTATTGAATATATACTGAATTTTAATATAAGCCAAAAAAATACATTAACTGAAACTTTCATATCTAGTTTAAAAGAGGGTAGTTTAAATGTAGAGTACATATTAAACTTTAATACCGCACAACAAACTACCGCTATTAATATTAGCACGTATGGTAGTAAGCCGCCATATATAGATACCCAATATATTGTGAATTTTGATATAGTTCAAGAAACACAAACACTACCGGGTGTTTATAATTATGGCATAAAAGAACAATATCTACTTATCAAATACATACTTGACTTTAATATTTCACAAAGGACTATAGCAGCAAATCAAAGCTATTCTAATACTGGTGGTGCGACAAGCGTAAATTCTGAATATTTATACACATTTAATTTAGAACAAACTACTAGCATGTTACCAGCTAGCTACTCTAACGGTGTTGCTAATTACAGTGTTAATAATACGCAGTACATATATAACTTCAATATAGCTACAGTAAATATTACAAAGCCATTAACTTATACCGATGGAAATAATCAAATAGCTTATAAGAATGTAGAATATGTTTATATGTTAAACATAAATCAAACTTTAACTAATTTGCCTAATATTTTTAGTAGTGGAACGTCAACCAACAATTTTGTAAATAATAGCTATACGTATAATTTTAACATTAATCAAGTAACTGCCTCTAAACCTACTGTATTTAGAAATGGTATTCCTAATACCATATTAGTAGCTGAGGACTATACACTTAATTTTAACATCATACAAAACAATATATCTTTACCAATAGAATATAGTAACGGAATAGCTAATACGAGCCTTAGTAAGGTAGAATATATATTAACGTTTAATACTGCGCAACAGCTGTTGAGTCTAGCAACTAGTTATAGTAATGGAACAAATACGTTAACATATAAAAACGTTAATTATAATTTAAACTTTAATATCGTGGAAGAAGTTAATACCCTACCAATAATATACAGTAATGGAATAGCAGTAAATAATACAATAAATATTGGGTACACCCTAAACTTTAATTATAAAATAGCCAATAAAACTTTACCGTTATCGTACAGTAATTCTAATAATACGGTAACTATTAATAATGAGCAATATATCATTAACTTCAATATAAATCAAGTTATCCCTCCAACACCTCCTCTAATATATGTTTCAGGTAAAGCTAGTACTAATATTTCTTATAATCAATATCAGCTATTATTTGCTATTTTTAATAACCAAACTACACTTCCGACTAGTTACGTTAATGGAAGTGCCATTTCTCCTAATATAAATAACAATGCGTATTATTTAGATTTTGCATTTACTCAATCAGAAGTAACATTACCAATTAGCTATTCTAACGGGACGGCAAATAAAATAACAGTAAGTATTAACCCATACACTCTGAATTTTGATTATAAAAATGCATCAATAGCAGAACCACAAATATATGCTAATGGTAGCGCAAGCACTATATTAACTAATAACTACACATATGAATTAAACTTTAACATAACGCAATTCGTTGAATCTACTAGTGATACTGCTCAGTTCTCATATATAGAAAATAGTAAATCTGTCTTATCTCTTAAGAGCTATGAGTTAGTATTTAATATATATAATAATCCTATCGTAACATTAGGTTCTTATAACTACACCACAAAAGAAATCGCGCCAATAAATTCAGACGAATATACCCTATCCTTTAATTATTTCCAAAATATGATAAATACTAATCTAATTTACACTTATAATAGTTTAGGTGAATTGTTACCAGTAGTCTATAATAATCAAGAATATATAGTAAGTCTTAATATACAGAATCCTATATTAACGCCTAGGTCATATGCGTACATTTATAATGCTACTAATCAATTAGAACCAACTACATTTACTAAATGTAGTTATCAATTAAACTTTAATTATTTAATACCAGCATTACCGCTGTATAATAATACTGACTACGAAATGTCATATGTCGGTAATTCTAATATAGCGTATACTAATTATAATTACGTCTATACCGATAATAGCGATATAGTGGATACTAGCTATGAATATATCATATATACTCCAGCGCCATCTACAACTACATTTAGTACGACAGTAACGTATAATTAAAGGGAGTAATCTAAGTTATGAGCATTCCTACTAGTATATTTTTAACTCAAGCACAAATAAATGGAAGTAATATTACATTTGAAGCTAATGATAATATATCTGTTACAAATAGCGAATTAATTATACCATTAAATTTAATTCCAAGTACCATAATAACGGATATCAATATATCTATGGATATAGATTTAGGTAATATCCCTGTAGAGAGTAACAGTACTGCAGATGCTTTATATATAAGTAATAGTTACTACGATGATGTAAGTAACGAAAATAATTTAATATTAATAGAAAATAATGCTTTAACTACATTAAATAAAACAACAGACTATTCTGTTGAAAATGTTATTAATAATAATTTAGATAATATAATAACTTACTTCGATGCTTATCCTAATACAATACTTAACTCTGCAGTCTTATATGGCGGATATGTCTATATATTTGGTGGTTATGCTGGAGGCGCTTACATAAACACTGTTTATATAGGAGAATATGATGCAGCTACAGGAACAGTATCTAATTGGACTACATCAACAACATTACCAGCTACTGATGGTAGATATACACTAATATTAAATAATGACGTTGTATACTTAATATGCGGAACAAGCATTACATCAGATATCTATTATGCCCAGCTAAGTAGTGGTGGTGGTATTTCAGCATGGACTACCAGCTCAATACCAGCACCACTATCGGCGTCATATATGCCACCACTAGGCATTATGCCTAATAATGGCTATCTGTATATTGTAAATGCATATCCTAACGGCAATAATTATGATTTTTACTATGTACCTATTAATACAAATAATAGTTTAGGTAGTTGGGTTACTCAATCAGGAATAAATAATAGTGGAGTGTCTGCTTG
>JAEHJW020005057.1_pt1 | contig 77936 bp, 121 predicted proteins | sample 9271431 | NCBI WGS metagenome assembly JAEHJW02 | reverse complement strand
AGGAGGCCCCATGGCGCTGAATACCGCCGGCCTCCAGGCCAACATCCAGGCGCTCATCAAGGCGCTGGTCGGGTACGCCCAGCAGAACCCGCCGGTCAAGCTCACGACCAACCAGGCCGCCCAGCAGTTCGCGGGCGACGATACTGCCAGCCCGCCGATCACGGGCTTGGCCGACTACCTCAGCCAGTGGCTACCGCAGGCCAGCTCTGTCGCCGACGGCTATCTGGCGGCCACCGACTGGACCCGCTTCAACGGCGGCGGGACGGTCGTCGCCTCTCCCGGCACCCTCAACGTCCAGTCCTACGGCGCCACCGGCGACGGGACCACCGACGACACCGCCGCGATCCAGGCCGCTGTGACCGCCGCCGTCTCGGACCACGCGATCCTGTTCTTCCCCGCGGGCACCTACAAGATGACATCGGCCATCGCCTTGTCCGGGGTTAACGGCTTGATCGTCAGGGGCGTGGGCGCGGCCTCGGTCCTGCATGCGACGGGCTACAACGGCCAGCATTTCACATTCTCGGACTGCTCGGCCATCCACATCGAGGACCTGTCCTTCACCGGAGACGGGATCAACGCCCCCAACTCGGTGGGCGGCCTCTACTTCGAGATCGTCAACAACGACAACAACCCCTACCACGTCTTTCGCAACCTGAACTTCACGGGGATCACGGCGGACGGGATCGCCATCAGCACCCCGATCATGACGGTCTTCTCTAACGTCACCGTGATGGACGTGGAGGTCAACGGCTTCAACCTGTGGAACGGCACCTCGGTGACCATGGAGTCCTGCTACGGGATCACGGCGGGAGAGTGCGGATTCCTTCTGACGAACATGACCTACTGCACCCTGTCGGCGTGCGCCTCTGAGTCCTCGGGGATCGGCTTCTCGTTCGTCAACTCCAAGGCGATCGCCATGCTGGGCTGCGGGGTGGAGGCCACGGTCGACCGCTCACCCTCGTATCCCGGCTACGGCTTCCAGGTCAACGGCGGGGACGTGACGGCGATCGCCTGCTATGCGCGGGCCTGTGTGGCGGCCCAGACCAACGTGATCGCCCCCGGCGTGCTCGACACCATCGGGTATTGGGACGGCGATACCGGGGCAGCCAGCACGAGCCTGGCGGGAGTCGCGTCCGAAGGTGACGGTGACTGGACGCCCGTCTTCACCGGCATGACGGTTTCGGGCGGCACGGCGACGACATCCGGCCACTGGGACCAGGAGGGAAGCGTCCGGCGGGTGAACGTGACGATCACACCCCCTGCCGGCGGGACGATCACCTCGACTGCTGGGACGACCTATTGCCCGCTCCCGATCGGCATGACGGCGGCGCGACCGAACCGCGTGGAGGCTTACGACGCAACCACCGGCATCTCTATCGGCCCCGCCTATCTCGGCCTCGGGCGCTCAGGCAACGCCGGGAACATGTTCCTCCCCGATTTCGGGCCGATCGGCGGCCCCGTTACGATCCTCGGCTCCCTGGAGGTGCTCTGATGCTCTCTCTCCTGCGCCGTCTGGCCCGCGTCCTCGGCCCCGCGCTGCTCGCGTCGGCTGTGGTCATGGCGCCATCTCTCGCCGCCACGCTCGAGGGGTCAGTCAACAGCTACCCGATCAACGGCACGCCATCGGGTGCAGGCTTCCAGATCAACTACCACCAGATCCTGGATGCCAACCAGAACATCACGGCCACGGGCTCAATCACCGCCAGCGGCAGCCTGTCGGTCGCGAACGGCCTGGCGGGCAGTGACGCCCTTGGTAACGTCTTCGGTAACAGTTTCACGGGATCCGGCGCGAATCTCACGGCGCTGGACGGCTCGAATGTCGCCTCGGGTCTCGTGCCCCTGGCCCATGGCGGCACGGACGCCGACCTCTCGGCCACGGGAGGCGCTCACGAGCTGCTGGAGCAGACCTCAGCCGGGGCCGCGATCAGCGTGGCGGCGCTGGGCATCTCGGATCTGCCGTCCTCGGGCGTCACGGCGGGGACCTACGGCAGCGCGGCTGACGTGGCGACCTTCTCGGTGGACGCCGAGGGGCTCGTGACGGGCGCGACCTCGGTCCCGATCGCAATCTCGGGCTCCCAGGTCTCGGGGGCCATCTCGGGCGACTCGGGCGGCGTGACGGGTGGATACGTCTCGTCCTTCGACGCCCGAACGGGGGCGGTGACCCTCACCTCCTCTGACGTGACCACGGCCCTCAGGTACACGCCGGTCAACAAGGCCGGGGATACGATGAGCGGCGCCTTGACGATCGCCGGGCCATCCTCTTCGCAGCTCTACCTCGGCTCTGGAACGGGGCAATCTTCGTTGCTAGGAGGAGTGAGCTTCCTAGATCTTGGGCCAGGAACGCACTTTGACGGCTCAAATTTTGTTGCTGATCAGACGAGTGCATCTCTTCTCTCGATTACGAATGGCCTGAACTACTACTACAACTCGGGCCTCACGGTTGGAACTTCATTCTCGCCAGCCTTGCAGTTCTCGGTCAGTTCGTCGGGCGTTCTCAACGCTTCGGCCCTCCAGACCGGAGGCACCCCCCGGATCGACTCCTCGGGCAATGCGACGCTGGGGAGTGTCACCGTCAAACCTCCAGACCCTTCGACCAATTACGCTGTCGCGAATTTCGAGAACACCAGCGGATACGGCATCTATCTCCAAAGCAGCTCCGTCATTGCTCGGGGAAACACTCTGGATTGGCTCGCCAAGGACTACAACCTCGGTAACGGGGTCGCGACTCACAGCGTGTTGTCCATGGAGCCAGACGGCGACGTACTGATTGGTGGAACGACCGACAATGGCCTCCTCTCGATCGGAAGCAGCGCCTACTTCTCGTCGGGCGGCTCCCTCACGGACACAGGAGAGACGGTCAACGGGACGGTGCAGGTCAATGGCACATCCATTACCGTCACCAACAGCGGCGGAAATGCAGAGTACGCCTTGGGTGACGGAACCACGAGCTGGGCCTACTACTTCAACCACGCAGGTGCCTATGCCTCCCTGTCGCACACCGGGTCTGCCGATGTCCTGAATCTCTTCGACTCGAACAGGGTGGGTATTGACACCACCACCGACGACGGCACCGACGCCTTGCAGGTGAACGGGAGCGGGAAGTTTACGGGGGCGCTGGGACTCAACGATACGTCCCACACGTATCGCTACGACCAGGTGGGCGGCGGCTTTCAAATCCAACAAATGCCATCTCCAGGTGCTCCCAGTGTAACGGTGGTGGAAAACTGCAATGGGACCGGCCTTGAATACTACTGGGTGGTCGCTCATGATGCTTTTGGAGGAACAACCCTCATTAGCGCCACAGGAAACTCCGTCTACAACGGGAATAACCCTGGGTATACATGCAACGGCTACTCGCAGCCCAACACAAATGATGTCTCGTGGGCATCGGTAGCAGGGGCAACGTCTTACGATCTTCTGCGGTCAACATCCAGCACTCCGCCCTATGGAACCGGGGCCTACGCCGTGGCAACCGGAATTACCGCCACGAGCTTTGTTGATGACGTTTACACCCTGGCATCGTACACCGTTCCGGCTCGCAATAACACCGCAGACTCTTTCTTCGGCGGATCGGAGCAGGTTTCGGGTGCATTGTATATTCCGACCGACAGTCAAGGCGTTAGCGCCTTGGTTTTATATCCGGCGAGTCATACGGAGCCGGTTATCTCATCCTATGGGCAGATCGTTGTTGTTGGAGATGATCTCGAATTCTACTCACCGAACGGCACTGAGTACAAGGTCGCAGGACCATAAGACGAAAGGAACACCCATGCACATGCGCATCCCCCTCCTCGCCCTCGCGGCCGTCGCGCTGTCGGCTACCGTCGCTCTCGCGGCCCCGGTCCCAAAGCCCAGCCCGACGCCCGACCCCTACGCGGCGATCGAGAACGCCGCCGCGAAGCTCGGATACGACATCCACGCTGCCCAAGAGGCACAGCAGGCCGCACAGCAGGCCGACGCACAGGTGCAGGCCGACCGGAAGGCGCTCGCCGCGCTGACCAAGACCAAGGCGAGCCCGAAGGCGAAGAAGGAGAAGAAGTAACGATGGCCAAGTACAAGGACGGAACCGAGGTCAAGCTCGGTGACCTGATCGCCAACCACGACGGCTACGGCGGATTCGGCCAGCCTCGTGTCGGGATCGTCACCTGGATCGGTATGCCAGAGCAGGACAACAGCCCGATCGAATACTACGGGCCGTGTCTCACGCCTGCCGACCAGATCAAAGACCACTACGACACGAGCAAGCTACCCGCTGAGAGCGACTTCCGGCTTGCTGGCGGCAATGGCTGGCCCGAACTCAGCGGCGCCGTACGTGACGGTCAGCCCTATGCCGTCGGGCTCTTCATGGAAGACGGCATGAGCCAGCTCTGCGAGAAGCTCGGCTGATGCTACCCCTGCTCGCCGCCACCGCGATCTCCCTCTCGACCGTCAACCAGACCGGCGGGATCACCCAGGGAGTCGTGGACATTGCCTCGGGGTCGTACTTGGCCGCCGGCACCGTCCTGGAGCCCGCTGTGGGATTCTGGTCCACCGAGCCTGCCCCGACCCCGTGGCTTGAGATCAGCGCCGACTCGCCGCCCCGCGTGCTGCTCGATCAGACCGCCGTGGGGATCATTCAGCACGGACGCTTCGTCGCCTACCGAGACGTGACGCTGGCCGGTCGCGACCGCCGCGCCATCGACGAGGCGATCGCCCGGTGGCGCAGGGAAGACAGACGCCCATAGTCGATCTTCCACCGAGGCCCTAGCTTTCGCTGGGGCCTTTCTCGTACCCATCCGCAGCAGAGAGGACCGCAGACCGTGCCAATAGACTCTGGCCCGATGGCCCCCATTGATAGCAACCGCGGTGAATCGTGGGACGCATGGAGAGCCCGAGTGGACGCCACCCTCGCGGTCCTCGTGGACGGCAACAAGCTGCTCCAGAAGATTTACCGAGCCGTTGCCGGCGGCGCAGACGACGACGAGATCGGCCTCCGGGAGGGCCACCGCGATCACGAGCGGCGGCTGGAGGCCCTCGAAACCCGAGCCAACGCGCACGCCGAGAAGATCCGCGCCCTAGAGCAGGCCCCCGGCCAGGAGGCGATCGAGTCAGCGCAGGAGGTGCGCCAGCATCGCCGGGCAGCCTGGCAGCACTCGATCGGCTCGATCGTGGGCGTCATCGCCACCGCGATCCTCGCGGCCATCGCGACGGCGTGGGAGCTGGCTAAGAGCCGCATCATGACGGGCGGCATGCACTGATGCGGACCTGCCAACGTTGCCGCTCCTGCGCGGCGGCTCCTCGGTCCTCATGGTGCGAGGAGTGCGGGGAGGCGATCGTCGTCGCCGGAGCCCCGGCCCTGCCGGACGATGGAGAAAGCGAGGAAGGATCCGATGCCGAGACCTGATCTCCTCGCCCGCGTCCGACGCCTGAACGACGCACTGGCCATTCGCGCCACCCTCGCGTTCGGTTCCATGTGGACGACCTACCTGTTCGTCGTGTACGGTTTCGCGCCGCTACTCTGGCCCGCCGCCATGGACAAGCTCCTGTACTGGAGCAACACCGTCCAGCTCTGGAGCCTGCCGTTGCTCATGGTGGGCTCGAACCTCCTGGGCCGGGCGGCAGAGAAGCGGGCCGAAGAGCAGTACCAGATGACCCGAGAGCTGGTCGCAGGACTCCACGAGGAGCTGGGACTCATGCGCGACGATCACGCGGATCTGGCGGCCATCGTCGGAGAGGTGCATGCGCTGGCCAAGGGACAGCCGCAGCCATGATCGCTATCACGATAGGCTGAAACCCTGTCGCGGCGCGGGCCGGATTTTGCGCCCGCCTGTGCGGCCCAGGAAGGCCCCTGAAATCCGCCGCAGGGCATCTTGTGCCTGCCGATCCGGCCAAATCCGGGCGATCGGCGGCTGAACCGTCCAGGATTCTTGGAGAGTTGACATCGCCAGCACGCGCGACACCCGCGCCATGTCAAAGGAGGCATCCCGTGACCACCGAGGAGAAATGCTTCGCCCTCACCGGCAGCTTCGAGGGCTGCGGTTACGGTGGCCTGACCGGGAACTTCGACGGCCAGGGTTGGAGTGCTGGAATCCTGTCCTGGGCAACCGGCCAAGGCACCCTACAGCCTCTCGTGCGCGCATACCACGACGCGGGGGCGGCGACCTTCCAGCGGTGCTGCACGGTTCCGGTTGAAGGCCGTGGCACCGTCGATCTGTCTGGCGACCTGCTTGCCTGGGTCGGGATGCCCGTCGACCAGGCGGTGCTCTGGGCGGCATCGCGCTGCGAGCCGACAGGGGAGAAGCGCCCGCTTCCGCACTGGCTCGCGGTCTTCAAGAACTTCGGGGACGAGCCCGGATACCAGGCCATCCAACGCCAGCACGGCGCCTTCTATGTGGGCGTCGCCCAGCGAATCTGCCAGACGTTTGGCTTCCATTCCGAGCGAGGGTTCGCCCTTGCATTCGACATCGCGGTGCAGGACGGGAGCGTAAAGGCGGAGGCTAGGTCGGCCTTCGATGCCAACGATCCCGGGCGTGACGCCAGCGAGGAGCGCAGGCTAGAAGTCCTGGCCCATGCCGTGGCTAACGCATCGGAATACCCAGACGACGTGCGCGCCCGCAAGCTCACCATCGCGACAGGGGCGGGCATCGTGCACGGCCAGACATACGATCTCGCCCACTGGCCGGGGCTAACCCTCGGCCCGATCGTGGCCTGACGTGGGCGCCCTCCTGGAGTTCCTGTTCGCCCCCTGCGGCAATGGCGACCAGGGCGAGTACCTGATCGTGATCGCCGTCTTTGGGGTTTCCGCCTGGGGCCTCGGCTACGCCATGGGCGCCTGGCTCGAGGACCTCAAGTTCGCCTGGGCGACGCGCCGCCGCGGCTGGAGACCGCCAGAGGAGGAGTGATGGATATCCCGATCCACCTCGCGGCCTGCAAGCTCTGCGGCTTCTGGTCGGCCTTCGCCTTCGACGTCGTGGGCACTCGTCCCGGCGACGGCATGCCCGACTCCGTGCCCCGTACCGGAGTTTGCTGGCTCAACGGGCGTCCGGCCATCGACACCGACGCCGATCATTCCTGCTCGCGCTTTCGAGCGGCCCCCGCCGACTCGCCCAAAGGAGAGTGACATGCCAAATCCCGTCGTGCAGCCCGGCGACCTCCGGCTCTACCTGCCTGGCCCCGACCTCACCTCAGCCGTGATCGACCTGGGCGAGGCAACCGCCGGGATCGACGCCAAGTACGTGCATGTGGGCATTGTCGTGGATCCCACGACCGAGGTGGCGGCCTATCAGACCGGCGTGCAGATCGGCGGCCTCCTTAACCAAGCATGCGACATCCTGCGGCCCGAGCACCTGTCGAGTCGTGCCATCGCCACCGGGCTCGCCTGGGCCCAGGGGAAGGCCGGCAAGACGCCCTACGGCTACCTCGATCTCGTCTACCTGTGGATCCTGCGGCGGTTCAAGGTCAAGGGCCCGGCGTATCCGCAGAGCCAGATGATCTGCTCGATGTTGGCGGCTGGCTATCTCCGGCAAGCCGGGCTCGATCCCTGGCCCGGACTCGCGTCGTGCGAGATCGCGCCTGGCGACTTCGACGGAGCCAAGGGGCTGGTCAACATCGGCCGCTGGACGCCCGTCGTCCCCGCGAGGGCCTGACCATGCACCACGCCTCCGGCCTCGGCCCCTGGCTCGCGCACTGGTGGGGCGTTCCCGCCGCGCTGGCTGCGTGGATGGCCGCCAGTCCCTTGCCCAAGATCATCGGCCTCGCCAGCGACCTCTGGCAGGCCGCAGAGAAGGCCGCGCCGGTCCTCGCCCGCGTGCGCCAGGCCATCTCCCGTAAGCTCTCTCCCCTCTTGGGCGCCCTGCGCCCGTCTGCTCGAAAGGAGCAAGCCGTGTTCAACCCCATGCAGATGATTCAGGATGCCGAGCGCTTTGTTGCCAAGGCGCAGGTGATCGTCCCCATCGCCCAGAAGGCATGGCAGGTCTTCACCTCGGTCGAGTCCAAGGACGTCGTTGCCGTCGAGGCCGACGTCAAGGAGGCCGCCGCCGCCCTGCCGTGGCCCGCAGTCGCCAAGTTCATCGCGCAGGACGGCGTGGCCAACGGGATCGCCAACGGCCTCATCGCCCTGGACGGCCTGGCCGAGAAGGCGATCGCCGACGCCGCCGAGAAGGCCAGCCAGGCCAAGGCCACCCAGGATGTCGCCGCTTCGGACGGCAGCCAGCCCATCGCCGAGATCGGCCAGGCCACGGATGGCCAGGTGGTCGAAACGCCGGTCCAGTAGTCTACTGACCCATCCCACCATCCCCCAACGCCCCGCTCAGCCCGATCGCAAGGGTTGGGCGGGGCTCTTTGGCGTTGGTGGGTTAGCTCGCTGTTCCGGTCAGGTGCCGGCGGTTGCCCTTGGGGGCCTCGGTCGTCTTGCCTGCGCCGTCCAGCGCGATCCCGCTCTCGATCAGTTGCGCGTAGGAGATCTGCACGGCCTTGCGACCGCCGCGGATCTTGATCGTGATGCCATCGGAGGCCAGCGTAACCCCGATGTCCGCCTTGTGCTGGTCGCCTACGTCGGCGCCTTCGATGACGCGGGTGACGGTGGCCTTGGGTTGGAGTATGGTTGCCATGGGTGGTGGGTTCCTTTCTTGTGTTGGGGTGGGTTCTGGGTGAGGGACGGCCTACGCCTCCCGCCTCTCGGCATGCCCATCTCGCTCGGGGAACACGAACGCCCGGATCGGCGCCCGCGCCCCGTGCGGCCGGGCGATCCGCAGGGCGGTTTCGACGGAGCTGTTCTCGATCCCGAGCAGGACCGACGGGCCCCAGACGCGCAGCCGGTGCTCGTCGTCCAGGTAGCCGCCGGACGCCCCGCACTGGCAACGCCTGATCTCGTCTCGGACCCGGAAGACGTCGGCGCAGGAGCGGCAGAGGAGGAGCTTCACCGGGCGGCCCCCCCCCGGGCCCGGCTCCGCGCTATGCCGATCCCAGTCTGCTCCGCAATGGCCGCGCCGGCGTCATCATCGGCCTTCGCCATGGCGGCGCAGCATGCCGGGCAGAACCGGAAGGTCATCATCTTGTGAAGCTCGTTGTTGCGTTCCGCTCGGGCGCGGACGCGTTGGCCGGGCTCGATTGGGCCGAAGCAGACCACGCATTCGGCGGCTTTTCTGGCCGTCACCATCTTGTCCGACAGCACCGTGACGTCGCTGTCATCGTCCAGGAACGGCTCGTAGCGCAAGACTGCGGATTCATCGATCACCGGAGCACCTCCTTGGTCGTGCGTCGGCCAACTGCCTCTTGGCTCTTCGCCACCCTTCGGCTCTCGGCCCGGAAGATCCAGACGGCGATCCCGACCATCACGGCCGACAGCCCCAGGGAGGCCAGGTCGAAGATGTGGCCGGCGATCATGGGCGGGGCTCCGCGGAAAGCGGTGCGAACCTCCAGAACCCACAGTCGGGATCGTCGGCGTCCGTGAGCCACTCCTCGAAGTCGGCCTTGGGTCGCACCCAGATCCGGCCGTCGGGGCAGGATTGGTACACGACGGCGGCCTCCATCGTGCCTTCGATCGTCGCGTCGTGGAGCCTGCGGTAGAGTCCGCCCTTCCAGTGGCGGTGGGTCGGCGCGGGTTCCGTCACCTCGGCCAGCCGCGCCTCCTGATCGCTCAACTCCAGGCTCAACTTCGTGACGTGCTCTCCGTACTGCTTCGTCACGCTGTCCAGTCTGGCGCGGGCCATCTTCGCGTCCACCCTGAGTTCGGTGTTGCTTTTCAACAACGCGACGTTCTGTTCGTGGGCTGCTTCAAGTTCGATCTCCATCTCCGCGATCCGCGCCTCCAGTTCGACGATGCGGCAGCTGGCTGTCGTCAGGTCTTCGGTCGCCTGGGCGTATCCGAGATCGCGGGCGACAGCGAGATCCGATTCGCGGGCGGCCTCCAGATCCATCTCACTCACCTTCCTTTGCATCTTGGGCCACGGGGGCGGCCAGGGCGGCGCTGGCTTCGGCACAGCGGTCCAAAATCCATCGGGCCATGTCAGCGGCGCACCAGCCGAAGGCTTCCTGCACGGCGTCTGGTCGCCGCTTCGGGAGACTCGCCTCGAAGCCAGCTAGGATCTCCAATGGGCGGCGTAGCCGCTCGATCTCGGCCAGGGCGGCAGCGATGTCCGGGTCAGCGGACTCATGCAGCCGCGCCTGCTGCTCAGGGGTAAGGGTCATTGCGCGACCTCCATCTCTTCTTTGCCCGTCACGTGGACCACGGCGATGCCGTTCTTGGACTGCGCCAGAATGGAACGGGCGTGTGCTTCCGTCGGATAGATCGGGCTCCAGGTGATGATCCCAGGATCTCCGCTTGGCTGGTACGCCACCACCCACCCGTCGATCTCGACCGGCTCTCGCTTCTCCTCGTAGAGCGGGCAGTCACAAGGGCCATCCAACTCAACCGTCCGAGTGCCGCCATTGGTCCAGGCGGCCAGGATGATTCCGTTCGGCGGCTGCCACTCACAGCGGCCGAAGATACCGATCTGACGCTCGGTGCTAATGTGCTTGCAAGTGCGGCAGGTGTTCATACGTTCGCATCCCGAATCCCAAGCGCGACGAGCGCCGCCTCGAGATTCTCCAGAGTGATGTCCTTGGGGCGACTCCAGCGGCAATCAGATACCCATCTACCAAGCTCAGCCCATGCCTTGTTGAATGCGCGCTCCCGGTGAAACTCTTCCGCCGTGATGTAGCAGCGCCCGGACGAACTGTGACCATGTCCGTCGAGTCCCATCCTCGGATCGTCGCGCAGAAATCGACTACCGTTCGCGAGGGAGATCCACTTGCGTCCCACCGTCGAGACGGTGACGGGGGATAGATTTCCGGAGTTACCCTCCCGGTTGCCGAGATTGTAGCGGTGTAGGTACAGCACTTGGCCGACCTCGAACGAGCCGCTCATTCGGCCACCGCCTTCCATCCCGTCCCGCCGCATTCGCAGCAGGTCTCGACGATCTCCCATGCCCGGTGGAAGTCCTCGAGCGTCATCCATTGCGGGACGGTGCCAGGAAGACCCACGGCGATCGGGCACGTGTAGGCAGGATCCAGCTCGATCAGGACCGAGCCAGTCCGTCCCGTATACTTCGACCGCGCCATCTGGCCAGCCTGGGGCATCGGAAGATCAGGCATGGGGCACCTCGCCAATGGGCGCGGCCAGCGCAGCAAGTTGCCGCTCTAGCTTCGCTTTTAGCCGCGTGGCCCGATCGATGCGCCGTCCCAAGAAGGCGATCAGCGCCTTGACGGCGTCGGCCTCGGTCTCAAAGACCTCGCGCACCCGGCACACGGAGCCCTGGGCTTCCTCCAACTCCCCGTAATGCCGGTAGAGCTTCGCGGGCTCGAACTCGATCGCGCCGTTCGGGTAGCGCTGGAGGTCCCGGATGAACTCCACGCCGTTCTTGCGCAGGTTCCAGACCCAGCCCGTGACGGGAGTGCCGTCCCAGTCGTCGTCGATCATCAGGAGTGCACCTCTTGCGCTTCCCCGATGGCGCCCGTGGGGATCAAGCCTCCAGCCATCTGGCTCCAGAAATAGGCGTTCGACGCCGCCCAGCCCCACAACGTCTCCCGCCATCCGCCGACGTCCGCCCAGTCCACCGGGAGCATATTGAACAGCGCCAGGAAGGCGCGATACCGGATCCGGTCGCCGGGCGTCGGGCGGTGGAAATCACGCTCGTTCCACCAGGAGGGCATGTCGAAAGCGCCCATCAGCGCACCTTCTCGCCATCGACCTTAGCCGCAACGTCGAAGCCGTACTGGCCGTTGCAGGCGTAGTCGCAGAAGCTCGGGCAGTCCTCGGCGTGCAGGTAGACTGGTCTCCCGTTGTCATCAAGCTCCAGAAGGTCTTCGTCGATCCGCCCGGGCATCAGCGCACCTTCTCCCCCTTTGTCATCGCCGCCCGGACGGCCGCCACGATCGCCTCGAGATCTTGGTCGTCACCCATCACGATGTCCCGTGACCCGTCCGGGAATCCGGGGTGTCGGGCCAGCAGCGTGAGCTTCATCCCGGGCACGAACAGCTTGGCGATGTCGGCCAGGTGATCGGCCATTCTGTCACCGGCCTCGATAACTCTGGCCATGGCTTGGGCGTCCATCAATGCACCGCCTCTTCGGCATCCTCGATCAACTTGAGCGCCTCGGACCCCTTGATCTTCCGGGCGCCGGCCGCTTCGAGCAGCGCGGGCCAGGTTGTCCACGTCGAGAAGAGCGTAAACAGCAGGGCATCGTCGGCAACCCTCTGGATGCCGGGCCCGTTGAACATCTCCAGGGCACCGCAGCCGCTGGTCTCGCGCTCGAATGCCTTGTCCAGGGCATACCAGATGGACTCCCCGAGCCGTGGCACGTCCTCGATCTTGCCGAGGCTCTTGGCGAACTCCTTGAACTCACGGTAGCCCGCTCCCTTGGCGACCACGCGAACATGTTCCTCGACCCAGCGCGTCTTCTCGCGATGCAGCATGGGAACACGGCTCTCCTTGAGGATGGCTTCCAAGGCTTCCGATCCACAGGTGATCCGGACGTTCTGGATGAAGCCCCCGCGGTCGAGATCCATGACGAAGGTCGCATCGGGCGGGAGTGTCCAGCCGAAGTGCGCGGCCAGGGTCTTGAGCACTTCAGACTGCGCCCTCACGGCGGCCCCGTAGGAGTCGATGCGCTCCTTGACGATCCGGTGTCCCGGGGCGTCGGGCGAGAGCAGGAAGTAGGTGCGGTCGGTCACGGTGTCGTCTCCTTCTGTACCGCCTCTCGGGGCGTCGGGAACTGCTTCAGCGCCCACATGTCGTCGGGGATTCGCCCTTGCTGGCCGGGCCCGGCGGCTGAATCCTGCTTCACAAAGACGGGAACTCCAGCCGAGATGCATGTCTCTGCGATCTCTCGCAGCCACGTGATCTCGAAGGGGCGGCGGTTCGGGCCGGACTCCGCGCCCACGATTAGCCAGTCGATGCTGCCCCAGTCCAAAGGCTCGCCGCCTTCAACCGTGCAACCGCAGTATTCCAAGCCCTCTAGCGCATCTGCCCTCGGCATCTCGCTGCACCCCTGGCAACGCTCGCTGACGCGAAGTGCTGTCAGGCCCACCGGCCCGAGCAACGGCTCCAGCGACAGGAACCTGACGACCGCCGGTACCGACAGCAGGATCGGGATGCGCTTGTCGGCCATCTCCTGATCCTCGGCCGTCGCCCCCAGCCAGACGTTCGGGTAGCCGTCGCCCCAATCGGACGGGAGGCTGTCGGCGATCCGCTCTGGTCGCTTGGTCAACAGGAGCCAGTCGAGATTCGGAGTCTGTCGGATCAGCCCCCAAAGGCGCTCGAGCGCGCCGACCGGGGCATCCGCGTCGAAGACATCCGCCATGCTGGCGCAGAACACCTTGCGGCGCTCGCCAGCAGCCTCGGCCTCGCGGTTCCATTTGAGGGGCTGGCGCCAGTAAGACTCAGAGGTCACCCGACGGGGAGCGCCAGGACCCCAGTTGCCGCCGCCAGTGCGCTTGTTCATCGCCTCGGCATAGCAGTGCTGGCAGCCGGGCGAGACGCGCTGGCAGCCTACCCAGGGGTTGAACGAGTACCCCGGCGCCATCGTGCCATCCGGGCGCGGCGTGTGGGTCCATTCGATCTTCGTGTTCGCGCCCATCAGCGCACCGCCTCGCCATTGTCCTCGCCCACCAGGGGCGCCCAGCGGCCGATCGCCTCGGCGTAGCGGTCGATTAGCTGTCGGTTGACCACAATGTGGTCGGCCTTGATACCCTCCGACCGCGCCCGCTCCTGGAGCTTTTCCCAGACCTCGATCGGCACGGCGAGCAAGATGATCGCCTCTTCGAGAGCCTCCCGCAGCCGGTCGTTCTGTCCGATAAGGCAATCGGAATCATGCTTGGATGTCCGAACATCCCCGAAGTACACCTCTTGGCAGAGGGGGCAAGCCGGAATCGCGCCCATCAGAACCGCTCTCCCTTCATTGGGTAAATCTTGTGCGTGTGCGGCTTGCCGCCCCGGAAGATCCGCTCATAGGTACTGACCTGCTGGATGGTGGTGAACTCGCGACCGTCTTTGTCCTTGCGGATCGGCCGCTCCCAAACCGAAGAGTCCCAGTGCGATCGGAGATGCACCTTGTTCTTGGGCACGACACCCAGGATGTCGAAGAAGAAGTGCGGGTAATCGGCGTTCATATGGACGCCCTCGATTGAGGCGATGTTGCCCTCGGAGAAGGTCGCGACGTATTGGCCCTGGACGCCCATCAGCGCCCCCTCTTCCTGTGCCCGCTTGCGCCGCCCTTCATCGCCGCCAGTGGCCGGCAGGTCGCCACCACGTCGGCAAGTCCGCAATAGCGCACGGCCCGCAGAACGTCGGCCAAGGGCTTGTAGGCTGCTGGCGCTTCGTCCAACGGAGCATTGCGGTGGTTAATCAGGACGTCCTTCTCGGCGAGGTCGGCGTCTACGGTTGCCTGGTCGAGTTCCTTGTTGGCCTTGGAGCGAGACATCCGGCGCCCTGCGCCGTGGTTGATCGAAAAGGCGCTCGCCTCCGCTCCAGGCAATCCGACCTGGATGGCCGAGATGTCGCCCATCGACCCCGGGGTAATGACCGGGTGGCCGGTAGCCTCCCAGAGGGTTCCCGCCAGGAGCGGGTGGCCGGCAGGGAGGGCCCTGGTCGTGCCCTTGCGGTGGACGAGCACATTCTCACCACCGAGCGGCTCCCACTGGGCCAGGTTGTGGCTGATCTCGTAAAGCAGGTCGACGGCCACGTCTGGAAACGCTTCCTTGATCGCGCCCTTGACCACGGCGGCCATCATCAGACGGTTGGCGAGGGCGAAGTTGCCGCCCGCGGCTACGTAGCGGAGGTACTGGTTACCGAGCTTGCTATCGACGGGAGCATGCACCAGCTCGCGGTCGGGATAGAACTCGCCCTGTTCGTCGTTGTACGCCTTGAACTGCTCGAAAGCCCACTGCCCCATGGCATGGCCAAGTCCCCGGCTGCCCGAGTGGATCATGATCACCAGTTGGCCGTCGCGCAGGCGCCAGCGCTCGCCAAGGGCGCGCATGACGGGATCTTCCGAGAGGCGGATCTCCTGAAGTTCCAGGAAGTGATTGCCGCCACCGAGGGTGCCAAGCTGCTTGAAGCCTCGAACGGAGGCTAGTGGCACCTCGTAGCGGGTGAAATTGCTGGTGTCAGCCGGCCCTCCGGGCGGAATCTCATGCACCGGACGTTCGCAGCGGGCCAGCCATTCCCGAGGGATGATGCCCTTTGCCGACAGTGCGTAGGCGCCGTGATTGAGCACGTCCATGATGAACGGCTCGTCCAGACGCAGCCCGTGCAGGGCATCTTGACCCTCGCCCATGGCTACCTTGGAACAGATCGCGTCCATTAGCGCACGGCGCGTGGCCTTGTCGCGGATGTCTTCGGCCTGGAGACTCGTGAGGTACACCGCCATCCCGCAGCCGATGTCAAAGCCGACCGGCCCGGGGATTACGCGATCGCGGGTAACGACCACGGAGCCCACGGGAGCCCCGTAGCCCGTGTGCGTATCCGGCAGGATACTGACCTGTTGAACGTCTGCGACGTTGGCCGTGTTCCGGGCCTGGTCGTACACGCCGCTTTCGACGGTCGCCAGCAGATCGGGATCCAGGTGGAGCCGAATCTCGGCCCGTCCTCCCGAGAGGGTCTCATATCGCGCCACCAGCAGGCATCCTTTCAAAGAGTGAGCCCCCGAGACGTTAGCGGCATCTCAGGGGCTCCGTCCTTGTCGGGACGCTGGCGCTGCCGCTAACAGCAAATCTTTCGAGGCCCCAGCTTGGAGCCGATGGCTCGATCGTACACCGGTTTTCGGGTATGCATGCCATCGCAAGACGTAGCGAATTGTAAAGTATTGCCGGGGTGTGGCGAATACCCCTAGAATGGCGATCGTGGGAGACATCTTCGGAAACTGGCTGGCGCAGTGGCGCAAGGACCACGGCTTGACGGCTGCCGCGCTTTCCCGCCTGACCGGCATCAAGCCGAACGTGCTCTGCGACATCGAGCGCGGGCGCAAGCGGCCGTCGCGGGCACAGGCCGAGATCCTGTCCTCCATCCCCGAAATGGATGCCCCTTTTGATCTGCTCGAGCACGTGTTGCGTCACGACAAAGCCGGTCTGCCGCTCACTTCGGGTGAGGGCGCCATGCCCCGCCTCTTCCAGGTCCGGGAGATCCTGGCTCGCATGGCTGCCGGTGGCCCCGCTACCCAAGAAGAGCTGGAAGCGGCGCTTGCCCTGGTCGAGGAGGCACTGAACAAGGGCGAGAGCTAGCCGGGCGCCTCTTCTCCGGACAGGGTGCCGCGGATCATCTCCGCCACGCGCTCGCCCTCGAACCTCAAGTCGTACTTACGGCCGAAGAACCCGACCAGCGCCTCGACCCTCGCCACCTTGGCCGCCAGGGCATCGCGCTCGGCCGAACCTTCGTCCCCAAGGGCGCAGTCACAGAACTTGGCATCGCCATCCTTCGGGACCATGCAGTTATGTAGGTGCTTAAGGAGAGTCTGTTGGTGGGCGCGGGCGCGGTCGAGCGTGTCGGTCAGACGCTCGATCTCTTCGATCGCGTCGCAAAGGGCATGGCGCAGGCGATCCTCCCAGCCGCTTGTGCCGCATTTGGTCGCTAGCCCCCGCAACTGCGCCACCAGGGCGCTCGTGTCAGGCATTTCCATCTCCTTCGAGTTTTGCCAAGCGTTTGCGAAGCTGGGCGATCTTGCGGTCCTTGTGAGCGGAGCGCATGATTGCGCGTTCCATCCGTCTGGCATCACGAAGCTCCCGAGAGTAAACGAGCCACATACCGTCTCCGACCTGGATCGCCTCGACCGGCAGGGACTTCGCCCCGAAGGTCGTGCTGGATCCGGCAAGGCGACCCAGTGCCGGCTCTAGGATTCCGAGCGGGAGCAGATAGGTCCAAGGGCGGAGCATCAGCGGCCTCCTTCCGTGGTAGCATGGCGCGGCTCGGCCATGAGCCGCATGATCAGGCTCGAACTCGTGTCGATCCCGTGCTTTGCGGCGTACCGGGTCAGGTTGATCATGAAGGCGTCGATGTTGGGGGCCGTCCTGGCGAGCATGTCGAGCATTCGCATGGCCATGTCGGCGCCTGGATCCACATACAGGGTGCTGCCGCGTTCGCCAGGGGCGTACTCGACCACGGCGACCATGGACATTCCTGCGGGCAGCCTCTTCGTGATCTCGGCCAGCGCTGGGGCGATCTCGGTGTCGTAGAACGCCTCTCCGGTCAGGGCATCAGGCACCGGGCACCTCCTTGGCGGCACGGATGGCGGCGGCGCAGTCGAGTAGGGCGCGGTTTTGCGACTCGAACACGAACGGGTCTGCGGCGCGCAGGGCGAGACGCAGCACTGCGTCCGCCATCTCACCCGCGATCCTCGCCGCATCATCGAGCGCCTCGGCCCTGGCCTGCTGGCGGCTGCCTTCCAGCTCCTTGACCCTGGCCTCGGCGGCCTCCAGTCGCTCCCTGGTCGCGCCATGCTCCAGAGCTTCGTGCTCGTATGCGGATTTCATCCCAATATCACCTTGTGCAATGTTGCGCCATTTTGTAGCCTCAAATTGGGCATCCGCCAGCTTGGCCTCCATCTCCTTGACCCTGGCCTCGGCGATCTTGAGTTGCTCCCAGATCACGCCGATTGAGACCGGGTTGTTCTCGTCGCCGGGAGGACGCCAGTACGCCTCGTGCCAGCGGAGCTTGGCGTCGATGTCGGCGTTGCGGGATTCAGCCCGTTCGGCTCGCTGGCGTAAGATGCACTCGTCGCAGTAGTGGTGTGGTCCTGCCACTGCGATACCCTTTCCACACCCCTTGCATGGCTGCGCAGCCTGGAAGTGGCCCGTGCCACTGCACCACCCACAGGGTATTCCTTTAAAGTTTCCACGCCCATCACATGCGACACAGGGGGTGCCCGGCCTCTCGGGGCGCAGGCCGGGGTCGGTCCGGGGCTCCTTGCAGCCAGCTACGCATGTCTTGTCGGGAGTCGCTGTCTCACGCCCGCACTGACCGCACTGGTAGAGCATCTTGCCGCTCGGGCTGGTACGGTCCAGGCGCGTCCAGCGGCTGGCGGACGGGCTCTGGTCCTCCTGCCGCGCCTCGAAGTCCTCATGGGTGTCGTGGTCGTCATCAGTGAGCATCTTGCATCCCCTCCATAGCCTGCTGGCGTTGCGCGTTCCATTTGGCACAAGTGGCAGCCCACTCCCCCTCAGTTGGCAAGAGCGGCACCGTCTTGGCCGGCATCCAGCTCGTGACGTCGGCCTGGTTGGCCCTGAAGCCAGCGCGGAGCTGCTCCTGGATCTCCACCAGCCAGTCGGGCGCATCCCATTCCTCGAGGCCAAGATCCTCCTCCATGCTCTCGATGATGTCCGGACAGCCCACCGTGTACTCGACGGAGTTGTAGGGTCGGCCTGCGCCCAGATCCAGCCCCTCGTCCCAGATGTGCTCCAGGTAATCGTCCGGGGTGTGAAACCAGCGATCCCAGGCATCGCAGTAGATGGCCTCGATCTCGCCCTTCTCGCGGGGCGCTCCCAGCCAGGATTCCTGGCGTTCCAACTCTCGACAGGCTCGGCATTTGCTGTCCGTGGTCGAGCCGGTCGAGATCCCGCACTTGCAGACGCGGTGCTGGCAATGATGGGCCGCTAGGGTTCTGGCGATGTCATCGGCCCCCAGGGACGGCACGATGCCGCAGACCGGGCAGGCAAAGCAGGTGACCTGCACGGCCGCTGGCTCCTTGGGTGGTGCGGTCCACCGCTCGATTGCCTGGTCCTTGCAGTCGACGCAGGCCCGCTCGTAGTTGTGCGCGTTCGACACATGCTCGGAGCGATAGCTGATCCAGGTACCGCAGATGCAGCATCGATGACCGGTGCCGTTGTCGCTAGCGATTGCGATTTCAATTGACATGGCGCGTATCCCTCTCTTTATTGAGTGCTGCTGCGACCGAAGCGCTGGCATCCGCGCCCAGCGCGATTCCGTCCCGGTCGAAGATTTCCCCGGCGCGGTTCAGCGCATCTTCGAGCGTCTTGTAGATCTCGGTCTGGCTCGTCCTGTTGTTGATGATGTAGCCGTTCCAGGCCTTTTCGATATTGATTGACTCCATTACGCGTTCCTCTCTGCCGTCTCACAGGCGGCCTCGATGTCTTGCGCCAGGACTCCGCTCCTGGCCCTGGGTCCACCAGCCTCGCGGGCGATCTCGGCCCGCAGGCTGGCGAGAAACTGGATCGGGTCGACCACCACCGCCGATCCCGAGTGCGCTCCGAGCCGGGTGCCAGCAGGGATCTGATCCGGGGTGATCGCGGCGAAGCGCTCGAGCAGGGCGGCCATCTCGGGAGGCCAGGGCTCGGGATCCGGATCCTTGCCCTTGCCGATCGGCCCTGGATCGGGCACGCCGCTGGCGACCAGATGGGCGCGCAGGTCGGCGTGGGAGCGGAGGGTGGGGATGGTCACCGCGCCTCCACGACCGCCAGCCCTCAAGGTGCTGCCATGTTCTCGAGGATCCGCTTCACCGCCGCCCTCACGGCGACCTCGCGCTCCTCTTTGGGCAGGTGCGAGAGCCCCCGGTGAGCGTCCAGCAAGAGGGCACGATCGAGTACGGAGTAAGGGGTGGGGATCATGCCCGCCTCCCCTCTGCGGCCAGCCCAGCCGGCCGCGCCATCGTGGACCACCTGCGATCGACCAGCTTGAACCCGAAGCTCCGGTACCAGGCCATCAGCGCGGCCTTGGTCAGCGAGCAGCCGTCGAAGGGAACCGCCGCCAGGGCTATCCGACGACCGCCGAACTCGGCGATGACGGCCTGCAAGAGCCGCGAGCCGTGTCCCTGGCCGCGGCAAGAGGACGGCACCACCAGCTTGCGGACGAACAGCGTGTCGCCCTCCCAGTGCGCCTCCAGCGTGGCGGGTCCGAGGGTGCGGACCACCTCTAGTGAGCGATGGCGCGTCATGGGCGCACCGCCTTCTTGGCCTTGCGGGCAGCCTTTGCCGCCGTCTCCCAGTCGGGCGCGTGGACCTGGCGTACAGTGACGCTCAAGAGCCACGTCGGCGCGGCCTCGAAGCGTGCCTCCAAGCAGACGATCTGGGAGTCGTCCACCAGCACGACCGGCGGTTTCTGTTGCCGGACGCTGCCGCTGATCGCATCGGCGACGGCGCCGAACACGCCCTCAAGGTCGTAGCGCCCGCGCTGGGGGCCGGCGACGATCAGGCTCATCTGCACGGGGCCAGTGAGCGGTTCGCCCTGGTGTTGGGACAGGGCCTCTAGCTCAATGGCGTCGGACCACTCTCGATAGGCAGCCGGCATAAAGACACCGCCATTTGCCGATCGCCGGGGGCGCGGCTTGCTCATGGGTTTGCAGGGAAGCAGGATCTCGACCGTGCGGAAGTAGCCGGTCATCGCCGCTCCTCCCCGCACAGGCGCTCATGGCAAGATGGCGGGCAGCCGCAGAGGGCGGTCGTCATGCGGTGGCCTCCTCGTTGCCCACCACTTGCAGGCCAGCGAACAGCGGCAGATTCAGCGGGTTGACCTTACAGGCATCCTGGAGGCGCCCCTGGGCGATCGGGAGATGCTCGGCTGTCAGATCGATGCCGGTGAACGTGAATCCGTCTCTGATGGCAGCAACTCCGGTCGTGGCGCTGCCGCAGAATGGGTCAAGTACGGAACCGCCTGGAGGGGTGACGAGCCGAATCAGGTACTCCATGAGCGCTACAGGTTTGACCGTAGGGTGCGTGTTTCGCGCCCCGCCTGTACGCCCTGCGCCAGCTCGAGGGCCAAGCCCAGCGGAACCATCCCTGCGTCCTGTTGCCCCCCCGCCGGTCTTGGCCTGTAGGTGGTTGAGGCCCTTGTCCTTTTCGCCACGGCTCGGTTTTGGGACGAGGCGGAAAGGATACTCGGGCCAGGGGTGGATCTGCTGGAAGAAACGAGAGGCTCCTCCTTCGTCTTCGTAGCCTGCCGAGACGCGGGCCCGGTGGCCATCTTTCATGGACACCTGGCTGTTCTGGCTCTCTGCCGAGGTAAAGCGGGGCCGGTCGCTGCTCTTGGATACTCCGCTCTGGCGGTTCAGCTCCGCAATGACGCAGCCCGGCGCACAGCGCCAGTCTTCGATGGTCTCGAAGCCGTCTCCGTCTCCATGCGCCTGAAAGGCCGGTCGGCCAGCCTGCCCAAAAATCGCCGTCCGGGACGTCTCATTCCCTGATACGTCCCCATTTGCCCGCACGCGCCGGCTTCCGGTCATCTCACAACCCTCCTGATGGCAGAGGATGACGTCGGCAGGCCAGCGGCCCTTGGTGTAGGTAAAGGTCGTCGGAGCCGCTGCGGTATCGTGGGCGAAGCCGCCATAGACCGAGCGATCGCGGTTGCCGCCTCGGGTGATCGTCTGCACGCGAGATCCGACTCGACAGGCGTCGATGTTGAACGCCCCGGTGCCCGTCTCAAGGACCTGCCGCTGCACCGTGTAACCCCTACGTACTGGTTTACGAGCAATGATGATCGGCTCGCGGGCTGGCTTTACGGCGGTATGCCAGCCGTCCCACTCTTCGGCCTCGTCGGTGGCCGGAGCCGTCACGGCGTAAGAGTTGCGATCGGGATCGTTGAAACCGCCGTTCGCAACCATGTCGGCTGCCTGTGGAAACTTCGGGCCGCGCTGCTCGATCTCGCTGACGATCGGACGCTTACCCACCAGTGGGCCATACTTGGCCTCGGCGATCTGGCACCAGCGCCAGGCCCAGCGATCCTTTGGAGCGGAGGCCCAGACCTTGTGCAGGTTCGACCGACGACGCTTGGGGGCCATGCGGGCGAGTTCTGGGCGGCAGTCCGAGATCCACCGAATGAAGGCGTCCTCGTCGATCGCCTTGCCGATATCCTTGTACTTGGGCATTCCGTCCGAGTACATCCAGTCGATCACGTGGCGGATCTCGAACCCGGCCAGGCGGACGGATAAGGTCATGAGATCTTGGGTGCCGGCACTGGCAAAGGCCACCAAGTGAGCGCCGGGTTTGAGCGAACGGTAGATGGCGCGAAATGCCGATGGCCCCGGAACGACCGCATCCCACTTGCGGTTCATGAAGCCGCTGCCACCAGCTTGGTAGTCTCCCTCGTGCAGCCATGCATCTAGTAGCTTGCGGATCATGCTCTCGGGGTACTCGCGCATGCCGTAAGGAGGGTCGGTCACGCAGGAGTCGAAGTGCTCTGCGGGAAGAGCGGCTAGAACGTCCCTGCAATCCCCAAGGTGCAAGGTGGCGGCGCCGTCAGCAGAGGTCCAAAATGTGCTCATCGCCCTACCCCTGGATCGGCATCAGAAGCGAGACGTACAGGGGATCGCTGCCCTCGATCAGCGCGGCCTGCACCGCGCCGTTGAGGCGCAGCGTGATGGCCTCGCCGTCGACCGCCCGCAGGGCCTCCTCGACGTAGCGGGCGTTGAAGCGGATCTCCATCGGCTCGCCGTCGTACTCGATCGCCAGCGTGTCCTGCGCCTGGCCCAGGGCTGCGGCGCTCCCCGAGATCCCAAGCTCGCCTTGGTCGAGGCCAAGGCAGATGGCGTGGCCGTCGATCTCGGAGGCCATGATCCCGGCGCGTTCGACCGCGCCGAGCAGCTCGTCCCGGCCCATCCTGGCCCCGTACTTGAACTCCGGCGGGATGATCCGCTCGAAGGCCGGGAAGGTGCCGTCGATCACGCGGCTGGTCAGTAGCCGGTCGCCGACGCGAAAGGCGATCTGGTTGCCAGCCCGCGCCACCGTCACCTCGCCGCCGTCCAAGAGCCGCGACAGCTCGCCCATGGCCCGCGAGGGGATGATCGCCTCCAGGTCTCCTTCTCCCTTCCCTTCAGCGCGCCACCAGGCCAGCCGATAGCCGTCCGTGCCGACGATCTCGAGCTTCGCATCGTGGACCCGCAGCAGCAGGCCAGCGATGACGCTCTTGTCGTCCTTGGACGTGGCAAAGAGCGTCTGGCGGATGCCACGGGCCAGTTCGGCCGCCGGCAGCACGACCGTAGCGTCGTCCTGAGCAGAGGCCAGGAGCTTGGGGTACTCGTCGGCGGGCAGGGTCGGAACGGTGAACTTCGATCGCTTGCAGGTGATGAGCGCCTGGTAGTCTTCGATCGCGATGTCGATCGGCGCCTCGGGGAGCTTGGTGACGATCTCGTGCAATTTCTTGGCGGGGAGGGTGATCGAGCCGGGATCCGACACCAGCGCCGGACAGGCGACCTCGATCCCGATGTCGAGATCCGTGGCGGTGAGATTAAGGCCATCGGCCGTGGCGACCAGCAAGAGGTTCGACAAGACGGGTAGGGCGGCGCGGCTCGGGGCCACCCGAGAGACGACGGCTATTGCCTTGGCGAGATCGCCTCGTGTTGCGGTGAGTTTCATCTTCGGTCCTCGTGAAAGCGGTGGGCGGCAGTGATTGGTGGGCGGCGACTAGCCGTCGTCCCTGAAGAGCGGTAGCTGGCCCTCGAGCGGAGCGCTGGCGCTCTCTTCCCACTCGCGCTGGGACGGGCTGCGGGGATCGTCCGACCAGAGATCGCAGCCCTCGCTGGGAAGCATCTCGGTCTGGCGGTGGCTGCACCGCATGGGCAGCGGTTCATAGGCGCAGCAGGTGGAGCAGATGTAGCCGGCGGTCTTCACAGCGTTACCTCCGCGACCCGGCCGAGGGCCGCTACGAGCAGATCGGTGTCGTCGCGATCCGACACGTCGGGCACGCAGTCTTTGAACCAGCGCATCGGAATTGCCATGGCGGCGGCGCGGCGGATTTCCTCGCGCATCCCGCCCGACAGGTACTCGCCGAAGACGAAGAGCACGTCGGCCTTTGCCAGGGCTTCGAGGCCAAGATGGAGGCCCATCTCGCGCTCGGCTGGGATGGCGTCGTCCAGGAATGCCGTCAGGTCCACGTGCGGCACGATGGCGTAGTGACCGAGGCGGCCGATCCGCTCGCGGAGCATGATCGCCAGGCCGCGATTCGTCGCCTGACTGACCCTGTTGCCGTCGGCGTCGGTGTACTCGCGGAAGGGTGAACACAGATAGACGAGCAACGAACCCGCTTCGGAGGATCGGCCTAGCGGCCGATTCCCGGCGTTGGTTTCGGGCCCGATGCCCGGAGGGGCCTCCGGAGCCCCGATCGCATGCTGTGGGGAATCCTGGACGCCAATCCGGGAATCTGGAGCGTGGTACCGCTCCCCCTTCGCGTACCGGGACAGGCACCGGGTCTCCCGGTCCTGGCAGACCAGGGGCATGCCCTCGTGCCACGGTTCGGCGCTTGGACTCGCCATCTGGCCCAGGGGAAATTCCCGGCCGCAGACGGCGCATGCGGCCAAAGGGACGGACGGATCCAGGGCAGGCGTCTTCGTCGTCCGGCTCATGCCCGCACCGCCTCTTCCAGTTCGCGCTCGGCCTGGTCGGCGCGCTCGCGGAGGGCCTCGGCACCAGGGCGCATGCCGTGGACGGCTCCCATGGCCTGATTCCGCATCCAGGTGATCAGCGCATGGAGGGGCTCTACCAGGGCGCGCTCGCGGTCGGTCAAGACCGCGGTGGGTGTGTCGGCGGCCATTACAGCAGTCCTTTCTGGGCGAGATCCGCCCGAAAACTCTCGATTTCAGCCTCGCTGGGGGCCCAATGGCCGTCCTCGGCGAGGTCGCCCAGGGAAACAGCGCGGCCGGTCTGGCCCTGGTAGGCCAGGGCACAGGTAAGCGACCAGCGCAGGAACTCGCGCATGGCGGAGCCGCAGGCTTTGAGATCCTCCGCCTGTTTGGCGGTGACCCTGGCGCCAGGATCACGGAGCAGTCCGGGCGTACCATCGGCCTTGAGGTACGGCGCGATGCCAGCCTCGCAGAGCGAGACGAAGAGCTCCTCGGCAGCGACCAGGTGAGCCGGAGTCGGCGGGTAGGCCATCAGAACCACCCTCCAGCCGGCTCGCCGTCATCCTCGCGCTCGGGGATCCCGAGCATGGCGTTGACGGACTCGTTCAATCCACCCCAGGTGGGCCCATCCTCGGCGTCGGCCAGGGCCGCGTTGGCGTCGTCCAGACCCATCTGACCCGAGCGGGCGTCGGCCAGGGCATCGGGATCGGTGTAGTTGGGGGCGGGGGCGGTGGCGACAGGCGGCGCGGATGAATCGGGCGGAGGAGTAGCAGGGCGATCGGTGCCGTCCTCCCACCAGAAACCGGTATCTTCAAACCGGCGCGATGCCGTGTCCCACCGCAGTTCCGCCACCCCGGGTTTGCCGTTCTCGTAGAACTTGACCTTTAGGACGTGAATCTGGGCCAAGTTGCGCTCGCCGTGCTTGTCGCGGTACACGGAAATCCCGTTATCAGCCATGTTGAAGAAATTGGCCGATCCAGAGATGTCGTACAGCGTAGCCGGTGGATAGTCCATCAGCACGCGGCCGTCCTTCATCATCGGAGACCCGTCCGGGTTGAAGCGCCGCTCTTTGGTCATCTTGGTCGGATGCGCCACGAGCCACAGGTGGGCGTCGCGGGCGCGAATCCAGTTCGTAATCCGCGCCAAGCAGTCGCCCACGAAATCAGTATCCGAGACGTTTTTAGGCTTAGCTCTCTCGATTCGATTCCACGGATCTATGACGACCCCAGTTGCGCCGAAATCTCGGATTGCCTCGTCAGCGTTATCCAGCACGGCGTCCAAGCTCGGGTTGGCTGGCATGTTGAACAAGATGTGCTCGTCAAGGAAGTTAATCGCCCACTCCAGTGCGCTCTCGTCCATCCGCTCCGGGCCGTAAAAGGGTTGATTGGTAAGGATGGCGGAAAGATGGGCGAAATGGCGGCGCAGTGGCTGGTTCTCGGGTGAGCAAACTACAAACTTCCAGCCGTTGTTGACCAGGTTGAGCATCAGCGCATCTAAGAAGGCGCTCTTGCCCGAGGTTGGGGAGCCTGTCACGATCGTCCACTCCCGGCGACCGATCCTGTATAGATTCGACAGAGACTGCCAGCCCGGATGATCACCCCGCTGTAAGCCGTGGTGGTAGTAGTCCCGGATTTCCTCGGCGATATCCCGCACACGGAAGAGCCCCGTTGATTCGGGGGTAACGGCGATCACTTGCTGTCGCTCCTGCCGCCGAACGGGTACGCCGGGGGTGTACACCTCGGTAGTGAGTTCGATGGCCTTTGCCACCGATCGTCTGGCGTAGTCGCCGTTTCCTCGGTCCCACTTTTCGCGCATCAACCGGGACTGACGAAACAGTCGATCCATCTGGGCTGGATCGCGGGCCGACCAAAACGCCAGATGGCACAAGAGGGCCATGTCGGCCTCGCTGCGACTCCCATATGCGCTCGCATCGCCCGACCAGAGTCGACTAAAATCGTCGCCATTTGCCGCCGCTTGCGCCCGCGCTACGAGATCTAGGTCGGAAAGGCTCAAATCGTTTGCTATGCGCGGCGCTGGAGGCGGCGGGGGTGGGAAGAGCTTGGCAAACGCGGCATTCATCACGTCTTGCCGATCGAAGATGGCGGTAGGCGTTCCTTCCAGATGCCTCCCGGTGACGGTGAAGAAGCGCGCGTGGTCGTAAAACTCGATTTTCATCCCACGCTCGAGGTTTTTGGACTTGCCCGATGGCGTCGGCAACTTTGCCTTGACCCAGACCCGAAGACCATCACCAGAGGGCGTCGTTTCGGTGTAAGAATCAAATCTGGTCACGACGCTTTTTGCCCACCTGTCGATCTCCCCCGAGGAAGCGACACAGTGGTCAATGTCGATCCCGGCGTAAGCGTCTCTTGGGGTAACGACAAAACCGATCCCATCGCCGTAAGGACTGCGCTCGGCTGCCTCGGACGATGACCAGGTACGCGGATCGGTGCTGCTTCCGTTGAATCCCGTCTCGGCATTCATTGGCACCTTGGTCCGCTTGCCAGCGCGCTCTTCCCAGCGCCAGCACACCCATTGCGGGGTTTCAAGTAGCTCGGCGGGCACGCCAGCGCGATTAAACTGCTTGGCCACGCTCATGCCCTCATCGGCCGCCCGTCGCGGTTGTAGCGAACGCCGAGTTGCCGGCAACGAGCCTTGTGCTCCTCGGTCAGGCCCGGCGGGAAGTTGTACCACTCCTCGGGATGAGCGCCGTCGCTAGGCGTTGAGATTGGCGCCTGCGCTGGCGGGCTTGGATCGTTGCGCGGATCCCAGCAGCGCTCGTTGATCCAGTTCACGGCGTCTTTGATAAAATCCTCACGCCATTTGCGACTCAGGCGCCAGCGGTCGACCATCTTGCACCAGCGCTCGGTCTCGGCCAGGTCGGGGTCGAAGGCCGCAAAAGCCTTCTCGGCCGCGCCGACTCCCTCTTTTTTCGGGTAGCCACGATACGCCGTGCCATCAGAGAGCGTTCCGCCCAGCCAGAAAAGATCGAACCGTGCCTTGCGCTCCCCTTCGAGGATGGTCACACGGGGGCGAGCCTTTTTGGGCGTCGCTTTCGTTTCCCCCGCACCCCCTTCTGAGAGAGTGGTTTCTGTTTTTGGTTTCTCAGTTAAACTATAAACCTCTCTCTTTATATTGCCGTCAGAATTCCCGCTGGGGACAGTTTGTACCCTTTCTGGGGACAAAGTGGGTACAGATTGTCCCCAGTTTGTACCCAGATTGTCCCCACCCCCCATTGGGACGCTGGGGACAGTTTGTACCCTTTCTGGGGACAAAGTGGGTACAGATTGTCCCCACATGGCACCAGCTGCTGCCCTTATCAAGAGATTGATTTGGGCATTTACATTCAGGCCGTTCACGGATGCCATCTTCACTAGGAGGGCATCGGCATCGTCCGGCAACCGGAGTTTTCTCTCGCGTGCCATCCGCTACCCGTGCCTTCCCATTGCACGGAGGCTCTTCAGGTCGTCGATAGCTCGACAGAAGTCGCCGATATCGGCCGGCGTTACCCAGCGCTTCTCCATCAGGTGCATGAGCCACTGATAGAAGTGCTCCTGGTCTCTTATGTCGTGGAGCGGGATCCAATAGGCATCTTCCTCGCGCTGCCCTGGCTTTGCATACCAAAGGCAGTCGCACTTGCGGTCGAATCTCCATCGGCCCCAGCCACGGCGAATGCGCTCTGATCGCTGGCGCTCAGCCAGGGCAAGAAGCTCTTCGCCCGAGTAGATCCCTGAAGTCTTGTGGGAATTGGGGGCGCCGGGCGGTAGTCCCCCCTCTGTTCCATCGTTGGGCAGCGTTGGTTTCTGCATTGGCCTCGACCTTCTTCGGGAGGCGCCTGGGCCTGAATCAGGCGTCGATCGTGACAGCCGCGGGACGCGGCTAAAAGGAAATCCGGTCTCCCGTATGCCTCAGGAGACCGGAACTTGATCCGCCGATGGCGGAAGATCTCTCGCTGGGCATAACAGCGTGCGCTACATGCGCGATGCGGTCATGTTACCTCCGCTTCGTCGTCGGATCTAGAGGAAAACCCCGGTTTTGGAGGGGAAAATCGGCATGTTTGCGGAGTTTCTTCGACATGAACTTTCATGAAGTGTTTCATCCTCCAGATACAGTGCGACTTGTGATAGCAGTCTGCTATCTAGCGCCTAAAGTAGTGCGCTAAACAACTAACGTGAGTGAATCTGCGAACCTAGAACGCACGCAGCCCGATCACGCCCCATGCACCAGACGGTGCTGGGAAACCGTGCGCCGGTGGACAAGACCGACGCGGGACAACCGCGGGAAGCTGGGATTGCTAGGCGAACGCGGGGATCACGGAGCGGCCCGAGGCGTCCCGGAGATCACGATCCGCTTTTGGCGGACCCGACATCCTGGGCAATACTGCGGCGCCAGGGTCTTGGTCTTGGCGGGAGTCCAGAGCCACCGGACCCCGCAGATCAAGCAGGGCAGCGAGTATGTCTCGCCCTTGCGATACATCAGCGGGCCCTCCGTCGCTTGACCGGCATTGCCAGGCGCAGTTCGCCGTCGACCAGGAAGTCGAACAGGATGACGCCGAGATTGCGGCGCTGGCGGTCCCATGCCTCGTTCCGCTCGTAGCACCTCCGGCAGGCCCCGCATCGCGCCGAGGAGACGGCCTCCTCGTGGGTGAAGTCGCGACCGGTGATGATGTGGTCCGGGCAGAACAGCGGCGGCGCTGGCCCGATCTGGCGGATGCGCTCGGATAGGTGCTCGGCGAGGCTCATCGGGTGGGCGCCTCGGCAGCGGACCGAGCCCGGCCAGTTCCCCCGCACGCCCTGCAAGAGCCGTGCTCGCCCGGAGGCAGGGTGATCGAGCGGTTGGCTCCGCGCTCGCCCAGGATGATCCGGCCCTCGGTGGCCAGCGTCTGGAGATGCCAATGGACGGTTGATGGGCTCTTGAGCCCGACCAGAGCGCCGAGCTCGCGGATCGTGGGCGGCAGCCCGGTGGCGGCGTAGCTGTCGCAGATCGCCGAGTAGATGCGCTCGCGGGATTCGCCGGGGTGCGTTCCGGTCTTCATCGCTCGCTCCGCTCTAGTGCAAGTTTTGCGTCCGTCACGAGCTGCTGGTCGGATACCGATGCAAAGAGGCGGTCGTATGACCAGGTGGTGTCGCGGAACACACGACCGTCCGAGTCGCCTTCGCTGGCCAGGCAACTCGCGATGTCTCCGGCGATCTCCTTGTCTTCGTCGGTCTCGATGTGGAAGCGATCGAAGGCGGCCTGCACGCGGTAGTAGCCCTCGGACCAGTCGCAGCGGGTCTGGTAGCCGGCAACCGCGAGATCTAGGCGCTGGTCCTTCGCGCAGAGCGCCTCCAGGACGTCCGGCCAGTCCGAGTCCACGTCGAGCCCATAGCGCAGGATGATCGTGGCCAGTTCGATGTTTGCCCGGCGCTCCTCCTTGGCCTTCTCGCGCTCGCGCTCTTTGGCGGCCTGGGCTTGCTTGGCCTCCTGATCCGCTGCCTGCTGATATTTCAGGATCTGCTGCTTGTTGTTCTCGTAAGACGCCGTGGCGGCGTCGAAGCCGTCATCGGTGATCACGTTGCGGCGTAGGTCGCCAAGATAGCCCGCATCGAGCGTCTTGTATTTGGCGTACATCGACCGAGAACGGGAATCACGTTCCTGGTAGGTCTTAGGCATGCCAATCTCGGCCATGAGCGTCTCGACCTGCTGGCGGATCGCCTTGTTGGTCTCGATCCCCGGAAGATTCGTCTCATGAACGGCGACATCCTTGGCGCGGGCAGCCTCAAGTTCGCCCATGGCCAGGGTGGCGGCCGTTGTCTTGGATCTCCGGTAGGAGGAAAACGATCGCTCTTCCTCCCACCTCTTGGGATCCCAGTACCTGCCAGTCACGGCCTTGCATTTTTCGATCGTTGCGATCTTCATTCGTTCCTCGATTCGGGCGGGACAGGGGTTGCGCGGCCGGACTCCTGGCACATCCCGCACCTCCGTCGCTTGGCGCGCTTTGCAAAGGACAGATTGCGGGCGACGTGCCCACAGGAGAGGACCTCCATTAGGAAGCCCTGGACGTTCTTGGATCCGACGACCTCGCGATAGGGTCCGGTGCTCATGGCTGGGCCTCCGTGGCTCGAAGCAACCAACCACGCTCATAGGCCAGGGCTGGATGGGAATGGGCGTAGTGATGGCAGGCGGCGCAGACGTGCAGGAGGTTCTCGAGCGCATGCTTTCCGCCCTGCGACCTGAGCCGCCGGTGGTGAACATGCACGGCCCGACGCCCATCGCAGGCCGCCCGGATCTCGCAGATGCCGCCCGAGCGCGCGGCCACCTGGGCACGGACATCCGCGCTGATGTCACGCTTGCGACCGCGCCTGATGGGCGTCGAGCGCTTCTTCCAGGCGCGCAGGGCGTCGGGATTTGAGCGCAGTGGCTGGTGGCGGGAGAGGGGCATCACATACCATCTCCGAAGCGTACAAGTCCCCGAAGATTCCAGATGCGGTTTTGGATGACCTCGCCGATCACCTTGAGCTCGTCGCGGAAGCGCCGGAAGGCGGCCACGTCGGACGCGAGCTTTACGGTACGGTCGGTCTCGGTTAGCGGCTTCAAGCGATCCGTGATCTCGCCGGTCTTCTCGTTGACGATCGGGACGGCTGTCCCGCATGGGATGAGCGCCGCTTCCTCGGCCTTGTCGAGCATCGCATTGGCCTCGGCCAGCAAGGTACCGGCGAAGTATTGCTCGGCGTCCAGGCGCAAGTACATCTCGCGCATGGCCTCGACCGATCCAGCCGGAATCGGCTCCTGGAGGAGCATTTGCAGCCCATGGAGCCGCTCACCGTTCTTGGTGAGCAGGTGGGATAGATGGTCGGCCAGGGTCTCGATCGATTCAGACTTGAGCCAGCGCGCTATGCGCTGGGCAGGGAAGGTGACGGACAACCGCATATCTCCTGAAGTGGGGCCGGTGGACAAGACCGGCCCCGAGGTGCGAAGCAGGCTAGAAGGGGACGTCTCCGTCAGTGGCGGCCAGCTCCGCGTTGATGTCGTCGACCGATCGCCGATCGGCCTCGACCTGGGTGGATGTGGGTGCGGGGCGGCCGGAGGTGACCCCGGACGCCGGGAGGTTCGCCCGTCCCTGCACCAGGGGCCACATGGCCTTGGGGAGCGCCGAGAAGCTCTTGACCTTGGCGTAGCCCGAGTCGCTCACGTCGATGTCGAGCAACACCGGGCGTCCATCCAGGCTCTCCCAGTCGAACTCCCGCATGGACTCCTTGTCGGTCCAGGGCTTGCGGCCGAAGTTCAGAGCGGTGCAAAGCTTGGCGGCTCCGCTCTTGGGCTCGCCCTTCTCGTCCACCGAGAGATACGTGCTGGTCAGGGTACTGACGCGCTCGCCATCGCCGGCGTCTCCGGTGTTGACTACCTCGAACCACCACTTGGCCCGGATCCCGTCATCCGTCTCGGGGTTCTTGATGAACTTGTCGGGGAGTTTTTCGTCCTTGATGGGCGCCCGGAAGATTCCGGGGTACTGCCCCGGGGCCAGCTCGGTCTTCGGGGTCGACGTGCCCTTGCTGGTGTAAGCCATGGGTCATCCTTTCTCGCCACTAAAGGGCGAATTGATCGGCGCTCAGGCCGAAAGCCAAATCTCGAGGTTGATCCCGATCGACGGCTTGTCCGGCGTGCCGCCAGTCAGCTCCGACACCACGGCATGGGCGGATCCACCCGAGCGAAGATGGCGTGCGACGAGCGAGGCGGTGGGCGCGGTGGAGTCGGGGAGATAGCCCAGGTGGTGGCCGTCCTTGCGGCAGACCTTTACCGCCGCGCCGATACCGTCTGCCAGGCGGGTTCCGTGCTCGTTGTCGGGTTCCCAGACCAGCGCGAGCTTCTCGCCCGCGGTAAGGCCGATCTCAGCCAGATTCTGATCACGAAATGTCGTTCCGACGACCTTGCTATGCCAGGTTTCGAGCGTCGGGTCAGCCGATCGCGCCCCCACGCACAGCTCCTTGGCGGGACACCACCGACACTCCAGGGTTTCTGCGATCGCTGGAAGCGTCCCCACGCGAACGTGCTCCCGGATGCGCTGGGCCTTGGCGTCGGTTTCGACGGCTAGGACCGGATCGACGCTGCCCGAGAACGCCCGGATGTGGTCGGCGTCCAGAGCGGCAGAGGTCTCGCCGTCTTTCAGGATGTAGACGACCGCCCGGCGCTCGGCCTCTTTCTGGACGGCGTACCAGTTGACCTGTTGGGCATGGTCCCCCCGGGCCATGCCGGCCTTCTCGACCGCCTTGACGGTACGCTTGTCGCCGGTCTTCCAGTCGATGACCAGAGACATTGGTTGCGCTAGGGTATCGAGCGTGCCAGCCAGGAAGGGATTCTCCACCGGGATCTCGTGCTGCCAGTCGGGTAGCGCGGCCTGGATGACGCGGTGGACGTGCGTACCGAAGTCGAACTTCGTCAGCACCGAGGCTTCGATCGTGCGCTCGAAGGGCAGTGACTGAAGCTCGAGTGCCAGGCGGCGCTCGCAGTACCCCATGGCGCTCGCCCGGAGCACGTTCTCTGGCTTCCTGTAGCGGCGAACCACGGACGCTGTCGGGGCGACGAAGACCGGGATCTGAACGCCCTCCAGCCGCTCGACCAGTATCTTTTCAAGGTCGTGATCGCGTTGCATTTATGCTGCTCTCCTGTCCACATCGAGGCACTCCCGACAGACCGGGAGATCCTCGCGAAGTTCGCCGACGATCACGCCGTCGTGGTCGCGCTCGACCCCGCGGTAGCGACCGTCCGGGATGTAGTCGACCGCCATGCGGTCCTCGCAGTGCTGGCACAGTCCCATCTCGTGGCGACCGCAGGCGGCCTGCCCCTGGGGATCGACCGTGCCGGCCTTGACGTGCTGTCCGTCGCGCAGGCACGCCTCGCAAAGGGGCTTCGGATCGGCGTAGCGCACGGCATCACGCCGGGCCTCGTGCGCCTCCAGGGCGGCCAGGGGATCGAAGCCGCTCACGCTTCCACCTCGATCCCGGCCCGGCGCAGGTGTTCCTCGGCGTGGTAGGGGTCGACCACGACCAGCGCCGCGGTGGCGATCTCCTGCGCCTGCTCGGGCAGGTCGCGGATGATCTTGAGGGCCTCGATCGCCGTCTCCAGCGTGGGTCCGAGGTCGCCGTTGGCGATCTCGATGCCGAGGCTCTTGACCTCGAAGCGGCCGCGCCGGTGGGCGTCGGCGATCATCTGCTGGGGCATCGGGCAACCTCCTTTCGATCACAGGTGCTATCTTAGTGATATCACCCGACAATTGCAATCAGTAGTTTTATGCAACAGGTGATAGGCGCTTGTACGCAAGCGCGCCGTCGGGTAGTATCTGGGTATGCCTAGTAAGGCTCCGCAGACCCTTCTGCGCCTATCACCGCCCCTGAAGGCCTCGCTCCAGGTGATTGCGGATCACGAGTGCCGCTCCCTCTCCCAGGAGGTCGAGTGGCTCTTGCGTGCGGCAGTGGAGGGCTGGTCGCAGGAGCACCCTGGGATCTCGCTTCCTCTCGAATCCATGACCGCACCACCCCAGTCATCGACCGGAACTCCCGATCGGCCCGCGCCTTCAGGGCGGCGTGCTCCTCGTCGGTCAGGCGGATGAGTAGCTGACGCATCAGTGATCTCCCGTCTGGTGCATGACGATCTGGTGCCGGGTGTCCCTCGCGTCCCCGACCAACCCGAGGATCTCGCGGGCAACCACGACGATCTCGCGCTCGGGACCACGCAGTTCCAGGTGCCAGCGCTCGAGCACGCTGGCGAGGGAGCGGCCAGCGACGAGGAGGGCCCTGTTGCGATCCTCGCCCAGCCGTAGCTCCTCGGCGAAATCCCGGCGAACCTGCTCGGCGGTGCAGCAGACGCCCCATGTCGAGGTGGCGCCGCAGAAGATGCACGGGGCTTGCTCGTGCATCAATGCGCCTCCCGGTGCTGATCGAACGCCCGGCGATACTGGGCCTCGAAGCCTTTCCCGCCGATATTCCCGAGGACTCGAGCCATGTAGGCGTCCTCTGCCCGGGTGTCCAGGCACGCCGGGTGGTAGCTCCCATGCTCGTGGCGGATCGCCTCTTCCGCGAGCGGCTCGTCGCAGATGTCGCAGTATTCGATCTCGCTCATCGTCTACCTCCACATCGCCAGAGCGAGCCCCACGGCTGACACGATGAGCATCGACGCGGCGATCGCGTAGGCCCAGGAGCCCCGCACCACCGGAGGCTCAATCTCTTCGGCCTCGGGACGGCTGATCACCCCCTGAATGGCCGCGAAGTGGACGTCGCGCTTGCGGTTGACCGAGGCAGGAGGCACGCTGGCCTTCTTCGCTTGCTCCCAGCGCTTGGGAGCTAGATCGATCGGCTTGTCCGGGCAGCGGAGACAGGCGCCGTCCATGTGGTACGTATGGCGCTCGCAGGACGAGCAAAAGGCCAGGGCCGGGAGTTCGGCGGTCCTCATGCCACCACCTCCTCGTCGGCCATCTCGGCGGTGGCCTCGCAGGCAGCGCAGCGGAAATACCCCGGAGCCTGTTCGGTCGTCAGTTCGTTGTGCTCGGGGCACACGGGGGACGGTCCGGGGATAGACCGGCCAGTGAGGCCGCGCCAGATCTGCCTAGCCTGCATGGCGGTCAGGTCGATCGAGAGAGAGCCGTCACCCGTCCCAAGGACGAGCGTTGCAGGCGTCGTCTCCCCGCGCCAGATTCGCAGCGTTCCGGGGCCGAAGGCGATCTCCTCGGAGCGAGGATAGCGACGCACCTCGACCGGGCCGATCTCGGCCGTCACGGGCGCCGCGACGTGCGGGCCGAGGTCGATTTCCAAATGGATGGCGTGCGCGTCGGCGGCCACTCGCTTGGCCTTTGGTTGCGACATGGGCATCTCCTTTCCGCCCTTGCGGGCGATCCGGCATGAGGCCGGGGAAAATCAGCGGGATGGGGCGATCTGGCGGTCCGATCCAGCGGCGGCCAGCACCCACCTAGCGATGGCCCCGAGCGCGCTGGGGCGCCGGGCGATCGTCTGGAGTGCGGGTGGCCAGGGGCGACCAGCGAGGGGCTGGGTGAGGGTAGCGGAACGGCGGGCGATCACCGGGCACCTCCCGCCGCCGCCTTGGCCCGGGCGAGCGCCGCCTCGAGTCGTGCGACCTTATCCTCGAGCAAGACGATCCGCACAAAGGCCAGCGCCTGGAGGTCGTCAATCCTATGGCGCAGGGCCTCCTTGTCACGGGGCAGGCCAGCCTCGTGGGCGATCACCTCGTCAAGGAGGGCCAACTGCTCGGCCACCAGGCACTGGGCCTCGCTCAAGCGGTGGGATGTGACGGCCTCCGAGATCCGGAGGGCGAGGGACTTGAGGCGCCCGAGGCGGGCGAGTTGGTCAGTGGGCATCACAGGGCGATCCTTTCCGGGTTCGTGCTCGGAGCCGCGGCACCCCGTCCAGCCCGTCTGGGGGCGTTGGCCAGGAAGGCATCCAGTTCCGAGCGCCGAAAGGCGATCCGTCGACTCGTGAGGTTGAGCCGGGCCGGGAAGCGCCCGAGGCGCTCGAGGTCGTAGATGGTGGACCGCGACAGTCGCACGTAGGCGATCGTCTCGGCCATCGTCAGCAGCTCCGGTGCTTCTGGTGTCGGCATCCGGCGGCGCGGGCCGGGCTTTTGGCCCCTAGGCATTGCCGGACTCCAGTCCCCGGATAGCCACCCGGAGCCGCCGCGCCAGCGACTTGGTCCGGTAGGATCCGCACTGGTATTCGATCTGGAGGGCGTTCGCTAGGTCTCGCGGCGCGAGCGCGGCGTGGCTGGCCAGGAAGCCGACCCATTCGGCCCTCATTTCGCCCCACTGGGACGGAACCGGGATCGGCGGGGTCTCAACCCAGCCGGCGGACTCCATCTCTGCCAGCAGGAAGAGATCAAGCTTGGTATCAAGCACGGCGGCCTCCGAAGCCATCCAGGCTTTGCTGCGCGACCACACCAGCAACGGGCGGGGCCGGCGGCGGCGTGATACCTAGGGCGATCAGGTGGCGTTCGATTGCCCCAATCGCGGCCTGAAACTGTGAAACGTGTCGCATGTCGTCCAGCCGATCGCAAGGTGGCGTGGCGGCAAATGCGATATGCCAGACGATCGGGAATTCGTTCTTGGGCTTGCTGCCCAGCCGCTCGGTGCGGATCACCACGAGATTGCGCACCAGTCCCTTGAGGTGCTTGCGCATGGCCATGACGCTGCGCTCGTTCGCATCGCGGATGGCCTCGGCCTCATGGACCTTGGCTTCGATCTGGCCCGCGATCTTCTCAGGGGAAGCGGCCTCGGCCAACTGCTCAATCCTGGCCTCCACCTGGCGAACCTCGGCCTGAGTTGTCTCGACCTTGGCCTCCAGTTCCAGCGTCTTGCCTCCAAGGGCCTCCAGCCAGAGGGCCGCTTGGGATGCGAAGCGGTCAAGCGCAGAGGATGCGGCAGGTGCGACCGAGAAGGATCCGGTCTCGAGAACCTCGGGAATAACAGTACCCCAGGCCCACTTCTGCATTGCTAGGGCCTTGGGCTTGTCGCTGCGACCGAGGAAGAACAGGAGCCCTTGCTTGGAAAGCAGCGCCATTTCTTGATCCCCGGAGGGGGTGGGAACGGATCCGACCCCCCTCCACTCGGTAGGGACATGGGCGATCGTCTTCCCCCCTTGCCAGGAGATACCGATCGCCTCCGCGACATCCTTGGCGACGGCCCACGGATTTCCGCCGACCATCACGCGACGGATATCGTGCGAATCGAAGTTGAAGACCTGGAGTTCTTGCGACATCGCCCTACGCCTCGGCCTTCTGTTCGGCCAGCGCCATGGCAGCGCTTCCGGCCTTGGCCAGCCGCTCGCCGGCGGTCATGGCGCCAGCCAAGATGCCGGACATCAGGCCGAGCCCGGCGTCGGCCATGCCACGGAGCAGGAGCCGTCCCATGAAGATGCTGGGATCCTTGCCCTGGGCCTGCCACTCGGCGGCCTGGGCGCGGATGTCGTCGGAAATCTGCATTTGTGGAAATCTCCGTGCAAACGGTGGAAACTTGGTTACAGCTTTTGAAGCTGCGGGAAAAGGAGGATCACCCGTCAGGCGGCGGGGCCGGAAAGGGGATTTGTGGCAGTCCAGACGTTTGCACTATCGTGCCTGCGGCCATCAAAAAATAGCCGCTCATCGACGCCAAGCGCCGCCGCTATCCTGCAAAGGGAATCAGCGGTCGGGTTCCCCTTATCGCCCAGAATCTTGGCGAGCGCGGAAACCGAGAGCCCGGTTCCACGGTGGACGTCCTCCAGGGTCATTCGTCTACGGGCCATTTCGGCACGGACGGCGTTTGGGTCGAACATCAGACGAGCCTCCAATGCTGTTACTTTAGTGCAAGCATCGCGGGCTGTCAAGCCTTTAGTGCAAAGTTCTGGCACGAAGGTGCCTGGAGGTTCCCTTAGGATAGGCGCATGACCAAGGAGGGCTTGCCGGAACTTATCTCTCGCCGACGCCGAGAACTCGGGACGTCCGGGAGGCCGCTGGCACGCGAGCAACTTTCGGCGCGTGCAAGGCGGGCCGGATTCGAGATAAGCCAGTCGTACATACGAAAGCTGGAAGGCGGAGAGTCGGTCCCGACCCTGACGATGGTCGACGCCATAGCTGCCGCGATTCAGGTTTCCAGTGAGGAGATCCTGCGGGCAGCCGGGCTTACTGCGGCCAAGACCGCCGAAGCCGAGGCTACGGAGGTCGGCCGCCTGGAGGCTCTCAAGGAGCGCGTCCTTGCGCTTCCGCCAGATGAGCGCGAGCGCTATCTTCGCACGATGGAGACTCTTCTCGGAGTTCGGTAATCAACCGACGCTGAAGATCCAGAGGAAGCGCTCGCGTCTCCGCCACGAGTGCCGCAACTTCCGCCTCGACCGGCCGCGGCACGTCCTGCCCCTTGTCCCCTGCATCGAACATAGCTTCTATTCTACCAGCTTCTTTCCCTGGCTCGACTGTTTCGATCTCGTATCAGCTTTTATGCGTGAAGATTGCAATGCTGCCGTAAGCGCCGCGTGATCTATGTACCGCTTGCCGCCGAACCCGAAACCGCCAGGATCCTTTGATGGTGCTGGTTTGCGCCATGGATACAGCGCAACGGATCTGGTGAGTTGGTGTCGTCGCCATGGCAAGCGATGGTTTAGATTGACGGTCGAGCCAGGGTTCGAGGATCTGCCGATCGGTGATGTGCCTCACAATACATGATCATGAGATCATCAGACATATTTGATGTCACATGAGCGAGATCCCAGGCTGGGCAGGCGTTGCCAGGCGGATTGGCGGGAGCGCGAGCGGGAGGTAGCCTGGTTCGCCTGGGCGAAACAGGAGACAACCAGATTGGTGCTAGACGATCCCGAAGGCGCGACCAAGCAGGACGGCGCCAGCCTCAAGCACGAGACAGGCCAGCGCGGCGGTGAGATAGGCGTTCTTCCGGCCGAGCGTCCGCGTGTTGTGGTCAGCGTGGTCGATCGCCATATAGACCATGTCGAGTTCCAACACCTCGGAGGGGCGCGTCACGTTGTCCAGGATGCTTGCGAGGGCCGGCCCGGTCTTGAGATCACGCGACTCGTAGGCCAGCAGCCCCAGGACGGCAGATGCGATCGCCGGAATCCCAATGAGCCACGTCTGCATGCCGGTCGTATGGGTGCCAGCAACGGCGGCGACAATGCTCGTGAACCCTACAACGGCCTGAGCCTTCCCGTTGGCCGTCTTGACCTCCTCTATCTGGCCCCGGATCCGGTCTTTGGCCTCAGATAGTGCTAGCGCCAGGGATGGCATTTTAGGAAGCGGTTCGTTCATCATGCCCTCCAAGCAAGACAAGCCCCAGGATACTACACCCTCTCGTCCCCCTCGACCAAATGTGCTAAACGAGGGCGCGTCCTCGCGCCACGTTCGCCGAGACGCCTTTCTCGACAGCGAGCAGCGTCGTGTTCAGGGCGGAGCGGACAAAGGCAAGCCGCCAGAGCCCAAGAAGTGAGCGGTCTGCGGGGCGGCTAGGTTTAACGTGACTCCCTTGGTCGCCTCGGCTACCCTCGGAGCCATGCCACGCCAGTCCCTTTACCTAGTCGATCGCTGCTTCGCCCGAGAACTCTTGCCCGGCGAGGAGCCCGACTTCAGCGCCGTCTTGCTCTCGGCCCGCGATGAGGAGGAGGCGGCCTTCTTGGTCTTCATCGGGGCGGCCGAGGTCTGATCGGCGCCCTTTTCGGCCAGGATCTCGGTGAGCCGGGCAGCCCACCGCTCGAGGGCATCGCGCTTCTCCTTGTCGTAGGCATACAGGGCGTAGTGCTGCATGGTCACCGCCGCGCCAGCGCCCCGCCCCTCGGCCGAGGCATGGTTGAGCACCTGGCTGATCACGTAGGGGACGATGCCGATCTCGGCCAGCTTAGTGGCGCAGGTGCGCCGCAGGTCGTGGGGGCGAAAGTCCAAGCCCGTGGCGTCGCGGAGCTTGTCGAGGGAACTGGCGATGTTGCCGGCTGGCCCCTCGGTGCCCTTGCCAGGGAACACCCACTCGGTTTCGGCCTTGGCCTTGCGCACCTCCAGGATCTTGAGGGCCGGCGCCGATAGCGGGACCCGATGGGATCGCTTGTTCTTCGAGCGCTCTTTGGGGATCGTCCACCAGGCCGCCTCCATGTCGACGTCGGCCCAGGTCATGGAGAGCACCTCGCCGCCGCGCTGGCCGGTCAAGAGCTCGAGGCGCAAGGCCGCCGATGCCGCCTCGCCCCATGTGAACTTGAGCGCTCCGGTGCCGGCCCAGAACAGCCGGATCTCCTCGTTGGTCAGCACGCGATCACGGGAGCGCTCGACGCCGGGGGGCTCGATGCCGGCGCAGGGGTTCGCATCCATGAGATCGCGGCCGATCGCCCAGTTGAAGACCTTCCGCATCAGGGCGAGCAGCCGGTTGGCCTGGATGGGGGCGCCCTTCCTCGGCTGGCCGGGCTTCCTTGATGTGCCCTCCTTGGCCACTATGTCGAGGTAGTGGCGGATTTCCTTGCGGCTGATGTCCGGGAGCTTCCAGTTGTCCCAGTGCCTGCCGAGGATCTTGAGGGCGCGCTCGTCGGTCGCCCAGGAGCGCTTGCGGGCCTTGGCGTGCAGCTCGAGGTATTGACCGGCCAGCTCCTTCCAGGTGGATGCGGCCTTGAGGGCGCGCTTGTGCTCGGCCAGGTCTCCCCCCGCGTTCGCCTTGCCCTTGTGGACGTCGCACTTGGCGATCGCGTCGGCGAAGGTCACCTCGTCGGGGTAGTCGCCGAGGCGGGCGCGCTTCATCGCCCGGCCCTCGCCCCGTACCCGGTACAGCAGATAGAAGGTCTTTTTGCCCTTGGCCGTCACCCGGCAGATGAGGCCGCCCCGGGTCTCGTGCCGGTACTCGACCCGGCCGGCTTCAGGGGCCGGGAGCTTGTCGACGTCGGCTTTGGTGCGGAAGGTTTTCGGGGCCATCGGTTCTTCGCTCCCTTCAGAGGGTGTCCATTCCTGGCCGCAGCCGGCGCGCAAGTGGCGTAATTACGGCGTGCTGACCTATTATCAGCTCGTCATAGGCGCCGCGTCCAGGGTCTCCAAGGGTGTCCAAACTGGTCGTTCATGCCCGGTAAAACCCGGACAAATTCGGACAACCGAGCCACCCGAAAACCTAGGCACTGCAAGGAGAAATGGCGCAACCGCGTAAGCGTCGGCGATCACTGTTAATCAGCGGGTCACTGGTTCGAGTCCAGTTGCCGGAGCCACCGAAAAGGGCCCCACGACTAGATCGTAGGGGCCCTTAAATTATACCGACAGCCGGACAGAAGCCCCCAGGGTACCCATAGGGGTTTCCAATCGCGGTTTTGGCAGCCCCTCGCGGAGCCGGGGCGGCCTCACGCCGTCCGAGCAAGACTCTACCGCACATCTGTTCTAAATGTCAACATGTCCCGGATGCAGGATCGCGACAAGGCGGCACCGCAACCGCGCGCGCCCCGACCTGGGTGCAACCCCTCGAGCCGCAGGAGTGCATCCGAGACGCCGGCACGGGAGTGCAACGGGGTCGGCCGCCACTCACCGGCTGGCATCGCGCTCGTGCTCTCGCGTCCGGTTGTCTCGCGGCTTCGGCCGCTTCTTGGTCGGGCCGTGTACGCCATCGCCAGAGCGCAGCAAGAAGGCGAGCATGCCGGGGTCGCGGGGCTTGCGGGGCTTGCGGCGGGTCATCGGCGCGTCTCCGGCGCGGGCTCTCTGGCTGCCGCTGCGATTAGCGCATGCTCGACCGCCCGGGTCGCCGTCATCCCCTGCTGACGCAGAGACTCCAGAGCTGCCGTCGCCTCGGCCGACAGCCGCACGGCGATCCTCTCGCCGCCTTTGGCTGGGCGCCCCGTCGAGGGACGCCGGCCAGGAACCATCCCGCCGCGGGACATCAGCGGACCTCGATCTCGGCGAGGAACTCGTCTTCGGTCTTGCCGAGCACTTCAGCGGCCTGGGCGGCCGAGGCGTATCCGGCGTCGCGGACGTATGCCTCGATCGCCTTGCGCTCGGTCTCGGCCTCGTAGGATCCCATCTCGGTCCCGTTGGCGATGATCGTGAAGCTCTGCATCTCTTGGTCCTTTCTGGTGGTCGGTGCCCGCGCCCCGCTCTCGATATTCTTACTATCGCATATCGTCAGACGGAATGCAATGGGTCCGGGCGAGATTATCCGTGAAGGTTTGCGTCCAGCACCTCCTCGGCCACCCGCCCCGACTCGCCCCGGATCAGCCGGTAGATCGACGTCGGATACCAGCGCTCACCTCGGGCCTGGCGCCCCTCGGCCTCGAGCGTGCGGATGATGCGGCCGGCGCCCACCGCGCGCGATCGCGCGATCACCAACTACGCAGGAGCATCAATCACACAGGAGCATCTTGTCACCAACCACCTCCTGCGCTATGCTGACAACGTGGCGATGGCGAGCGCTACGGGAGATGCGCTGGCCGTCTTGGCAGGGGGCCGAGCCGTCGCCGCAAGCTTTGGGGAGAGCGGATCGTGGCCATCTTTGTCGTCCAGGTCCCAGGCGCCTCGGCACAGATCGAGGTCGACTCCGGCGCTGATCGCCCGGCCCTACTGAACGCCTTTCGGGACGCCTCGATCCGGATGCAGCAGCTGTTCATCAGCAACGACCTGCCCGGCCCGCTGAAGACCCGCGAGGGCGAGATCGTCGGGGAAGTCGCTGTCCATGAGGTCCGCCACGATGGCTGACCTGACTCTCGCCCAGTACCGCCTGGTCCGCACACTCCCGTCCGAGCACCTGACGGCGGTGTCGCGGTTCCTTGCGGCCTGTGAGGCGGCGGAACTCTCGGTCGAGACGGCAAGGGGGCTGATCGCGGTCGAGTGCGAGTCGCGGGCCGAGCGGCAGGAGGACGTGCTCGAGACGGTGGTGCCAGCCGAGGCTCCTGCCGTAGATCTGCTGGCGGTTAACTGCCGACTCTGCGGCAAGGATCTGCACGTCGGAGAATGCCTGGAGCGAGACCTCGCCGAGCGGACCGAGCCCGATGCCGATCCGCCGGCCCCCGCCGTCGCGCCCACCGGCACCGGCTACTCGCGCACGCTGGATCTGACCTGCGAGATCTGCTCTGCGCCCTACGCCCAGACGATCCTCCGCCCGAGCGAAGAGCGCAAGGCGCGCAAGACCTGCTCAGAGGCGTGCCGCAAGGAGGCCCAGCGCAGGGGCGGTCGCAAGGCCCACCGGGCCAGGCAAACGTCCGAGGACCGCGAGGACATCCACGAGGGGACGATCCCTCTGGCCGAGGTCAAGGCCGGGATCCGCGCAATGGATGCCGCGCTGAAGAGCCTCGCCGACCATAGCGGTGGCGTCAACGAAAAGGTCGCGCCGACCCGAGCCCGCGGTGCCGAAAAGGTCACTTGCGATGGCTGCGGGCGTAAGTTCGACAGCGTCCAGGGCGGCATCTGTGCATCGTGCCGCATGCACGGAGTCTCCCGCCGGAGCATCGAGCGAGCCAAGACAGGCGATGCGGCTTCGGATCCTCCGATCGAAGAGGACATCGTGATCGGAGATGGCACCGGCGGTCTTGAGGAGGGCAAGCGCTACCATCGCAAGCTTTACCCGGCAGCCGGTTGGGCTGACGACACGCTAGGGGACGACGATCAGACGATCCTCGCACATGCCGAGGGACTAGAAGGGCAGATCCTGTGACCGCCAGCAACACAGTACCCCGAGAGGAGACCTCGATGCCCGACGCCCAGCCCTGGTCCGCCAACCTCGCCGAACTCCAGCGCCGGCTCGAGCCCCTGATCGCTCCGGTCGTCGGCGTGAGCGTCCCCTTGGCCTTCGTCGCGGAGCATCTCGAGGCGGTGACGAGCTGGCTCGACGAGGCAGGGGCTGGTCGCGGGCGCGTGGTGGCCCTTGAGATCGACGAGCCGTCCGGCCTGCTCCATGTCCACCACATTGGGCGCCAGTGGTCGCACACGCAGGATGCATTGACCTACGGCTTCCTCGATGGACTCAAGACGGCAGAGCAGCTCCTGCGCGACTCTGCGGCCGAGAAGCTACCCAAGCCCGACGACATGCCCGAGGAGACCGCCCGGGCGGTGGACAAGATGCTGTCGGGCTACGCCACGGGCCTGGCCGACGTGCTGGCCGAGATGCGGGCACGGGCGATCGTGGCCCGGAACCAGGCGAAGCAGGCGCAAGAGCCAGCCGAGGCCGAGGAATCCAAGCAGGAGGCTACTGCCGGTGCTTAAGGACGCGATCACGGCGAGGGATGTCGTCGACTTCCTCAACGAGGCCCTCCGCATCGATCCGGAGGCCGTTACGGCGCTGATGTCACAGCGGGTAGGAGCGAGCGTTGCCCTAGCGGATCACCCGAGCATTCAGGTGCGGAAACACGACGGAGAGCCCTCCTTTACGGTGGGAATGCTCGGGCTACTGAACGGCCTCTTCGGGACGATCGAGGGCGGCTATTACGACGGCTGGGGACCGATCAAGGTCAAAATGAAAAGCAGCAAGGTGATCGATAGCTTTGTGCTCACAGAGGGACTCGGCGCTCCAGGGACTCGCTCGGCATGACCGTCCACTGCGCCACCTGCCAGCTCCCGCTCAAGAATGGCGAGCGGCACATCCCCGCGGATTGCATCCGAGCCCTGCTCCGAGACAACACCCGGTATCGCGAGGAGGCGACCCGGTGGCGGCTCAAGTACGAGACCAGCCAGCGCGAGCTACGGGAGGCTCGGAACGCTCTAGCCAGACGGCCGGCACCAATGGGCTTCGGGGCGCTGCGGCGGGAGGGGCGATGACGGACCTTCAGGGCTTGCCGCTGTCGCGGGCCGAGGCCGGGATCATCGTCGTTGGCGCCGCTCGGGCAGCGGAGCTGCTTTCGCCGGACGAGTTAGACATCGCGATCATGGCGCTTCTGGCGGCGGGCGTCATCAGCCGGGAGCGACATGTCCGGTATTTCGATCCGGACCGCCTGGCGCGGCTCGTAGCGCGACGGAGGGCAATCTGCTGATGGGGGCCAGCGTAAAGCGCGAGACCTGCTACCACTGCCCGACGATCACCCCGGGCGAGCGCTCCTTCAAGGATCCCGCGAGCTACTGTCCGGCCTGTGCCGTGCGCTGCCGGATCCCGCGCAAGGAGGCGCCCCCCGTTTACAACCAGCGGATGGTGTCCGCCGCCAGCGTGAACTTCATCGGATGGCGCGAAAAGGGGCGGGCCACCGACACGCGGATCGACGTTCAGCACGCTCTCGATCTCCTGGTGAGAACCGAAGACGTCAGCAGGCTCGGAGCCCTGGTCTTCCTGGACGTTATGCAGGAAAGTGACAGCCAGGGCCAGACCGACTGGTTTGGCATTGCTCGCAAGCGCGATATCGCCGAGGAGACCGCCCAGGACGCCTACTTCGACGTCCTACGTAAACTTGATGCCTTCTTGCGGAAGTAGACAAAACCATTAAGAATAGTTACAGACTAGTTGACAGCCGAGATTCATAACGTAAACTTAAAGCAGGGTCGGGCAATTGTCTCGGCTGGAACCGCGCTCCACTTCGGTGGGGCGTTTCTGCGTTGGTGGGAATGAATGGCGGCAACGGCAGACGATCTGGATCTGTTCCTCGAGACCGGCTACATCGGGCGCACGTCTCGCGCTCGTGCGATCGGGAACGCCAATCCGCCGCCCAATGTCCCCATCGAGGCCAGGCCCCTGTCGGCCATGACCGAGGAACGCCGCAAGACCTTCCGCGACGAGGAGAGCGCCTACCGCCGGCTTCTGGCTGGCGCCCCGATATTCGACGAGCACGGCCAGGAGGTCGATCGGGGTAGGCCCACCGAGTACGGCCCGATGCTGCGGATCATGGTGCCCGCCGAAGACAAGCCGGTCGAGGGCCAGCTCTCGGTCCTGCGCCGCGACTACCCCGATCAGTTCGAGTCGGCCCACCGGGACGCCGCCTTCCTCTCGATGGGCGTGAGCCCGGCCCAGATCGACATCGTGTACGCCGAGTAGCCGCTGATGCGCCCCCAGCCCGGCCGACGAGCGACCGATCACCAGTGCCTGATCTGCGGCGACCTGTTCCGCGGCCCGGTGATCCACTGCCCTGGCTGCAATCGCCATGAGGGCGACATCCACGCAAAGAAGTGCCCGGCCTGCGGGGCGGGCTTCAAGGGCTGCCCCGGTTCGGTGGACGTTACGTAGGAGGCCGGCGTGCACCACGATCAGGTCCGTATCGTCCCCTGGATCCGCCAGAGCCCCGTGGTGCAGCCAGCCGAGCCAGAATCCGAGCCGTCTGGCCTCCTGGCGGCCGTCGCGATCCGCGAGTACGCAGACGATCGCCCCACCGAGATCGAACTGACGAACGTCACGAACCGGGAGGCCGCGCTGATGCTCCTCGAGGTAGCCCAGCAGCTCCTGGCCGACGAGGACGAAGAGTAGGCGCATCCGCCAGGTGCGGAAGGGCGTAACGGCGTCCGGACCAAGCTCCGGGCGCTGGCCAATTCTGGCCCTTGAAGCTCAACGGGCGAGCACCTGCTTTGTAAGCAGCCGCCAGCGGGTTCGACTCCCGCCGAGGGCTCCTCTTGACCGGGGACGCATCCCAACGCCCTGCGATCTCTTCCCCGGTCCTCTCTTGCCTCGCCACGCCCGCGGGCGCACCGTGCGAGCCTATCCACCTTGGCCGCCCAGGGCACCAAACGCCATCACGGCGCCGGCCACCAGGCCGAGCCCTCGGGCGGCCAAGCCATCTTGCCCCGTGCCGGTGTTGGGTCCGGCGACCCCGCGAAAGGGCGCGCACGAGTAGCGGGTAGCGCGTTCGAGGCGTGACGGGGATGCCATCGCTCTCCGCCACGAGATCCTCGGCCATGCCGGGGCGGATGACCGGCGACAGAGCACCACCCACCCTCGGCGGCGAGGCGGCGACGTGAAGCGCAGGCCATGGACCCGCGAGGGGAAATCCACCCGACACGAGGACCGTGGCATCGGGGCGGGGGCTGACTCGCTACCGGCTCCCGCCCGCAATTCGAGGAGCAGTATGGCCCGCAAGCCCAGGGAAACGCCGCAGCCGGAGACCAGCCTCGAGCCGGCAGCCGTATGGTGCCACATCGACCAGCTCGTACCCTGGGCCGATAACCCGCGGCTCAACGATCAGGCAGTGGGCGACGTCGCAGACAGCATCAAGCGCTTTGGCTTTGCGTCCCCGATCGTGGCGCGCCGCGAAGACAACATGGTCATCGCTGGTCATACCAGGCTCAAGGCCGCCCGCGCCCTGGGGCTCGATCGCGTGCCGGTGCGCTTCGTCGACCTCGACCCCGCAGACGCCAAGCTCTTGGCGTTGCGCGACAACAAGAGCGGCGAGATCGCCGAGTGGGATGAGGTCAAGGTCGGCGCCATCCTCGCCGAGCTCAAGGCCGAAGAAGCCGCGGTCGGGCAGTCCGGGTTCTCGGACGACGAGATCGCCGGCATGATCGAGCGGGCAGGAATCCCGCAAGAGGAGCCCGACGCCATGGCCGAAGGAGCCAATAGCGAGCTGATTCCCGAGAAATGGCAGGTCGCAGTTGATTGCGAGAGCGAACTCGATCAGGTCGCCTTCCTGGAACGAATGGAGTCCGAGGGTAGGAAATGCCGAGCGCTAATATCCTGAGGACCACGAATATCGTCCGCAGTCCGCGAGTCGCGCAACTCGAGGGGCTGTTCGATGTTCCACCAGCCGAGCGATCGGAACAGCGCTGGCATGTCGAACTTCCGCTGGACGAGAATCCGTGGAACGTGGGCCTCATCGTCGGTCCGAGTGGATCCGGCAAGAGCACCGTGCTGCGGGAGTTCTTCCAAGGGCATCTCGTCGAGCGCCATGAATGGCCCGCCGACAAGGCGATCATCGATGCCTTCCCGAAGAGCATGGGGATCAAGGAGATCACAGCGCTGCTGTCGTCGGTGGGCTTTTCGAGCCCGCCATCCTGGCTTCGCCCCTTCGCAGTGCTGTCGAATGGCGAGCAGTTTCGAGTGACGCTGGCCCGGGCGATGGCCGAGAGTCGTGACATCTTCGCGATCGACGAGTTCACCTCGGTGGTCGACCGGACGGTGGCGCAGATCGGATCGGCCGCGCTAGCCAAAGCGATCCGCAAGCGCGGCCAGAAGATGATTGCTGCCGCCTGCCATTACGACATTCTAGACTGGCTGGAGCCAGACTGGACGTACGAACCGCATCTTGAGAAGTTCGCATGGAGGCGTCTTCGAGGACGCCCCAAAATCGAGCTCGACATCGTTCGCGTTCATCACTCGGCGTGGCGGAGCTTCGCAGCGCATCACTATCTGAGCGGCGACCTCAACAAGGCGTCCAAGTGCTTCGTGGCACTGTACGACGACCGTCCGGTGGCGTTCACCGCCTGTTTGCCTCTGGTGCATCCAAAACTCAAGCACTGCTGGCGCGAGCATCGAACCGTCTGTCTACCGGATTTTCAAGGCGTCGGCATCGGCAACGCCATGAGCGCGACGGTTGCGTCACTGTTTCGCGGTGCCGGCTACCGCTACCAGAGTCGAACGTCCCATCCGGGCATGATCCGCTATCGTGCCGGGAGTCGGGAATGGAAGATGATCTCGAGACCAGGAGCTGTCGGGGCCCGTAGCAAGACCAGTACGGTCAAGTGGGACGGCGATCTGCTCCGGTTGGCGGCGAGTTTCGAGTACGTGGGCCCTGCCGCCGATGCGGAGATCAGTCGTCGGCTACTGGCTTGATCTCGATGGCCTGAACGCCGCGTCTGGCTTCTGCGCCGGGGTACCAGTAGATCTTCCGGTAGAGCGTCGTGAGCGCTTGGGCGTCCATCTCGGGATAGCCCAGATGGTCGGCGCCTTCGGCCTCGACCATCGTCGCGAAGTCGGGGTAGCGTCGTACGGTCAGCACCTCGGCCGTGAGATCCGGATCGCCATCGTTGCCCTTCAGGCGAAACTCAAGACGATCGCCGGGCGCTGGATCCATCCTCGACGATGCGAGACGTCCCTCGACGGGCTTGCGGCCCGAACGGATTCGATCGAGCGGATCGGACATGATCGCCAGGCGGAAGAGTTTCATCGACGCCTCCTAGATATTCGCGATGGGCCACTGCTTGCAGACCCACTCGAAGGCGATCTTACGCGAGCCCATGGCGTTCTGGAACCAGTGGCTCGTGGACTTTCCGGTCTTCTGCCAGTCAGCCAGGCGCAGCCTTGCCCACCAAACTCCGCCCATTCGGCCGATGTCGGTGATTCGCTCTCCATACGAGTCGCGAACTTCGTACGAGCCATGATGTCCGTGAAGCGTCATGCCGAAATCTCCTTATTAAACGGGGATGACAGGGAAATCTTCGCCCCTGGTTGGGATGTAGTGGCCGTCTGGTGCGGTGTACTCGCACTCGTTGTGCTTCGTCCATTCCCGCGCATCATCCGGCAAGAAGTAGGAGCGAAATCGAGCGCCAGCGGGAAGCTGGGAATACCAGGTAAGCCCTTCTTCGAATCCATACATCATCGTCACCCCTCTAGCGCCAGTCGCCGCCGAACAGTTCGGCGACGTACTTGCGGAGTGCATCGTCTCCATCGCGCTCTGCGATGATCCGACAGCAACGCATGCCATCTTCGGTCAGGATGTCTGCTGCTTCGAGCAGTTGCAGGATGGTCATTATCTCGCTCCTTTAGAACAGGCCCGCGGCCTTCCAGCGCCGTGCTGCGCCGAAGGGGTCGAGTCCGACGTGGACGATGAGCATGTCGGCCTGAGCCTCGAGCCAGCGGATCATCTCCTTGGCCTCCGGGCTGCGGTAGAAGTCGCACGACGAGACACGCTGTCCCGTCAACGCTTCGATTCCGTCCGCCAGGTCAAAGTCGGCGGTGCAGGGCATGCACGGATCGATCGCGCTGTGGAAGGTCGCCATTCGCCAGATGTAGGCATGAATTCCGTCCTTTGGCTTGTTCGACTTGATCGCCGTGCCGTTGCCGCGAGGCGTGCAATGACGAATAACCGATGCCTTGGAGACATGGCGCTTTACGGCGTCGATGACGTCGTGATCGAGCGCAGAGCGGGTCGTGACGGGCATTTGAGCCTCCTTTCGATGCTGCAAGCATAGGACGCCGGCCAAGCCCCTCCAAGGGTTCAGACGTGAAATCGGCGTTAAACTCCTGTTGTACGGGCGTTTGCGCATTCCGAGCACAGGCAGAGAGGCATCTGATGACCGAGCGGCGACCGTGGGACCGCCAGCCCGGCGAGAAGCCAAAGCCCTGGGCGGCGTTCAGGATATACCGCGATCTCGGCAAGGGGCGGAGCCAGGACCTCGCGTACTGTCGCTCGAAGGGGCTCCCGGACGGATCCAAGACGGCGCCGGGTTTCTACAGCGAGTGGTCCTCGGCCAACGACTGGACCGTCCGTGCCGCCGCTTACGACGCCCACCTCGACGCCATTGCCCAGGAGGCCGCAGAAAAGGCCACCGCGGCGCAGGCGGCCGAGAACGCCCGCCTCCGCGAGGCGGCCAAGGCTGACGAGCTAGCGGTCGCAGACGAGCTGGTGGCCCGAGCCCGGGCGATGATGAACTTCCCGCTCCAGCGTCAGGAGCGATCGGTGGACGGGACGCAGGTCACGATTGAGCCCGTGAAGTGGCACCAGGGCCACGTGGCTACTTACCTCGAGCTGGCCAGCAAGCTCCGGCGGCTCGCCCTCGGGATGGAGACGGATCGCGCCAAGATCGACGTCGAGATCGACCGGGAGCTCGAGGCGATCTTCGATGTTGCCGCCAGCGTGTTGCCACAGGAGTGGATGGACGCGCTGATGGCGGCACTGGAGGCCAGGGCCAAGAAATAGGGGATTTACCCGTCGCATAAATCGCGCTACTATCGGTTGCATGCTGACGGTAGTCAAGAAGCGCGGACGACCGCCCCGTATCGGACGGCGCACCGAGCGCTGTCCGTGGGCGTTATCCGCCGAGTTGATTGGCTGGGCCAGAGACGAGGCATTCCAGCAGGGCACAGATCCCGCCGTCGTCCTCGAGCAGGCGGCCAGGGCTGGACTCGGTAAGCCGCTCTTGAATTTGACGACGGCTAAATCAGGGCCCGCCGACATGCTGCGGGAAGACTTCGTCGAGCCGGAGTTCTGACCCGTGCGCTCGTATGAGTTCGCCAAGCGCTGGCGACGCGAAAGGCTGGCGGCGCTGGATGAGAGTAGGCGGTTTGATCGATACCGCTTCGATCCATCTGCGTACATCCGCGACAACTTGAACTGGACGCCCTGGTCCGGGGACGGCGAGCATCCGGGCCAGGTCGAGATCATCGAAGCCTACACCCTGGCCCTGCGCCAGCAGTTCGAGCGCCGCGACTACGAGGCCGGCAGACTCGCCGAGCCTGGGCTGAAAGCCTGGCGGCCGGGCCAGCTCGTGCAGAACGTCATCCGGGTCGAAGCCGGGATGAACGTCGGCAAAACCAAGCTAGCCAGCGGCCTAGTCAATCACTTTTTTGATTGCTTCCCGCCTGCGATCATCTATAGCTTCGCGCCGTCCTGGACGCAGATCCACGATTTGCTTTGGAAGGAAATCAAGACCGATCGACGGGGCAAGGGCTTGCCGGGACGGGTCCTGGACCTCCGTCTTGAGATCTCGGACAACCATTTCGCCACCGGTCGGGCCACCAATGACGCAGGGGGCAAGGGTCGCGAGCGCACATGGGGGCAGCACGGCCCCTATCTGATGTTCGTGGTGGACGAAGCCGAGGGCGTTCCGGACTTCGTCTTCGAGGCGATCGACGCCATGGGCTCGGGCGGCGTCGTGATCGTGCTCCTCTTGGCCAATCCTCGGACCCGCACCAGTCGCTTCCATCGCTTCAAGGAGCGCCTGGACTGCGCCAGTTTCCGGATCTCTTGCGTCTGGCATCCCAACGTCCTGCAGGATCGCGAGGTCATCCCCGGAGCCGTGCGGCGGGATCGCGTCGAAACCATGCTGGCTGAGCACGCCCGGGCAGTGGGCGCGCACGACCCCGCGCAGCATACCTTCGAGGTGCCATGGCGGCCCGGCATCATCTACCAGCCTGACCCAGAGTTCCTGTATTCGATCCTCGGGATCGCCCCGGCCAACGTCGGAGACAAGATCGTCATCCCGGTCGGAACCTACGAAGCGGCATGCGCGGCCGAGCCTTCTGGCGACGATCCCCACAAGGCTCGGATCGGCGCCGACATGGCACGGTTTGGCAAGGACATGGGCACCATCTGGTGTCGCCATTCCGGCCGGCTCTATCGCCTCGCTCGGATCGGACAGGGCCGGACGGACGAGTATGTCATCGCGATCAAAGACGAGGCACGGCGCCTGAAGGACGCGGGCGTTACCAGCCTGCATGTTCGCATTGATGGCGGCGGTGGTTTTGGCGGTGGCACCGCAGATGCCCTGCTCAACGATCCCGATCTCGCGGCATGGTTCGACGACTTGCGTATCCTCGAGGTGCAGTTCGGAGGATCTGCTCACGACGACGAGAAGTACGCCGATCTCGGCACCGAGATGTACTTCGAAGCGTCCGAGTCGCTCAAGGGCCTGGCGATCTGCGATCCACCCAAGGAACTCGAGCAAGACCTGTGCGATCGACGCTGGGAACCGGTCAATCGCTCGGGCAGGGAACTACGTAAGCTCGAGCCCAAGGACAAGTTCCGCGGGCGCAACGGCAGATCCTCGGACGATGGTGACGGCGTCGTGCTCTGTGTGGCCCCGGATTTCCTGTTTGCGTCCGAGTCCGAGGCCACCGCCCAGGCCACCGCCACCGACTTCAGCTCGGTCGTCGCCCCGCCGCCGGTCCCAGGCGCCTTCGCCGGCACCCCTTGGGGCCGACCAGGGGATGGGTTCAATCCCGTCTTCCAGTGACATGCTAGGGGCCGTAAAGATGACATCAGGCCCAGCCGGTCGGATATGTCAGGGCATAAAAGTGCCGTATTTACGGCACCTAGTCAAACAGCAGACAAAGCGACATATCGCGGCGCAAGCTTCAAGGAGCCCCTATGGATCAGCCGATCATCGTCCAGAGGGGGACCCAGGCGGAAATCCAGGCGGCCCTCAAGCCACAGATGGGCTTCGGTCACTACGTCGCGATCTCACTGGTCGTCGAAGAATGGCTGTTGCTCGTCGCCTATGCCCTGGTCTCGGCGATCAGGGGGAGTTTTCTAGACCCAGGCCTGGCGCGCATCGGGGCGCTTGAACTTTTGGCCCTGCTGCTGGCGATCGCCACCGGCTACGCCTGGGCCATCCTCTCCGCCGCAGCGAAGAACTAGGAGGCGCCCATGTTCGAGTGGTGGCGCCCGGCGAATCTCGCCAACAACCTACCTCTGGTCAAGAGCATCGCCAAGCGGTACCAGGGTGCCCAGATTGACCCGGCAACCACGACCGAGACCGGCGCCTCGGGAACGGCGGCCCCCTCGGTCTGGGAGTTCAGCCTGCTGGCCTCGCGCTACGAGCGCATGGCCATCATCACCGACATCCGGCAGCTCCTGCTGCAGGACACGCGCCTGGCCCGCTTCAACCGCAAGTTTGCCCGAGAGGCGGTACGCGAGGGCGTCGTCATCACCGTGCAGCCAGCGACGGCCGGCGGCAACGAGCAGAGCGCCACCCGCGCCCAGCAGATCATCGACAAGCTCCTACTCGATTGCCACATCCAAGAGCAGCTCCTGGGCTGGGCCATGACCGCCCTATCCGAAGGGGATCTCTACCTACAGCGCGTGGTGGCCGGCAACGAGATCGTCGCCATCAAGCGCATGCCCGCTGACTCCATGGAGCGCAACACCGACGAGACCGATTCGTTCGTGGACCTCGCGGTGGCCTTTACCCAGTTCGACGCGGTCACGCAGTCGGACATCGCCCAGTTCGCCCAATGGCAGATCACTCACATGCGCTGGCAACTCATCCCGGGCGAACGCTACGGGACGAGCGAGTACGTCCAGATCCGGGGTCCAGCGCGTCAGCTCCTGCTCCTTGAGCAAGCGCAGATCGTCCGGCGCATCACCCGCGCCCCCTTGCGCCGGCACCACAAGATCGGCGACAAGGAGAAGCCCGCCAAGCTGACCGGCGAAGGCTCGATCAACGAGTACAAGAGCGTGATCGGCATGGCCGGCAATCCCAAGGCCGTCCAGGATCCGCTCTACCAGATCACCGACTACTTCACCAACGCCAACGTCGACATCAAGAACCTCGAAGGTGACAGGGACGTCCACCAGATCGACGACCTGCTCTACTTCCAAGAGCTCTTGGCGATCGGTGGCACGGTTCCGCCCGCGTTGATCGGCCTGGCGGCCAAGAACGTCAACCGTGATGTCCTGAAGGATCAGCGCGCCGAGTTCCTCAAAGAAACCGTCGCGCTCACCGAGCTCATCGAGGGCGCTCTCAGGCAGATCTTCGACTTCGCGCTCCAACTCCAGGGGGTCAACCCCCGGGCGGTCGCGATCAACATCCGGTTCTCCGAGTCCTCCATGGAGACGGCCTCCGAGCGAGTCGAGCGCATCATCAAGCTCCGCGAAGCTACGGTAGGCGTGGGCAAGAACGCCGTCTCGATCCCGCTCATCAGCCAGAAGACTGCGCTGCAGTCGATCGCCCGCGACATGGGCATCAGCAACGTGGACGCCGAGCTCGACGCGATCGCCAAGGAACTCGACGAGCTGGGCCTGCCGCATCTGTCCAGCCCGACCATGCCGGTCCAGCAGCCCGAGGTAGACCCCAGGGAGGCGTTGACCGACGCTCACCGCCTACCAGAAGGGGCACCGCGGCATCGGGTGGCGGTGGTCGTGGTGACGGATCAAGATGGACGGGTCCTCGTGCTCAAGCGGAGTCCCGGTGCCGTCCATGCCGGGGAGTGGGAATCACCTGGAGGCCATGTCGATCCCAGCGAGACCCCCGAGCAAGCCGGGATCCGCGAGGTCAAGGAGGAGACCGGCCTCGATGTGGCGATCGCCCCCGGGGTGGCGGTCGAGTTTCCCCTGCGCGGGGGCGGGGTGGGGGTGATGCTCCGCGGCATCGTGACCGGCGGTGCGCTCGAGGTCGCGCCAGACGAGCACGACGCCCACCTTTGGCTCGATCCCCGGCGGTTGGCGATGCTGGCCCCGGTGCCCCCGAACTTCCTGGCCAACACCAGGCAGGTGTTGACTGGCGGCGTGTCCGACCGACCAGAGAAGGCGAAAAAGGCGAGCTAGGGGCGATCACTCTTCGCCTGAGTCACGCCGGGGCCAGGATCAGGCCGCCTTGCGGACGCCTCGTCATGCGGCGCGATAATCGTCGGCTCTTTGGGCGGCACAACCGGAGCGCTGCGCTCCTCTTCGGTGGCATCTGACCATCTGGGCAGTCGTCTGCTTGGCATGGACGGCGTCCTCCATCCCCATCTTACCTCTCGCAGGCCAGGCTAGCGCGACGGCGCGAACGACGGCTTCCCCACCGTCTGCCTGGCTGTCGTTTGTCGGGGCGCCGCCCGGGAGGCGGCAACGATGGCCAAGGCCGATCTCGGTCGTTACGCCCAGACCTTCCACCGCCAGGAGCTGCGCTACCTGATCGCCGATCCTCGCCAGGTAGCCAGGCTCCTCAAGATCGGCGGCGTACTCGAGGAGTACCGGGTCGCCACGCTTTACCTCGGCATTGGCGGTCGACTCTGCGAAAAAGGCGGCCCCAAGCGCCGGATCCGCACCTACAACGAGGGCCCGATGTCCTGGCTCGAGGAGAAGCTCCGCCGCGGCGACGTGGTGGACAAGGTCCGGGCTCCGATCCTCTGGTCGATGCTGCTGGATCTGAAGCCCTGGACGCCCCTGGTGGCCGTGCGTTACGAGCGCAGCGTCTTGGCGACAAAGAGCCACCGGATCACCGTCGATCGACATGTCCAACTCTGCGATCCGCATTTCCGGGCCTTGGGGGAGATCCCCGAGGCGGTGATCGAGGTCAAGGGCGAGGGATCGGCCCCCAAGGCTATCGCCCGATTGCTGGGCGATCCCGATCGCCACTTTTCCAAGTCCAAGCGCGCCCTGGCCGCGCTAAGCGAGCAACATCTCGACTACCGGCGGTTGCCGGAGTTCACGCCAGAGGACCAGGTGCTCGAGCGGATGGAGCGGAATCATGGCTAAGATCAAGACCCGGGACCAGATCGCCCTTGATTTCGACGGCACGCTCACGGCGTTTGGCAACCACGACTCGCTGCCGCTGCCTCCGCCGGTCGAGGCCGGCGACGTACTCCCTGACGGCAAGGTGGCCAAGATGGGCACCCGGCAGTTCCTCGAGGGGCTCAAGGCCGCCGGCAAGCATGTCACCATCGTAAGCCACCGCCCGACAGGGCAGATCAAGGATTGGCTCAACCAGTACGGGATGGCCGACCTGGTCCCCGGCGGGGTGACGAATATCAAACCCGAGGCGGCGGCGTATTACGACGACCGAGCGGTGCGCCACGACGGCAATCTCAAGAAGGGCCTCAAGAGGCTCACCAAGAAGAAGTACCAGTTCCCGTGGTGGAAGCACTGATGGCCAAACCCAAGAACGGCGCCCGGGTGCGAGCCGTGGTCGTGAACGACGCCGGCAAGATCCTCCTGGTCAAGCGCCCTAACGATAAGAAGCGCCACCCGGGCATGTGGAGCCTTCCTGGCGGCCGGCGCAACGATGGCGAGGACTACCTGGCGGCGGCAAAGCGTGAATTGCGCGAGGAGACCGGGATCACCGCCCGCCCCGATGGCTGGTCGTTCCCGTTCAAGGTCCACGGTCGTCCGAGCCTCGCGTTCGCCTTCCGCGATCCCGCCGGGCGGATTCGCCTCGATCTAGAGGAATCCCAGCGCGCGTCCTGGCGCGACCCCCGGGACCTCCCGGAGGACTTGCATCCCAAGACGGGCCGGATCGTCAAGGCATTCCTGGCGGCGCAAAGGTCGCGCTGATCCGTCCCTTATAGCCCTAGCGGGCTCTGCGGCCTGAAGGAGGGCCTGCTTTGCCATGCCGTATGCCTCCAATTCGCAGCTCCCGCCGGCCGTAAGGGCGGCCCTGCCAGACGAAGCCCAGACGATTTTCCGCAAGGCCTTCGATGCGGCATTCCATGAGTACAACGACGAGGCGACCGCTTTTCGCGTGGCCTGGGCTGCCGTCAAAAAGTCCGGTTACAAGAAAAGCAAGAAGACCGGCGAGTGGCACAAGGTCGTAACCGACGCGGTGAACGGCAATCCGGTCGGATTTCGCCTGCCTGACACGCTGCCCAGTGCCGGCCAGCCCGGTAGCCGTCCGATCGGACCGCCGGATGTCTATGCCTTTCCGCAGTGGCGCATGGGACCTCTTGGCAGCATCGAGCAGGTGCAGGCCGTCGTCGGGAACTTCCTGAACTTCAAGCGCCCCGATGGCAGCGAGCCGGACGAGCAGGAGCGAAACGCCGCCTGGGCGCGAGTCCGCGAGGCGACCTACCGCTATGGGCTCGACTGCCCGATCACCTGGCAGCAACTTCAGGGGATCGCACCCGCCGAGACGTGGCGAACGAACGGCAAGACCCCTGCCCTGGCGCCCAACGTCGAGCAACCTGCCGCACGGCATCGCGAGATGACGGACTGCGAGGTGGACGCCTTCCTCGACGAACTCGAGGCCGAGATCGTCAGCGTCATCCAGGACGCAGCGGACCAGCCCCTGCGCCTGCGGATCCTGCTCACGCGGGCGAATGTCCGTAACCGCAACCGCCGCGTCTACCCCCGCCAGGTCCTGGCGGACATGGTCGACCGCATGCAGCCCAAGATCCAGGCCGGCGAGTTGGTCATGGAAGAGCCGCACCCGCATCCGGTCATGGACGCTATCGGGCGGCTCCTTGGTTGGAAGACCGACGCAAAAACGCGTGGCGTGAGCCGGATTGATGCCTGCTTCATGCAGGGCAACGACGTGCTGGCCGACACGACCTTCCTGGATACTCCAGCCGGCCGGCGTAAGGCCCAGGACTACCGCGACGGCAAGCCCCTTCATGTGAGCTTGCGAGCCAAGGGCCGCGGCAAGATCGCGAGCTTTGCCGGCCAGCCCACTGAAATTATCACCTTCCTCGACGGAGACGGCGGGGACTGGGTACCGAACCCCGCGCTGCTCGATGCCGGTCCGCTTATGGCCCTCACCGACAGCGAAATCGAAGCTGCGCTGCTGAGCGCAAGAAAGGAGCCCCTCAACATGGACGAGCTCGAGCAGCTCAAGGCGCAGCTCAAGGCCCTCACCGACGCCCAGAGCAACGACGCCACCACGATCGCGGCCCTGCAGGCCCAGATCAAGACCCTCACCGACGCCAAGGGCGACCCGGCCAAGCCGCCGATGATGCCCGGTGTCCCGGCCGAACCCCCGATGCCGCCTACCATGAAGCCCGGCAAGAAGGGCAAGAAGGCCGTGCCGCCCCAGGACAATCCCGAGGCCAGCAAGAAGGCCAAGAAGGCTGCCAAGAAGGCCGAGAAGCTCAAGAAGAAGCTCGAGAACGAGCGCAAGGTGATGGCCGATCAGATCAACACCCTGACCGAGCAGGTCAAGGCCCTGACCGAGGGTAGCGCGGCCGACAAGGCCAAGGCCGTCACCGACGCCAACCAGCAGGCCGTGAAGACCTTCGTCGACGCCCTGGCTACCAGTCCCGAGATGGCCCGGTTTACCCCGGCCGTGCGCGAGCAGATCACCAGCCGGGTCGCCAAGGCCGCTACCCAGGCCGAGGCCGAGCAGGTCTTCGCCGACGCCGTACAGGAGGCCGACGCCATGGCAGCTGCTGCCGGACTGTCCGCCCAGGGCTTCTCTGGCTCGAACGGTCAGGCGCAGGGTCGCACCGTGACCCAGAGCCAGCCCCGGGTCGAGGTCACGCCCGCCAAGCCCTACATGCAGATCATCGACAACTTCAGCCAGGCTTACGCCGAGTACGGACGCCGGGCGAACGTCAAGAACGCGCCCGACCCCAGTTGGGCGGTCGCCAACAAGCCCTTCATTGACGGCCTCCTGGCCCACATCGAGAAGAAGCCCGAGGCGTTCAAGGCGATGGTCGACTCGGCCAACATGCTGCTCGACAGCGGCATGAACCGCCAGATGCTCGATAGCTTCGAGCCGGTGGCCCTGTGGGGTGCCAAGCCGATGCTCGACAGCACGACCACGGCGAGCCTGTGGAACCAGCCCACCATCCTGATCGCGATGGTGATCCAGCAGTTCCAGTTCATGCAGGCCCTGCAGTTCGTCGAGGGCATCGGCCCCGATGGCTTCGATCGTTCGCCGCAGGCAGGCGCACAGTCCAAGGTCGGCTCGGTCCTCCGGATCGCATCCGAGACCTATGTCGAGCCCAAGGACTCCAACGGCAATCCGTACAGCAACATGCCGTACTACACCGCCGGCATGCACTTCGGCGAGAACCAGCCCATTCCGGAGATGGACGTCAACCTGGTCTGGTTGTCCTTCTTGCCCGAGTGGTGGAGGATGGCCTACAGCCTGTCGGCCGATGCAGAGAAGGCGCTGCTCCATGGTCCGCTCAACTACCAGGCTTGGGCGCGGCTTACCTACCACATGAACCTCGCCAAGGCCCGGCAGATCGACGACGCCCTGCTCAACGAGATGCTCCAGGTCTCGACCGAGTACGGAGCGCAGCCGGTGGTCAATGAAGCCGTGGCCGATGGCGCTGCCACCTTCGTCTACAACGCGGCGGGCGGTGTCTCGATCAGTGGCATCGCCTACGGCAGCCAGGTCACGGCGGCCTGTCAGCTCCTGTGCGGCGGCACCGCTGCGGCCCCCAACACCGGCGTGCCGGTGGTGCGTCCGCGGGTGACCACGGGTGACCTGAACAACCAGGGCCAGCCGAACGTCAACACCACCCAGAACGCCTTCACGGTCGCGGCGGTCAACGGCGTCACCCAGGTGCTGGGCTACCTCGACCAGAACGGCAACATCGCCCAGATCCCCGGCACGGCCGCCACGCCAACCTACGCCGTGGACTACGCCAACGGCATCGTGGTCTTTGCCGCGACGGCCACCAGCGGAGTCGACGCGACCCACCAGCCCACGATCAGCTACTCCTACGAGACGAACTTCGACTCGTTCACCCTCACCAACCCCACGGTTCCGGCGAACGAGACGATCTTCCACTACTACGCCCAGGCCTTGCTCCAGATGGACGCCACGGCGGCCACGATGGGGTCTGCTCCGCGCTACATGCCGCCGAACCTCGCCCTCATGAGCCTCGGCGTCGCAGCCAAGTTGCAGAACGCGATCAACTACTACAAGCTCGTGAGCCCGGTCGGTACCAAGCTCACCGATCCGCGCATCACCTCGAGCTCCAAGTGGTCCGAGCGCAACGGCGTCGAGCTGTGCAAGATCAACGCCCCCTGGTACGGCGGCGACAAGCGGATCCTGCTCACCCGGCAGGGCAGCACGAAGTACGGCGTGGACACGCCCTGGGAGATCCAGGGTCCGTACCCCAAGTACTCCGTTCCGGCCGGCGGCGGCACCACCTCCGTGGTCGATGCGAAGATCGCCTACGGCCGCGAGCTGTCGGTCATCGCGACCCCGCAGGTCACGGCGCAGGACGGCTCGATCGTGAACCCCGTTGCCCGGACGGTGCTCCTGAAGTAACGAGGTCGACCATTCCCTGGCTTGAGCTGGCCGGGTAGTTCCCGGTCAGCTCACCAGGAATGGGCCTTGAGTAGAAGGAGGATGCTTCTGTGCATCAACTCAACCCGTTTGGCCATGAGGTCTTCGGATATGGCGGCCAGTTGGTCAGCCCCGGATCCTTCATGACCGCAATGCCCGATCCTGGTCCGCAGGATCCGATCCCCTTCATCGACCCGGTGGCTCCCGTTCACGAGGAGCCGATCCCGCCCCCGGGTTTGCCGATCCCTGGCAAGGAGCCGGACGTTCCGCCCGAGCCACGGCCGCGCGAGGCGCCCTTGCCTCCGACACCGGATCCCACGGGACTGCCCAAGACCCAGCCCGGCTTACCGGCAGAGCCGCTGACCGGCGATCCGGCGCAGGTCCCGCCTGCTCCAGCACCGCTGAACCCGCCCCAGACCAAGCCGTCGCCTCCGCAGCCCCTGCCGGCGCAGGAGAAGGCCAAGGGCAAGAAGGGATAGCCCGGTCCCACCGCCACTCAAGCGGGGCGCTAGCCCCAGAAGGGATAAGTCATGAGCGACGAACTCGCCTATACGCTCGCACCGACGCCTATCGAGGGCGGTGCGGCTGGTTTCACCTTGCCGGCCTATGGCACCCAGGTCGCCCCCACTATCGGCGCGGCCATCGCCACGCTTGCCGCCCCTGGGGCCGGCAACTACAAGCTCACGGTCATTCCGAGTTATGGCTCGACCGCCGACGTGATCGACAACATGGAGCTCAAGGTGGGAGCCACGGTCATCAGCACCCTCAAGGTACAGGCCGCAGCCAACGGCGCTCCGATCACCCACGTCTTCGACCGGGTGGCGGTGGCGGCCGGTGACGCCATCACGGTCAACGCGGTGGCCGCCGGCGCCGTCAGTTCGGTCTATTCTGTGCTGATCCTGGCTACTCCGGTCGGCTAACGCCGTCCCACATCGAACGCGCGCCAGTAAGGAGGAGATCGTGAAGTCCGTTGAAGCGATCTCCTCCATCCGGCGCGACATGTTCGATGTGGGTCTGTTCTTGACCTCGACAGGGGCAGGCGGCCCCGATGCCGCCGATCAAAACACGCTCCACGTCGCCGATCTCACGAAGATCGTCAACACGCTAGGGGATGTGCCCCAGGTCGGGCCCGGCTCCTACATCGTCGTCGGCATGCCACCGGCGCTCGAGGGACACCTGGTCGTGGCCATGTCTGGAAGTTCCGGATCTGGCACCGTCACGCTCGCCGACAACCTGATCAATCCGATCGCCGCCAATACCCCGATCTGGCAGGTGCTTCAGACCGACGATCAGATCCTCTCGGCCATCATCAACGCCCAGACCCATTACGGCACCTATCGCCCGCGGCTGGTGCGCTACACCCTGGACATCCTCGCCAATCAGGATACCTACACGCTGCCAAGCGACTGGATCGAGCCCGACCAGGAGTCCTTGGACCAGGCAATCGGATCGCGGTCAAACGCCTCGGCGATGGGCTCGTATTACAACTTCACCTATGACCTTTCCAATAGTTACGCCCTGACGGGCTTTGGCTCCGCTATCACCTTTGGCCCTTCTGCCTTTTACCAGTATTCGCCCATCTTCGGCGACATCAACGACAACCCCAACAGCGGCATCGCGACGAACAACCAGCCGCTGGCTTTGATCTTCCAGCGCGAGACGCCACCTACCTTGGTTGTCGAGCCCATGCCCAGCGGCGACACGAGCTGGGACATCTTCTACCGAGCGGTTTATCCACCGCCGACGCCCACCGCCGATTTCGTCGTTCGCCAGGAGGACGTGCCGTATGTCCTCGAGTGGGCCAAGGGGCTGCGCTATCTGGCTCTGGCCGCAACCCGGGCGGGCCTCTCGAGTCTCAAGGCCGGGGGGATCGAGGCCAGCTATGTCAAGAGCGCAGATCAGTACCAAGCCCTGGCCAAGGCCGCCTTTGACATCTTCAACCAGAACCTCCGGGATATCCCGTTTGCGGCGCAGGGTTAACGATGGACGAGCAGCCGATCATCACGGCGTCGGCGCAGACCTACACCAATAGGGCGGCATTGCGGCTGGCTGCGGCCACCTGTGCCTGTGGATCGCCGGCGTTCGGACTCGTCAGCGTGAGCTTGTCTGGCAAGGCGGTCACCGTGCGTTGCCAGGCTTGCGGGCGGCTGCGGCAGACCGCCCTGGAGAACACCTGAGCCATGCCGAGTCTTGCCTACCTCCTGGCGCGCTTCGCCGAGACCGTCACCGTCACCCGCCAGGTGTCTGGCCTGCTCCTCGTCTTCTCTGCGCCCTTCGTGGCCGGCAACCAGATCTCGCTCTTGGTCAACAACACGGCGATCGCCCCGGTGGATTTCACCACCGACAGCCCGACGACGCTCGAGGCCTTGGCCTCAGCCATTGCGGCGGTTCCGGGCGTGCAGTCGGCTATCAGCGACGGCAACCTCACGATCACGGTACAGCAGGCGCGTTCGGTCGCCATCACGAACGTGCTGGTAGCGGGCGGAGCCAGTCAGCCAACGGCAAGCCTGACCGGAGGCTGGATCAACGGTGCCGCCATCCCGAATCCGCCCCAGGCCCTCGTCGTTTCGGCAACCGTGCAGCCGCTATCGGGGCACGATCTCTTGATCCTGCCCGAGGGCGAGCGCACCACCGAACGAATCTGGCTCTACACCGACACAGAACTACAGACCGCCAGCGGAGCACAGGGGACCACGCCCGACGTCGTGACCTGGCGGGGGATTCAATACCAGGTGCAGCGGGTCGATCGCTGGCAGGAGACCGCCTTGGCTCATTTCCGGGCGATGGCCGTGCGGATCCCCCAGCAGATGGTGGGCGCATGAGCTTCTTCGCGGCCTTCTCCGGCACCGCCATGGCGGCCCTGGCGCTGCGCCTCTTGGATCTCCTGGCTCAGCGGCGCCGCGAGCGCATCGAAGACGCCATCACCAGGGAACTTGAGACGGAACTCCTGGACGACCCGCCCGACGAGCCGGCCACTGCGCCGCAGGGCGTCCCCTTTACCGCCGTACCCAAGCGCAGCGACGGCTTCGTTCCGCGGATCGGCTTGACGGTGATCTGCCCCTGCGGGGCGGTGAGCGTCCGTCACTACGCCGTGAGACGCCAGACCGTCGCGCCGGTATGCCCCATCTGCGGCTGTCAGGGCAAGCCGGTCGAGATCGAGGTGGAGTAGATGCCTGCGCCCTCCGATCCCGTCCTGCAGGCGTTGCGCCAGTGGATCCTCGCCGCCACCGGCCTGCCGGACAACAAGGTGATCCTGGCCTATTTCGGTGGCGCTCAGCCCGAATGGCCCTACGTCACCATCGATCCGTACTTCCAGGTCCGGCCGACGAACCCCTACGAAGACGAGATCATCCAGGGCGACGGTGATACCGCCACCCACATTCACCGCGACGTGTTGACTTGCGCGGTCAACAGCTACGGCGATGTGCGGATCGGAGACGGTCTTGCGGCGGCCCAGGCGGCTTATCGCGGCGTGGCGGCAGCAGCAATTCGTGACGCCCTGAACACCGCTGGGCTCGGGCTCATCGACCGGGGCCATCTCGAGCACCTGAACTTCGTGATGGAGACCGAGTTCTGCGAGCGCTACCAGTTCGAGGCCACCTTCAACCTGGTGACGACCACGACCGAGGAGATTCCCGCCATGGCTGAAGCCAGCATCACCGGGACGCTCGCTGCTCCTGAGGGTTCGACGACCGTCATCACCGACACCATCACGCCCTAACCCGGCCCCATCGAAGGCGATCTGTCTGGTCGCCTGATTCCGCGCGACCAGAGGAGGACACATGGCCAACGTCTCTGACTTCATCGCGATCAGCGTCAGCCTGGTCGCCACGGCGGTACAGAGTCCCGCCTTCAACACCCTACTCGTGCTGGGCACCAGCACCTCGGCGGTCAGTTCGGCAACGGCCCCCAATAGCTATACGAGCCTGTCCGCAGTGGCGACCGACTACCCGAGTTCAACCTCGGAGTACAAGGCCGCCCAGGCCGCCTTCGCCCAGAGTCCAGCTCCCCAAAGCATCAAGATCTACAAGGCCCCCGCCGTCGTGGCCGGCGTCAGCACCCTGACCGTGGGCGGCACCGAGCACACGGGAGACGGCCTGTCGGCCACGATCAACGGCGTGACCTCGACCTACACCGTGCAGGCAGGTGACACCACGCTCGCGGACGTGGCGACTAACTTCGCCGCCAAGATCACGTCGGACCACGCGGCGATCGGGGACCTGGCCTCGGCCAGTTCCGGCGGCACGGACGTCATCACGATCGACGGCACGCTCGGCTACGACCTCTCCGTCACGGCCAACCCGGTGACCGGCGCGGGCGCCACCACGACCCTGGCTGCGGCCGTCACCACGGCGTCGGTGACCCTGGCGGGTGACCTGAATGCCCTGCTGCTCGTCGATCCAGCCTTCTACTTCGTCGCCATCACGACCGACCTCTACTCGATCGCCAATGTCTACAACCTCGCGGGCTGGATCGAAGCCAACAAGCGGCTCGCACTAGTACAGGCGGGTGACTCGGGAATCCTGGATCCAAACAGCACCACGGATGTCGCAAGCGCAATCAAGACCTACACCCGCACGCGCGTCTTCTATCACGCGTCGGCCAAGGCCAGCGAGTATCCGGACGTCGCCCTGATGGCCAACCGCTCCACGTATCAGCCAGGCCAAACCATCTGGGGCTTTGTCTCCCTGGCTGGCGTCACCCCGGACGCCCTCACCGAAGCGCAGATCCAGACCTGCCGCGGCGTGATCGGAACCTCGAGCGGCAAAGGCGTGTTCACCTACACGACCACCGCAGGGGTTGCCATGACCGACCAGGGCGTGGACCCCGCCTTCCATTGGTTCGACCAGACCTGGGGCATCGACTGGCTGGAGGCGACCGTCCAGGACGACCTCCTGACCCTCTTTGCCCAGGCCAGCCAGGCCGGGCGCAAGATCCCCTACACGGATGCAGGGGCCTCGCTGGTGTCGGCCACCATCTACAAGAGCCTGGACAAGGGCATCACCGCTGGAGTGCTGGCGAACGACGGCAGCGCGAAGGTCACGATCCCCACGGTCGCGAGCCAGAGCGCCACCAACCAGTCCATGCGCTACTTTGCCGGGATCACCTTCACGGCGAACCTCGCGGGTGCCATCCAGGGCGCGGCCATCCAGGGCACGCTCGTCGCCTAGTTCCGAAAGTCCAGGGCCCGGTAGCTAGCCGGGCCCTTCCCTGTTTGGCCTGCGCGCCGGAAAGGACACCGCCATGCCCAGTTCAGCGACTTACGACGTCGCCAAGGTTACGGTATCGGTCAACGGCGTGCTCATCGAGGGCTTTGCCGAAGGCAGCAAAGTCCGGTGCGGTCGCGACGTGGACACCTGGCAAAAGAACGTCGGCACCGATGGGACCGTGGCCCGCGCCCGCAACAACGACATCGGCGGGAAGATCACCATCAGCCTGCAGCGTACCAGCCTGTCGAACGATGTCCTCTCGGCACTGGCGCTCCTTGACGAACTGACCGGCGCCGGCCAGGCTGCGGTCGTCGTGATGGACCTGCTCGGCACGACGCTCTGGAAGAGCTCGGACGCCTGGGTCACCAAGCCCCCGGAAGAGGAGTTCGCCACGCAGATCACCACCCGCGAGTGGATCTTCGATTGCGGGCATCTCGACTGGTTCGAGGGAGGTAACGTCTAGTGGCGCGGGACAATACAGCCATCACGATCGGCGGGATCGAGTACACCATCACCGACCCCCCGGCGCCCAGGGCGCTCAAGCTTGCCCTCGAGGTGGCGAAGTTCACGCGGTCGACTGCTCCATCGACCGGCTGGTGCGCGACCAAGCTCGAGGACGGCAGCGACTGCGGCGGTCGGGGCGTGGCGACGGGCCAAGACGGCGGTGCGCGGTGCGCGACTCACGCCAAGGATCGAGACGTGTTCCCGGAATTGCACGTCGACATGGGCGCCACGGCGTCATATCTGGTCGGCGGCATGGACACCGCTGAGTCCATGGCCATCATCAAGGAGCTTGTCTCCTGCGTGACGGTTCCCGGCGTGGGGCAGCTCGACGGTGCCAAGTTCGACCTTCATTTCGGTCTCGAGCAGCTCCCGAACCTGCCCGGACTGGTCAAGGAGGTGCTGGAGCGCAACTACCTCCCTTTCATTCACGCCACGAGCGCCCTCGAACCGAAGGACTGACGCAAAAGAAGGCCGCGGATATCGCCATCCCGCCAGATCTGCCCTGGCTCATCTGGCGGATCTGGGCGCGAGGGCGGGCGTCACTCCAGGAGCTAGAGACGCACTGGAGTCTCTTGGATGTGCTCAAGGCCAACGACGCCCTGGATATCCAGGACGAGCTAGATGCCATGTCCGAGAACTCCCGCTCCAGGGCCTTGCTGGGGATCTTCGGGAAATAGTGCTTGGCCGGTGGCAACTGTCCGGGTATCATCTCCATGTGCCTGTCGTCATGGCGATCGCCATCGTCCTTGGGGGCGTGATCGAACTGGCCGATCACATCGGCTGGCCGTTGACGCTCCTGGCGCTAGGTGGCGCCGTGGCGTTGTTGTGGCGGCTGGTCGCGACCGATGCGCCACCTCCAGCCGTGGTTCCTCTTGTGCCGACCAGGGCCATAGAGGAGCCTGGCCCGGCGTGCATGCACTGCGGCAAGCGCGCCACCAAGGAAAGTCGAGATCGGCTCTTCTTCTGGTGCGACAGGTGCGCCGGCCCGGACGATGTCCCAATCGGCGCACCGCTCCTGGTAATGCCGGCCTGGCGCTTTGGCCAGTCGGCCTGGCGCCAAGGCGAGGGGGTACCGCCGTGGCGAACTGACGCCTAGCACCTAAGGAGGCCCCGGTGAATTACGATTCCTTTGGGGCCCTAGGGGAAGAGTTCGGCAAGATGGCGCGCAAGACGAAGGCGGCATCTGCGTTTGCCGTCAAGCATGGTGCTGAAGCCCTGGCCCGGTCGGCCAAGAGCAAGATGGGCACCTATCAACGAAACTGGCCGCAACTCAAGGAGTCCACCCAGCGCGAGCGCACGCGACTGGGGTTCACGGCCAATGATCCGCTGTTTCGCTCCGGGCAACTCCAGGCCGCGATCTCGGCCCATGCCGAGGGCGATACGGCGTTTGTCGGCATCAATGCGGGCGATGCGACCATCAAGACCGCCCATGGCCAGGATGTCGATGCGGCATTGGTAATGGCCGTTCAGGAAGTCGGCAACGAGAATGTTCCGGCACGCCCGGTTTTCGGGACAGTCGTTAGCGACGACCTGGAACGAATCTCGGATGCCGTGGCCATCGAAACCCTCGCCCGGATCGGGCTCATCTCGGAAGAGGGCGCTCCGCCCGAGCGCTAGGCCCTCCTTGAAAACTTGGCGGATAGCCCCCCGATGTGGGGCCTATCCTCCCTGATTTCTTTGTTCGATTCCCGCAGGCCAGGAGGTAGTCACCCATGCCGCTGGTTCGCAAGGTCGGGATCGAGTACACCGCCAAGGGCAATCTCGAAAAGACGCTCAAGAGCTTTGAGCGGTCGCTCAAGACGGCGCACACGCTGTCTGAAAAGTTCCGCGCCTCGATCGCCACATTGGGGTCCGAGAAGACGCTCTCTGGCCTGAACAAGACCGTAGCGGCTATCGACAAGATCGCCGCCGGGGTTAAGACCATCAAGAGCATCCAGGTAAAGCTCGTCAGCGAACAGAAGAACCAGACCAAGGCGACCCTGGATACCCTGAAGGTTCGCAAGGCTGAAGCCCAGGCCATCAAGGCCGAAGAGCAGGCCATGCAGACGATGGCCCGGAACGAGGAGCGCCAGGCCAAGCGGAAGGATCAAGAGGCAAACAAGGAACGCCAGCGCGCCGGTCAGCGCGTGGAATGGCGCAATCAAGCCGCCAGGGCCGCACAGCAGGACTACGAAGCCCGCATGCGGCGCGAGCGATCTTTTGCGCGTCAATTCGCCATGGATAACCAGCGGGAATTGCGCGAGATCAAGTCCCGCGAGCGCACGCAGGCCAGGGCAGCACAGGCCGAGGCTCGCCATGTCGCAAGGATGAACCAGGAGCGGAGCGAGGCGCGCAATACCCTGCTCACCCTTGGGACCGGCTCGTACTGGCAGGCCGGGAAGATGGTCGCAGGTGGCATGGGCGACCTCGTGAACAGCGAGGCCATGCGCCACTACCTGATCGAGAAGCAGGGGCTCACGAACATGGGCTTCGGCTCCCAGACGCCGATGATGGTCCGTGCTGGCCGTAACATCGCCTCTGGTCTTGGCGTGCAGGGCCTCAGCTACGCCAGCGGCATTGACATCATGAAGGACCTGGCGCTGGCATTCGGCAAGACCAAGTCCGGCAAGATCTCGCCGGAGGCGATGAACCATCAGATCCAGCGGGCGGTGGCCAAATTCGAGGTTGCCGCCAGCACGACCTACGGCATCAATAATTCCGAGGTGTACAAGGCGATCAAGTCCGTCGACTTGATGATGAAGGGCACCAAGGGCATGACCTCGGCCCAGCAGGGTCAGAGCTTCAAGAACATGCTCAACCTCGAATATCAGGCGATGTCCGGCCTCGGCGGCAAGGTCAAGCCAAGCGAGATCTACCGCTTCCTGCAGCGCGCAAACAGTGCGAAGTTTGGGCTGAGCCGCACGGGTCTCTTGCATCTCCTGCCTGTCATGCAAGAGATGGGCGGATCGCAAACAGGACGCTCTCTCATGAGTGTCATCCAGAACCTGGGAAACGGCGTTGGCCTGAACTCGCGCACGATGACCAATCTGCTCGACATGGGCCTCTTGCAGCCTGGCATGGTCAAAATGAACAGAAATCGCAACGCCGTCGAGTTCATGAAGCCAGGTGCGCTCAAGGGCGACAGGATGCTTCGTCAGGATCCGTACCAGTGGTACGAGACATACCTGGCCCCCAAGCTCAAGGGCAAGGACAAGGTACAGGCCCAGCAGCTCATAGCGTCTATTTTGAACAATCGCACGGCGCAGGGGCTGATGACGACGTTCTTCGTCCACAACAGGCAGATCACTCGCGATACCGCAATGATCGGCGGATCCATGAGCTACGGCGCATCATACGCCGCCCTCCAGAAGAGCTACCCGATGGCCGTCAAGAGCTTCGACAAGGCGTGGGGCCGCCTGTCTGTGGATCTCGGGGCCACGATGTTGCCGACCATCACCAAGGGCCTCATGGCCCTCGCTGGCGCAATCGAGGCCCTGGACAAGGCGGCCCGCAAGCATCCAACTCTTGCGAAGGGGGTACTCGGGACCGGCGCTGCTGTCGGCGGCACCCTGCTCCTTGCTGGCGGTATCCAGGGGGCAAAAAGCGGAGTTCGGCTCGTTCGCGGCGCATTCGGGTTCGGCGGAAAGGCGCTCGCCGCAGGAGAAGGGGCGGCCACGGCCGAGGCGGCTGTAGGGGGAGAGGCGAGCACTCTCCTGGCCGCCGGATTGGCTGCAGCGCCCCCAATTGCGGTGGCCGCCGTAGGCGCTGCTGCAGTCGCCGCCATAGCCGGTGGGCTTGATTACGCCATGACGCATGGTGGCCCGCAGTGGCTCGCCCGCCATCTCAGGTGGGCCGGATCCGCTCCGTCTGGCGAACACCCGATCGTGCATCTCCCAGGCTGGAAGGCGTCCCGAGCGGCGGCAAAGCCAGCGTATGCGGGGCGCAATCAGCATCCTTCGGTGCGGATCTCTAGTTGGGGTCACATCCCCGGGGATCTCCAGCATGTCGCCATAGGGTCGTTCGGATCGCTCGGGCAAGTTGCGGGCCAGATCGTAGTAAATCAGACCTTCAACGGTCCTGCCGATCCCGACACCGTAGGACACCACACCAAAGAGGCGATCCGGCAGGCCATGGACGAGCACGCTCACTCGATGCTCCTCAACCAGCCCAGGATGCAATACTGATGGCCCTTGTCGTCATCACCTTCCCGGCTCCCTACGAGGCGCTGGTAGTCGACGCTACTACCTACGAGAGCCACGACCTGCAGTCGCTCGTCACCGAGCATCCGGTGGAGACGGGGTCGACGATCTCGGACAACATCCGCCCGCTCCCGCGCAGCTTGACGCTCGAGTGTCTGGTGAGCCCAAGCCCGCTCGGGAAGCAGTACCAGCCGACACTCTCGGTGAATGCCGCGAGCATCCCCGGGACACCAGCCACCGTGATCCGCAACGACACCGCAACCCTGGGCATCGCGCAGGAGCTCAACGCGATCACAAGCTTTTTGGGCGTGAACCTTTCCCTCCTTGAGCCCCGCACCTGGAAAGGTCAGGTTATCTGGGAGGGGACCACGCCGATCGTCGGCGGCACGCCCATCTGGCTTCCAAATGGAACCCCCGAGCCGTATCGCGTGAACTCCGCCTATGTCCGGCTCTACGCGGCGTGGCTGAATGGATCCGCCCTCGCCGTCACCACCGACCTCGCCACGTATCCGGCCATGGCCATTGCCAACTTGTCGATCCCGCGTCGGTCCGGGCTGAACGCGAACCTGTTCTTCACCGCGACCCTGCACGAGATCCTCTATGCCACGGCGCGGACGACCTCGGTACCCAAGAGCGCGATCAAGGACACCCGGACGCAAGACGCGATGACCAGTCGCGGGCACCAAGGGCAAAAGCCGCTCACGCAAGCGACCGCGACCTACAAGAGGGGCTAGCCATGGCGCAGTGGATCGTCCCGATCGCATCGCTCCAGGCGTTTGACAGCATCGATGTCGCGCTCTCGGGTGTCGCCTGCCGGCTGCAGTTCTACTGGAATGGCCGCGACGGATCGAACAACCCAGCTGGTGGATCTTGGAATCTCTCGCTGCTCGACACCTCGGACAATCCGATCGCCACCGGGATCAAGCTGGTGCTCGGTGGCTATCTGTTGGCGCCATTCGCCCTCGAGAATCCGCCCGGCAATCTGTTCTTGGTCGATCAGAGCGGGCAGGATCTCGACCCCGGCTTCGGCGATCTGGGGTCGCGCGTCCTCATGGTCTATGACGACCTGGGGGTTGCATGAGCCTCGCCCCGCATGCGCTCTTTGGGCGCACCGCCAAGATTGCCATGGGGCCTGCGGGAGGACCGGAGGGCTCGGGTCTTGAGTGGGACATCACTCCGACGACGGGCCTCCGGATTCGCTTCGAGGTCAAGAAGACCGGCGATGCCACCCCCAATGACGCCCTGGTTACGTTCTACAACCTGTCCGAGCCGCACCGCAACTTTGTCGACTCCTACGACAAGGCCACCTGGGCGATCCAGCTCTTTGCTGGCTACCAGGACACCGGCAACAACCTCCTGTTCAGCGGATCCATGGAGTTGGCCTCCAACCTCAAGGCTTCGGTCTCGAAGGCTGGCCGGATCATGCTGCACTACAAGCAGGGCCCGGACTGGATCACCCAGATCCACGGCAAGGACGGGGTCCGGAATTACCGCTCCACCGTCATGGCCAAGAGCTTCAAAGCCGGCGTAAGCCAGCGCTCGGTGGTAGAGGAGATCGCCAGGGCGCTTGGCATGACCCGGAAGTCGATCAAGTTTGACGCCATCCCGGAGACCGCCGTCCTGCAGAACGGCATCGCCCTGTGCAAGCCTGCCCGCGACGAACTCGACGCCATCTGCAACCGCTTCGACGCTCGGGCGTCGATTCAAGACGGCGTGCTGCAGATCGTCCCCCGTGGCAAGTCCCTGGATCTCGAGGCCTTTGTACTGTCTCCGCAGACGGGCCTTATCGGATCGCCAGAGCGCACCGAAGTCGGCGTGCGGGTGACGAGCTTGCTCCAGGGCGGGATCAATCCCGGGCGGCTGATCGAGATCCAGAGCCAGTACCTATCGGGGCTCTACATCGCCGAGAACGTGGAGCACGTCGGAGATACCTGGGAGTACTCCTGGTACACCACCGTCGACTGCGTCAAGGCCTAAGGAGGCGGCATGCCGACCTATTTCAACCGCCGGCCGGCGTTTGAGACGAGCGTCCGACGCTACATCGAAGGCGAGCTGCTGCAGGTCCACGTCGCCATCCCCGCAGTGGTCGAGGCCTACGACCCCGACAAGCAATGGGCGGACGTTCAGCCGCTGTTGTACCAGGCCTATCTCGATGAGAACGACCAGAAGATCCTACTGCCCTACCCGGTGATCCCGAACGTCCCGGTACAGTTCCCCCGGGGCGGCAATTTCTTCATCACCTGGCCGCTGCAGCAGGGCGATCCAGTCACGCTGGTCGTGAGCCAGCGCAGCCTCGACAACTGGAAGACATCGGACGGCAAGACGATCCTGGATCCCCAGGACACCCGCCACCACCACCTGTCGGACGCCATCGCCATCCCCGGGGGCGCGACCGCGCTCAACGCGATCGCCCTGTCGAACTCGAGCGACCTGGTGATCGGTATGACGACCCGCGAAAAGGCCGAGATCCACATGCGGGCCGATGGCCGGATCTGGCTGACCACGGCGGCGAACGGAGCCGGTTCGCCGTCCGCTGGCGACGCCCTGGTGCGACAGAGCGACCTCAACGCGGTCGTGGAGTCGTTCAACAGCCATGGCCACGTCGGCAATCTGGGCGCACCGACCTCTGGCCCCCTGCTCGGTCCGCTCGGGCCTATCCCCCCGACCGCAGACCCAGGATACCCAGCCCCGGCAACGGGCAGCGCCCTGTCGTTCTCGGACTAGTCGATGCCAGAACTCAAGATCGACCCCAATCAGACGGTCCAGACCGTTGCCGTGACGCTCTCGGGCGCTCCGGTGTCCGGATCGACGATCGCCATGGAGATCAACGGCCTGGCGATCGGAAACAAGGGCGACGGCGTGCCCTACGATGCGAGCGCGAATCAGACCATGGCGGACTTGGCGCACGCCATCGGCCTCAGCCCGGCGGTCTCGAGCGCGGTGGTCGACCAGACAAACCCCTACCAGGTCGACGTCACCATGATCAGCGGCCAGACGGCGATCTTCTCGGGGGCGTCCGTCACCGGCGGCACGAACCCGCCCACCGTCACGATCAGTTACGCCAACGCCGCCAATCCCAACTACGGCGATCTCCTGATCGCCAAGGGAAACCTGGTACTCACGGACGACGCCTCGGGCGAGACGACCAGCCAGTTGGTCGCATGTCGGCTACGGCTGTTCCTCGGGGAGTGGTTCCTCGATACCAGGCTCGGGGTCGACTACCTCGGCCAGATCCTGGTCAAAGACCCCGATCTTGCCGCCATCGGGGCGCTGCTCAAGGCCACCATCCTAGCCACCCCAGGGGTCGCCAGCGTCACGAGCTACAGCCAGACGTATGACAGCCAGAGGCGCAGCTTCAGTGTGACCTGGGCGGGCACCAGTACCGGCGGGGCGCCGATCGGAGGAACCCTGTGACGATCGCCTATGGCTTGACGAACTACGGCTTTGCGATCAAGCCGATGAGCGCCTGCCTCACCGAGATCCAGAGCCTCCTTCAGGCGGCCTTCGGCAACGGGATCGATCTGTCCGGAAATGGGCCTTACGGACAATTGGCCGGACTTGTGGCTGAGCGCGAATCCCTCCTGTGGGAGCTGGCCTTGGCGCTCTACGGGGCCAGCTTCCCGCCCACGGCTTCGGGGAACGCCCTGGCGCTCGCCGTTACGACCTTGGGCCAGACCAAGGCGAGCGCGACCCCATCAACCGTGACGGCCCTACTCAAGGGGACGGCAGGCACCGTGATTCCCTCTGGCAGCCAGGCAGCAGTAACGGGAACCGGCGCGACCTTCGCCATCGGCGCTGACGCCACGATCACGAACTCGGGCTATGTTGCCTTCTCGAGCGCTCCGGTATCGGGGGTCACGCTGACGATCACGGTCAATGGCACCGTCATCAGCCAGGCCTTCGATACCTCGGCCAGCAAGACCATGGCCGATTTTGCCGCCCAGATCGCGGCCTTGCCTAACATCTCAAGCGCAACCATCGACGCCAGCAACCCGTACCAGGTCGACGTGGTGGCCAGCGGAAGCGCGGGTTTGACGCTGACGAATCCCGGCGCGGGCGGAGGGATCACGGCGACAGCGGCCGTCTACTCGCCTGCCCAGATCCAGGTGACCATGACCGCCACCACGACGGGGCCGGTTTACGCCCCCGCGGGCACGCTCACGACGATCCAGACGCCGGTCTCGGGCTGGAGCGGGGTATCCAACCCCACCGACGCCGTAGTCGGACAGGCCGCCCCGACCGACGCCGAGGTCCGGGCCATGAGTCCTGTCGTGGTCGACGGCGGTACCGAGCGAGGGATCGAGAACGCGATCCTGGCGGTGCCCGGCGTGTCCTTCGTGGCCGCGGCGCAGAACACCACCGACTTCACCACGAACACCAGCTCGTACCTCGGCCTCAACCCGAACGCCACGCCTTCGAACGGCTACCTACTGCTCTCGGCACCGCCTGCCAGCGGACAGACAATCGCCGTGACGGTCAACGGGACCGTCGTAAGCCAGACCTTCACGACGGACGCCCAGACGACCATGGCGGCCTTGGCCAGCCAAATCGGGGCCATCGCCGACATCCAAAGCGCGGTGGTCAACACCGCCACGGGCAGCGGCACCGCACTGCCGAGTCCCAACACCCTGATCGACATCACCCCGGCGCAGGGTACCGCGCTGAGCCTGACCAACGCGTCCTTCTCGGGCGGGACCGCGACGGTGGGATCCGGATTGCCGGCTCACTCGGTCGAAGCCTTCATCATCGGGGGAACCGACGCAGAGGTAGCCCAGGCCCTTTGGGACGCCAAGCCGGCGGGGGCCCAAACCTACGGTCCCTTCTCGGCCCAGGTCCAGGATTCCGAGGGCAACGAGCAGATCGTGTACTGGTCGCGCGGTTCGACCACGCCGATCTACCTGGCGGTCCACGTCGGAGCGCTCCTGTGGGGCTCGCTCTCGAGTGCCGATCAGCAGACGCTTACGACGAACCTGCAGAGCGCCCTCACCTCCTATGTCGCCACCCTCAGTAACGGGGCGACGATCTACAACTGGCGTCTGCTCGCCGCGTGCGCGGGCGTGGCGGATCTCACCGCCCTGCGGATCGACCAGGGAACCTCCCCTCCCGGGGATCCCCAGACCGCCGATATCGCCGTTCCCGCCAACCAGCTACCGACCTTGGCAGCGCAGAACATCACGGTGGGCGCGTAGATGGATTTCGGCGCCATCGACTGGAGCCAGACGCTCGGCACCTCGGGCCACATCAGCACCCATGTGGCCGACGCCCAAAGCCGGCTCACCAGCCAATTTCAGAGGCCCAACCTCCTGGCCTTGGTCGGCGCGCTCGTGCAGGGCTACCAGGACATCGAGGACGCCCTGTGGTCGATCATCACAGGCAGGCCGTTCCCCAATGCAGTGGGCGACGCGCTCAGCTGGTGGGGGCAAGCGGCCGGCATGCCTCGCCCCAGTTCGGGGGCCGGATCGTACTTCGATAGCTACGCTGTGACACCCTCGGGCGGCCAGTACGGCGGCGGGCAGCTCTCAGCTGGGAACGTCACGGCGATCGCCCTGACCGCCAGCAGCATCGTCAACGGGATCGTCACCAGCGTTTCGGTGGCGCCCAGCTCAAGTTCGACCTCCTGGTCCGACATCGCCCAGTTGATTGCCGCCCAGCCCGGGATCCTGGCGGCCACCGCCCCGAGCTTCACGGCGACCAAGACGACGGACAACGCGGGCTGCTCGATCGTCTCATGCGCCGGCAGCGCGACGGTGGGGACGGTGGCTGGGAGCTATCCCCTTACGCTGTCCTGGTCCAATCCCGGTGGGACGACGACCGTCCTCCCTTACTCGGTGGATGTCGCCAACGGGACAGGTGCGCTCACAGAGGCCCTTGGCGGCACGATCTACTCCTGCACCGGAACCGATCTCAATATCTACGAGACCCCGGTAGGCGGATCGCCCACCCTGTTGATGACGGCGACCCTGGCCATGACCCAGGTCAACGCCGTCCGGTTCGACCCCACCAGCGGAAATCTCTTCTACGTCGGCTCGAACTCAAGTTCGGCGGCAATCCTCGTTTCCGTGAATCTCCTCTCGAAGGCCGAAACCCTTATCGCGTCAGTCGCAAACGCTGCCGCCTACCAGCTCGACATCGCCAAGGGCGCGGCAGGGATTGTCGACGGCACCGTCTTCTTCTCGGTGGTCTTTGGCAACAACAGCTACGCGCTGTATCAGGCCGTCCCCGGTTCGCCCTACGCGCTCACGGAAGTTACGACCGCCCTAACCTTGAGCCAGGTCCACTGCACCGTGGCGGTAAACCCCCAGAACGGACACGTCTACGTCCAGGGCGCAGCGGGGAGCTACTGGGTTTACGACGTTTACGGCGGCACGGTATCGCAGATCTCGACCGGCTTGGCGGCCCCAGGGGCGGTCACCTGCGATCCCTCGGGCAACCTCTATGTGGGCTACGGCGACCAGGTCCTGTTCTACCCGTACGCCAACGGAGCCCTGGGCGCGTACTCGACCTGGAACATTCCCGTCGCAACCGGCGATCAGGTGCAGAACGCCTGCTGGTCGAGTCGGCTGGGATCGGTTCTATACCTGAGCAGCCTCTCGGGCCACGACCCCTACGTCGTCGCGGGACCCGGTGCCGACAATTTCCAGTGGACCTGGGGCACCGCGACGAGTTCCGTCTTCCCGGGCTGGCCAACAAATCAAGAGATCAGCCTCGACGGCGGCAATGATGGGGTTCTAACGTTCGCGGTAGACGCGACGGAGCCGTCTTCCGTCACCCCGTACGCATCTCCGGTATCGGACGCCGTGACTGTCGTGCAGAACGGCACCGCGCTCGAGATCCAGGTCAAGCCCGGCTACCAGGTGGAGCTCTCCCTGGCAACCACCGGAGGCTCAAACCAGCCCTCCTGGTCAGCGGTAATGACGACCGACGACAGCGCCTACCATGCGGCCGTCCAGGCACAGATCATCGCGAACACCAGCCCCGGCACGTCGAACACGCTGATCGACATCCTGAAGAACCTCGGGGCCACCTCGGTCTCGTACTCCGAGCCAGGGCAATACGGTGTGCAGGCGGCCTACGGTGGCACGCTCACCGTGTCCGGCTCTCAGGTAGCGGCCATGCTGACCGCCGCCGCCCCTCCGGTGTCGCTCTCGCTGCTGCAAGAGGGCAACACCCCTGTTTTTCGCTGCGATACCGCTGGAGCTGGCTGCGATGCTGGCTACCTTACCAGCGTCATCCTCTAGAGGAGCGTCATGTCCACCGGAACGAAGCCATCGATCGTCGCGATCTGGGATTCCAGCCAGACGAACTGGGCCCAGCCCAATTCAACATTCCAGACAAGCGGCTATGCGACCGGAGCCACGGTCCCCTCCCAGCACTTCAACTACCAATGGAATGCCGCAGGACTGTGGCAAGAGTGGCTGAGTACCGCCGAGTTCGGCTTCCTCGACGCCACGTCCCAGACATGGGCGGGCAAGCAACTCTTCGGCACCACCGACGACGGCAGTGGATCCGACATCCAGACGGGCACGGCCATCTCGTCCTATTCGGTATTCCTGCATACGGACGGCCCGACCGCCGGAACCATCGCGTGGAATGCCTATCTTTCAGGCTCAAACTACTACAGCTTCAACCAAAACGCCGCCTATCGGGTCTTCTGGGATGTGACGACTGGCGACCTCATCTACCAGAACGCGGCAGGCGAAGCCTCGGGCACGGCGCTGACCTGGTACAACAGCCTGAAGATCTCGACGACGGGGATCGACTCGCCCCAGATCAGCGAAAATGGCACGTTGCTG
>JAEHJW020007569.1_pt1 | contig 78526 bp, 81 predicted proteins | sample 9271431 | NCBI WGS metagenome assembly JAEHJW02 | reverse complement strand
TTTAAATTTATAGGCGAAAAGATAATGGCATTCTTCAGAATGCTGTCAAAAGACTATTCGTCTGGTAAAACTAACAAAGCTGTTGATAAAGACAAGGCTGAGAATAATGAAACTGAACCAAGCCCCAATCATGAAGAAGTCATGACTTGCTACATCAATAGTGTAAGCAGATTCATAGACCTTCTGGGTAGGATGAATTGCGGTTTCAAGACAATAGATAGATATGCTATAGAAAAGCTACTCGCTATTTGTGAAATGAACCGTGTCCAGGTAGAGATGTATTACATGCTGTGTAAAAAAACACCACTCTAGACTATCAGTTGGGACTAATATCCCAGTGATATGAAAAGGAGATTCAAAATGAGTGACTTTTTTGATTTTTTAAACGCTGCAAAGAATCTGACTCGTGAAGTACTGGGAGCATCTAATCCTGGAATTGCGTGTATTGCCGACAGGCAAAAAGCTGATAGGGAAGAAGCAGTCAGAGAGAAACAAAGAAAGAAAGAAGCATATGCTGAGTATAGAAACTCTCCAGCGTTTGAGGAGGATCTTAAGGACGATCTTCGTGAGTTTCTATGGAGAACAAATTCTTCAAACAGATATGGTAGGACATATCAGAAACGCAGTGAGTCTGATAATATGTCTGAAAATACTGAACCTGCCCCTAAAGTAAGACGAATAGTCAAAGTTCGTAAAGCTACTCCAGAGCAAATTGCCGAATATCAAGCTAAGTATGGAACCAATCCTACTGATATTAAGATATGGTCCTAAGTAAAACCTTAGATATTATGACTGTATATATTAGCTAGGAACGAAATGACTGCTATCCATTTAGAGCCTGATGTATCTAGATACATCAGGCCTATCGATGAATTATATGAAATAGCTAAAAAACTAGATATACCAGACCACATAGTTATCGGAATGGCCGATACAATTATGAGGGATTATGTTCTATCTAATATAGATCCTAGAATAAAAATGGTTCCAGCAATTACATTTGACAAAAATAGTATGTATTGTGGTTTCTTCACAAATGGGTTCATAGAGTCAACCGGCATGCAGGGTAAAATATTTTTTAATCCAATGGATATTATCAGACGTGAGTCACATTAAATACTCTATAGCCACAGTAGGCTATAGAGTATTTAGTTTATATTTAATATCTCATCTATAGTTTCGTTAGTTTCATATAAAAGATCTCTAGGTAATATTTGAGGATATATATTCTCTCTGAGTAGTCTTTTTAGATTTATCTGTAATTGAACTATATCAGACATATTAAGTCTGTCGGATGCGGTAGCTCCAATATCTATAATGAACTTCATTATAGATAGCCTGGACAGCAGCAGTGACCACCATGACTGTCTAGTAGGTGTAATATCTGGCATGTGTAGTGCAGATATCATACTACTGCTATATATGGCCGGAGTCTCATTTATCATACTAATGTCTAATAGAGGAGTGGTCTTCAATACCTCTAATTCTTTTTTCAATACAGAGTCTATCTTAGAGCTGTAATCTATTACATTGAAAGCATGCTTAAAGAAAGAAACGCCCATAGGCTTACCGTAGAATAGATTCATTAGCCTGTTAAATATCACTATATCTAAGTGGTATCCCATCATATTAGGTAAGACATACATATGGATAAAATGAGTCACACCTAAGAGAGAGTCTCTTTTTTCCTTATTTGCATATTGGTCTAAACTGAAATACTTATACTGTAATGCCAGCATAGGTATATTTATAGATATAGCAGCTAGACCAGTTTCATTTCCAGACTTTTTTCCATTAGGTAGCATTAGTCTTAAATCAGATCTAGGATGTAATAAAGGTCTTACAGCTATAACGTCTTTCCAATTATTCCTGACTATTGATGTATCGAAATATTCATCTACACTATAAATTATTTCTGTGGTGCCTGGCCCATAAAAGACACCATTATGTAATTTTCCATAGTGGGTGTCTGATGTCAGAAATGTAGCTCTAGATGTAATATCCGCTCTAGCTCTACATACCTCTACATATCTATCGTCAGAATAACTCATAGGAACATCTAAGTCAGCTAAGATATAAGCTAGTAGGTGGTTGCTTTTGACGGCATACACTCTATTATGGTAGTATTCTTGTAACTTATATAGCTCTCTTAGATATGTTCTTCTGATTAGTTCAAACTGAGGCCATCTATCTAGTCCTTGCTTTATGTATTTATTTTCATTAAATATCTCATACATTTCAAGTAGCCTGTTTAGTTCGGTCATAATATCTGGCAATAGCTGTAGTAAGTGCATTAAAAAAATAATGCATTTACCTATCTAATGGACTTCATAATCCGCCATATCCCTGATAACACCAGTTATCAGGTACGGAATAGTGGAGTACTGATATAAGCCGCATAGCGGCGAAAATATGCATGTTTTGGAAAAAATATAACCATATATCATTACTATGACTTTATAGCTGAGAATGTTTTAAAGTCAGCTTTGCAAAGCTAAGTGTGGTGTGTTTCTATATTTAATAACGTGAAGGGAATCAAAATGGCTATTAGCAATAACATCGAAAATAAAGAACCGGCTAGCCAAGCTGAAAGCGCATCTAAAGCTTTCGGTAAGACTCAGGCCGATTCTCCTATTACACAACGCAGCTGGGGTTTGTCCAGCCCCACTATGTTCGGCGCTCCTATCGGTCGCGGAGTTGGATCGGAGTATGTGACGAAGCTCGTCGCTGCTCTGACTGAAGCATATAAAGATGCTAGTGAAAGCGGTTACGACATCACAGTCATGACAGTGGATAACCAGCAATATCCCGCCCTAGCTTTCAGCTTTATCATGGTGTGTGTGAACCAACGCATCGATAAGGCATCTAAGGAAGAGAAGGTTGTGGCTGCACACATCCTTCTGGTCGAAGCTACCGGAGACAAGATCTCTCCTGTGATTGAAAACATCAATGGAGTGCAGGTAGAGATCATGCGCACTCCTAGTGACGCTCTGGATAAAGTTCTGTATGCCATTGCAGCAGAACGGCTGAGTAAGGGTTTCCCTGGGTATCGTACAATCATTAGTGATGGAGAAGTCATTCCGGTCACTTTTGATCTGGAAGATAAGGGGGCACTACATTCGCTTGCTGCAAATGCGGCTGCAGCTGCCGGAACTGACGTCGTTATGAACAATAGCCAGTTCCAAGATCTGGATCTGCGTACAGAGAAATCTGGTAATTTGTATATCAATCTGGATTTTAATAAATTACAGCTTAAAAATGCTGTAGGTGCTCCTGTGCGTAGTGACGTCATCATCTCCTTCAGCAGCAAGAAGAATACCCAGGGACGGAATTTCTCTGTAAACACGAATGACAGGGAAAATAAGATTTCGGAAATCTCTGGTTTCGTGGATGTGCTTTATAATCCCCAGAATACCGGAAACATGTATAATCCGTACTATGCGAATCCGCAACAGCCGATCAGCACACAAATGTATTCTCCTCGTTTTGTGATGACGGACGTGCATTCGCAGATTGCTGCTACTCCGGCATCTATTCTTTTAGCACTGTCCACTGCCGCGGCACTGGCAAAGGATCTGAACTGGGTGCTGGCATTCCGTCCGGTGATGACTGGTAATAATATCGATATCAATGATATTGGTGCTTTGAATCTCGAAGCCAATCTGGCTCGGGAACCTCAAGGTCAGATCAATAAGATCGATACTAAGAGCGATAAATTCACTCCTCAGCAATTGGGTGAATATATCTCGGCCATCATTCGTCCAGGCCTCATCATAGCCATGGATTGTCCAGAAGGTGGTCCTCAGTCATGGTATCTGAATGTGTTCGCTGCTGCTAGCGCTGGTGTTCAGAAGGCTGTGGAAATCGTGGTTGCTGCTGCAAACACGCTAACAGGAGGCAACTTCTCCAAATATATGACGAACAACGATACACTGTTCATCGATACCGAGAACCGCGTGCTTATGGGGTATTGGTTCAACAAGAATGGAGAGAAGCGTGATCTGCGTGATTTCGATCTGATCGCCGCTGCAAATCTGGTAGGTGGCAAGAATCCTCGCGCCATCGCCGACTTCAGCGACCTCACATTGAATCAAGCTAAGCCGCTGCCGATTCGTCTGCAGGATCAGAAGCGCATGTTGATGGCTCTGTCCAATGAAACAGCTGTGTTCACTGGCTTTGCTCAACGTATTACTCTGAGCTCCGCATTCCTGAACGCATTGTCGCTCGGTATTAGGGACGCTGGTATCAGTGTTACTGTCAACACCCCGCTGCCGTCGTCTGACTTCCAAAATCAGCGCGGCACTGCGACTGCCCTGGCTCAAGCTGCTCAGTTCATTCCGAATCAGTCCTTCATGAACAACTCTGGCTTCAACCAGTCTGGGTATGTTTATGCTGGCCCGAACAACCAATTCGGAAATCGATTTGGTGGCTAATAGCTAGTGTAATCCCAAAATACTCCATCAGACTTAAATGTCTGGTGGAGTATTTTTTGTCTGTATATAAATCTACATGTGAAGGAGTTAATAGAATGGAAGAAGTTCTCATGGACCTAAATACTGCCGAAAAAGAAGTCGTCAATACCACGGAGTACGAAGAGATCGAAAGCTCTCCTGTTGTCGATATCAATACAATTTCAGAAGCTTACAATTTTGAGGTTGATTCTATCACAAAGGAGTACCGAAGTAAGATTTGGAATCTAGAGATGGAACTAGAGCATAAACTACTAATTCTTGAAGCAGAGTATAAGGAACAGCTGGATGGAATTAATGCTGATGTCTGACTGACAGCAGACTAAAATACCTCACTAGACTTAGAGGTATTTTTTTCTTCATAGAAAAAAATACGGCCATATATCATTCTAGTGATTGAACACCGCGGTCTTTATAGGAGTTTAAACATGCCCGTATTTCAAGAACTCATAGATTTCAATGAGATGATTTCTAAGCTCAAAGAATCTCCTGTAATAGTAAATGACCTTATGAATGTAGGTAAGGAAGAAAAAGAATTAATACGGAACATGATTCTCTCCAAGTATAGCTCTGATATGATGTCTATTCTGCCATCCTGTCAATGTGGCGAGATGACTGGAGAATATTCTATAGGTGTTATATGTCCGACATGTAATACTCCCGTAAGGCCAATTCTCAATGACGATATTGAGCCATTGATTTGGTTCAGGAGACCTGTGGGTGTAGCTCCACTAATAAACCCTATGGTTTGGATTATGTTGACTAAAAGGTTTACTAGGAGCGGATTTAGTATTATGCAGTGGATCTGCGATACTACATATCGTCCGGGTGTTAAACAGCCACCTATTCTAGATAAGATTATTGCGTCTGGTATCCAAAGAGGATATAATAACTTCTTCAATAACTTCGATGCTTATATTGAAATTCTTTTCAATACTAGTGGGTTTACAGTTAGGAAGAACCAGATAGATTATCTCTATCGGCTAATAAAAGAGAATCGGCATAAAATATTCAGTGACTATTTGCCATTGCCTAACAAGATCTTTTTGATTATCGAGAAGACTGAAGTCGGTATGTATGTGGATCCAATAGTGACTAAAGCTACTGATGCAATATTGATGATCACTTCTATTGACTCAAGTATCATGGAACATAATGTTCGTGTTAAAGAGAATAGGACAATCAAGGCTATATCAATGTTAGGAGAATTCTATTCTAACTTTTTTAGAAGTATTCTCTCTGGTAAGCCAGGACAGTTCCGTAAACACATATACGGAACTCGGACTAACTTTAATTTCAGGGCGGTGATCTCTTCAATCACTGATAAGCATACCTATGACGAAATCTACGTTCCATGGAGCGTAGGAGTGACTGCATTCAGGCCGCATATCCTGAATAAGTTACTCAAGATGGGATATGACTTAAACAGCGGTATAGGTCTGCTATTAGGTAGTGTTGAGAAATATCATCCGATGCTAGATTCTATTCTTAGAGACCTGATATCTGAAAGCCCAAATAAAGGTATCGTTGTTCTCGAGCAAAGAAATCCAACTATGCTGTCTGGATCAGCTCAAGTTAAATATATCACAAAGTTCAAGACAGACGTAACAGACCATACTGTATCTACTAGTATTCTGACTACTAAGTCTATGAATGCTGATTATGATGGAGATGCACTGAATTATTCCATTAGTCTAGATTCAGAACTGGCAGGGATGTGGCTGAATCTTGAACCACATAACAATGTATTTGTAGCACAAGAACCAAAGAAAATATCTGGAAATATAGCAATGCCTAAGCCTGTAATTGCTACCATATCCAATTGGCTATCAGTGATAGATGTTGAAGATCCAGAAAAGCTAAAGATAATGGCCAACATTTAAATTCAGAAAAGGAGTAAGTATGGAGATAAATGTTATACCGGTAGATAATCTGGATTCATTCAGTTATTTCATATTACCGGAACAACACCACAGCAATAGTGAGTATTTCAGGAACCAGGTGTATGGGCTCTCGAATACACTCACCGATATTGGTAGAAAGTTCATGGAGACCAGTAAGGAGATCTATGAAACTATAAATAACACCGAAGCTATTAAGAAAGCTAAAGCTGCTCTAAGATACGCGAAGGGAATCTTCAATCCTAACAGGATAGTCTCTTTAGAAACTGTAGAGGATTTCCAAACGGCTCAGCCTGTTATGCAGAGATATTTAATGGCGGATATTGTAGCCAGGCAGATGTATCAGAACAGACAGATAGATGGATATTCTGACACATACATAGATATAGATCCAGGCAAGGTAGGCTTCGACCACTACGACTATCGTAGAGTAATTGAACACTGCATTTTGGATGGAGAGAATTCAAATGGCGAATACGAGTGGGAAGTACATTCATTTGGTGAAGAATTATTGGAAGGAGATCGAGAACTCGAGACTTCTGAAAAGGTAATCATCATGAATAACTGGGATATCATTAGGTCTTTCCTAGAGGCTGGCGAGGGAGGAGAAGACCCAACCAATTTATATGGTGGTGAAATATCTATTTAGCATGCATAACTGCAAATACCCCCAGTGATGGGGGTATTTTTTTTTGCTCCAGTGGATTTTATTACAGTCACATATTACTAGCATGATCATTAGCTAATAGTGGCTGATGAGAAATCTCCAAAGGAGTATAAACATGTCGTTTTTACTTACTTTAGGAATACCGTTTACATTAGCAGTGATGATAGCGATAGAGGTCACTGTTGGTATTTCATCGTGCGTAATATGCATACTGGCGGTTTTTTGGTGTTTATCAGAGACTATGAAGTATCTAGTCAAGACACGCGTCGGTATGAAAAAATAACTATAGCACTTTGCTCTTTTAGTTATTTTTTTTTTGATATGGCGTATCAAAAAAAAATTCATAAGCAAATCTACTGAGGTGAATTTTAAAGGAATGACGATGGCACTCCCGAAGTTTTTCCCGTCGCTATCAGAGGACGGCTGGGTGGATGACCCAGTATTATTAGGTGATTATCTAATTAGTCAGTTTTTTGTATCGGACTATAGTCAAACTCAATTATATTTAGGTGAAGTCAGATCTTTACCACAGATAGTGCAGTCTACTCAAGGAGATAGTAACAAACTAATCTCTATGGTTCAAACCGAATTGATGACATATTTCAGTAGATATTTCAATAATGTCTATGTTGAATCAGCACTAGTTAATAACCCCACGGATAGTTCAGAAATAGGGTTTACTATATTTATTAGCTATACCGATACCAATGGCAATACACACCAACTGAATAATCTGATAAACACCCTGAATTCTAAGATATCTAATATCATCAATCTCAATAATAATGGATGAATAGGAGAATTAAAATGGCAAATAATGAAATAGACATAGCTAATAAGGCTATGCAATCTATAGATGACAGAATAAAAAACACAATGATCAAAGACTTGAAAGCTAAAGAAGATATCTTTGCAAAGTCTATCATTAAAGGACATGCAGATATACGCAGTAAGATACCTGAAGACGTATTTGTTGGTCACTTCCTGAAATTCTTCACTGGTGAAGAAACCATAAAAGAAAATCCAGATATTATCAATAAATGGATTGGTGTGGCTAGAACACCAATGTCTGAGGTAGACGTCACGGATAATGAAGGAAATACACTTTTCACAGTACCTCCATTATTCGACACTAGTATCATTAATATCTCTGAAAGAAGCCGTAGTGACTCTCTGATGGCTGTATATGGACAGTACGGAATGCTGTCTAATAACATACAGAAACAAGCTGATGACTATATTGTAGATGCTTTAGATAAGAAAAGCAATACAATATTGAAAGAGTCGGATAAATACGCTGAGAACACGGAGAGATGGAAGACTATCTTTAACCGATATGGAAAATCAGAGAGGTGGAATGAAGTATCGAGAGATAATAAGATACAGACAGAAGCAAAAAAAGAATTAAAAGATGAAGTCGAGTACGATTAAGTATATAGTAATAAGCGACATACATCTAGGGCACAGAAATAATAAGACTGAAGATATTATAAAGAATCTGAAAGTATTTTTTAATAACTACGCTCCTAGGAGAGATAGCTTAGATTATATATTTATAGCTGGAGATCTATTTGACAGTTTATTAGATCTATCCACCGACGATATATACCAAGCCATACTCTGGCTGAGTGTCTTTTTAGGATACTGTAAGAGTAATAAAATAAAATTACGTATATTAGAAGGAACATCTAGTCATGATTGGGAGCAATCTAAGCTAGGAGAGCTGATAAAGAATATAGGGCAGTATGATGTGGATTTTAAATACATAGATAGTCTACATATAGAAAGAGACGATGCTCTAGGTATAGATATTTTATATGTACCGGACGAATGGGATAATGATACATCGGTAACGTTTCGACAGGTTAAAGAAATGCTAGCTTGTAATGGAATAGATTCTGTAGATATAGCAATAATGCATGGACAATTTACATATCAGTTACCATCAGCTGCTATTAAAGCCCCGAAGCATAATGAGGCTGACTATATGTCTATTGTTAGATATCTAATAAATATAGGGCACGTGCATCAGTATAGTACATATGAAAGAATAATAGCTCAGGGATCTTTCGATAGATTGACGCACGGAGATGAAGAGCCAAAGGGTGGTACGTATAATATCATAAATAAAGATGGCAGCTATGAGTATCTATTTATAGAAAATAAGGGAGCTAAAACATTTATCACTATAAATGTCAAAGAAATGCCTATAGATAAGTGTGTAGATTACATACGTAAGAAAACTAAAGATCTTAGGCCAGGCAGCTACGTAAGAATACGAGCTAAGAAAGACTCATCAGTCTTTAAGAACTTTGACATAATAAAGAAAGAGTTTACAGATATTCATTTATCTAAGGTCAGTGATGATAAAGATGAGGTTTCTAAAGTAACTGCAACTATATCTACAGACTTACTGGGATATGATCCTGTAATTATTAGGCCTGATAATATACTAGAGTCTGTGATGGATATAATAGAGACTAAATATAAATTAGACACAGATAGCATTAGTCTAGCTAAGAAACAGCTGACTGAATCTATGTGACTGTAGCCTGGATATGATTTTTTTACAGTCACATATTACCAGTAGGCTCATTGCCCAATTGTGGTTTTGGCAAACTATAGGAGAACTATCATGGCTACAAGGAAAGTTGCTGTTCAGGAAACATCACCTAAGGTGGAAACCCAGACATTAATGGAACGCATCATGGAAGCAGCCAGTACGAAAGAAGGCGCTTCAGTACAGATTAAGCGTTTCGACCAAGGAGTTAATGAAAAGCATGTCATGGATTCAAAGCTGTCGCTCATGGAAAATATCATGAAGGCTGCCGGCCAGATCTGTGCTGATGCATGATAGATAGACCGAGGGCTTAATTGCCTTCGGTCTTTTTTTTTTGATTTTTTAATGAACATATATCATTACTATGACAGAACAGCTAATAGGATATTAAAATGATTTCAGCGGCCTTAGTGTCTAGAACCACCTCTGCATTCCCACTGTCAATAGGGACTAGCTTGGCCTTTGAATCTATTTTTGAAGGAACCTATTCTCCGTACGATGTTGACAGAGTAATACCTAACAAGGTGGATATAACTGACTATAATTATTTTTTCATAAATATATCTACTTTGGTTAGGAATGTTTTAGGAGCTGTGTCTAAATCAAGCTATTTGTCCACGGAGCCATATGGAGTAGCTGAAGTATTAAGAAACGAAATAGACATCATTAACTCAATTATGGAAAATGATGCCGGAGGTAGGTGTAAGGTAGTTTACTACAATAACACATATTCTAAAATAAAACATACAAAAAATCCTCTAATATTGCTCAGAAAAGACAATACTGCGGCACAACAAATATTTACGGATAAAGTAGATAAGTCTATCCATATATTTGTTAAAGAAAATAAGGATATCCCAGTAATTGAGTATAGGGACTATCCAACTGGATCTATAAGTAATACGGCTTTAATACTCACACATGTACCTTATGATCTTTTAGGATTCAGGACTTTTTCTAAGCTGGATTTGATAGAATCTCATACTGGTAAACTAAAGCCAAAAAAACTATGGTACACGAAGCTATATAAAATGAGTGGGGAGGACTTAAGTTACATACCTTTCTATAAGTGGTCTTTAGTTTTCTTTGGAGATCATGTAATGTTCCATCCGCATTCTACTAAAGTTCGCTTATCTATTTTGGATGTAGCTAAGAAAGGGAAATGGACTTCATCTACTCCTCCAGATAAAGTCAGGCACGACTTGATGCTTTATATGCGCGATATTCCACTCAGGAATGGAATATTAGATATCTAAAAAAATAATGCCAGTCCACATCAATTGAAGCAAAACAGAAATAAGCTAAAAAGGAGCTAACAACATGTCTGATGATGCACAAATGGATCAAGCCGCTCGCCCCAAGATTATCTCGTTGGAAAGATATTCTCTTTTCGCGTCGTCTACTGGAGGTAATAGCCGGGCTAAGCTAGTCTGGGGTATTCGTGATGGTAATCCTCGCATTGCTGTATTTACAAATGACCCCACTGACACAGTGAAATCTGGAGTGATTTCTGCTCCAATGGACCCTATCACATTTTACACATTTATCGAAATGCTGAAGAGAGCAGCTACAGCATCGGGAGAGACAAAATATAAGCTTGACTGCTTTACGACTCGTCGTGATGAAAGCGGAGCTGCAATAGAGAAAGTTCTTCTTTCTGAAGTCTATATGGGTAAAGATAGCGATGGTTGTGTATGGATGTCTGTTGTTGAAGGATCCAGACCCAAGATTAAGTTTATATTCACAATCTCAGACTATCATAAGCTGTATAAGACCGATGGAACTGAGCTGACTAAAGCTGAGTATTCTACGGTTGTAGCGTTGGCTACAATTAATTCCATTCTTCCGATTTATGAGAAATACATGCAAGAAGCAAATGAAGAACAGAGACTCCGTCCTAGAGTCAAAGGTGCATTCAATAAGAATAAACCGCAGTCTATTGATGATGAGGACATTTCATTCTAAATGACATAACCAGACAACATCCCGCCATCCATGACCGGAGGCGGGATGGTGTTTCAGATATATCTATAGGCATATATCATAGTATTGTATCTATACCATCAGGAGTTGTGTGATGTTAATTAGTGTATCAAAAACATTACTGGCTAGTGTCCAGCCAGAAGCAAAGATAGAACATAAAGGAGAAGAGCTGGTATTTCTTGTTAGCACATTCTTCCGAATGAGCTCTATCAGTATCGATATAGATATTTTCGAGCAGCTGAATAGCTATTGGCAACAACTGCCTGAAGAAAAACAAGACAAGATTTTTGATGTATATCGGAATATTAGGAATGTATTTAACTCCGTATCTAATCGGACTAGCTTGCTTCTTGATTTGAATAAGCAGTGTATAGAGCTCATAGACCTACATAACCTAGATGAAGTGTACGACTGGGTATTATTTAAGTCTTCCATAGCCATACCTTCAGTATTTGAGAACGAATACCAGTATTCGTACGACAAGCAAGGGTCGAGAGAGCAGACATATGTTCGTAGTGATTATACTAAGTTGATTGCTATGATCGTAGCCATACGTAGTATGATTCCGGTTTGGGGTGAGTATATCTCACACACTAAACATGATGCCGGTACTACTTTCAAAGAGATGGAAGCTTTCCAGCTAATTAACAACTCAAGTATCATGAATAGCCAGCCTATGCTTAAGCTGGGTGTTTATCTTGATCATGCTGTTGGAGAGCACAAGCATAACTCCTTTTTCATCTTAGACGGAATCAGTAGTGTGGATTTTCCTATATGGATGCTGTCTTTGGTAGTTATCAGACGTCTATGTGTCGGTGATATTAGAGGCCTGGATAATAAGGCTAATATTGTCACATATATCTATAAGTATCTGATACAGAAAATACAGTCTGCGGATACTGGATCTAGCAATGCAGTTAAGGACAAGAAGACTACAGAGTTCAGTGACGAGAAGGGTGACGATAAGATATCTACATTTGAAAGATATCGTATTAAACACGATATTAGTGCTGGTGAGATTGTAGAGCTAGCATATAGTATTCGAGATTATAGAAAAGTAGCATATAGTCTCAGCCCAAATATGTCTGACGAAATACTGTTCTCATCTCTAGAGACTGCACAGCAACTTAATTCCGTGGAGATTCATGATCCGCAGATTACTCTTTTGAAGTGGGTATTCGCCAGAGTTATTTCTCCGAGAGGAATGATGTATCTAGATAAAGAGCTGATAGTGAATTGCCTAGGAATTCTAGAAGCAGTTCTGTATGTAGCTGGATTTAAATATCTGGCCGTACTATCAACTAGTTATCCTGATATAAATAACGATGAGATGTTTGTAGCTTCCACTGAGTCTAAGGCCAGAATTACTAAAACTCAGATATCCGCACTGGACGAGCTATATCCGTTCCAACAAGTCATTGGTGGTAAGAAGTCTGGATATAAAGATATAAATCCAGCAATAAAATCCATCGATACATTGACAGATAAATTGTCCATGTTCTCATGGATCACCACCGCATCTTCCGATAAAATGATGGATGCAATAGGTAACACCCATACCAGGAGAATAGGTGTGACGTATGACATAAAAAATCAACTGGCTGATTTGGTTATCAAAGTCGGTTCCAGGACACTATGAGATCTCTGTATTTTTAAAAAGGAGTTAAAATGAATCAGATTCCATATCAAAATAATGGTGGCCACCCAAGAGGTAGGGTTGTACGTCTGGTCATGCAGGAAACAGGTACGTATAATGTTATGTATAACCGGGCCTATCAGACCAATCTGGATAACCGGTCTCTCAATACAATTATAGACAGGGTAGCTCAGCATGGAATTAACAAGCCAGCTCCTAGTTTGTTTTCTGGGATTTCTCTTAACTTCCTGTCTCCATCAGTTTCTCCTGAATCTGAGGCCACTATTTATAATGGCTGGAATGAAAGGAGATTGAAGTTTGTTCTTGAAGTAGAGATGCAAAATAACATCACCGGAATCATCAGCTATTTCATTCAAGGATATACAAACTACCCTGGCGTTTCTGCTAATCGTAGTATAGATCCGAATATGCTCTTTGTTGTGAATTCAATCTCTACGATTTCAAGAAATGAGATCCGTACACCGACTGGTACGCAGATCAGGGAGTATATGAGAGATTGCTCCAATATTATTGTGGATTCATCCTTTATGTTGGCTGACAATACCGGATATAATGCACCGGCCCCTCAGTATTTGATGCGGCCAACGGACATTTATACTAACATGCAGAAGAATTTCCTGGTTAAGGGATTCACAGGAAGTAACAGAAATACTAGCTATGATTTTAGATCAGCAATGGGAAGTAAAGCAGAGAAGGCAAGTAAGGAAAACTTATTACCTTCTAACTATATTGCTAAAATGATCTCGTCGTATTCTTTAGCGAGAGAAAAGGCTCCGTATGGTGTTAATGAAACTGGTATAGTGGATACGGCTATATCTGAAGCTAGAGAAGACCCTCTTGTAGAAAATGGATTCATAGCAGCAATTAACGGAGAAGGATATAAGGTATCTAATAGATTCACATTTGATGCTCTTTTGTCTTTCGATCCAAATGTAGTAAATGTAACTAACTATTTGGCCCTAGGTAATACAGCTAAAGGTCAGTTGCATTCTGCTGGATCGACTGCATATTGGAACGCCACAGACCGAGAAACACACGCAGCCACCATCCTATCGCATTCCATCACTGCTCTGATGCTGGAGTTACTGATTTCCAGAATTGATTTCCTTTCTACAAATCATGATCAGTTTGGAAAGATGAACACCACGATCATCAATGCGGTCAGCCTTAGTATGAATCCAATCGGATCATCTATAGAGCTGTTCAAACACAGATTGGAGAATGAAATACTGTTTGATCTGACATATGGAAACCAAGAGTCTTATATGTTGGAAATCTCCAGTGACATTTATGGAGATACTAGGATTACTATCTCTTTTGGATCTAATCCTCCTACAGTCTATACAACTCCGTCTTTCTGTGATTCGCTGTATTCTCCTTTAGTGACTAATAATTATAAGAATCTCGAAATGGTATCTATGGATTTCGAAATGCTTAATAACCATATCACTGAAGCAGTCTCTGGGTCTAACAGTATGTATGGTGGGATAGGAATTAACGAAGGATTCTGAAGAAAGGAAGAGTAATGAAACTGATTAATCTTTATAAGAGCATTCTCAGGTATGTGAAACTGGAAGCCGATGAAAATGGATTCGTCTATAATGGATATAAATCCGTTAAGAATCCAGACCAGAAAGACCCGACTACTATCGGAGGGGCAAGACTGGTGTTGCCGTATCCTGAGAATCTGAAGAACTATATCCCAGGGAAAACAATAATTTTTCATCCGCTGTATGAGAACATCCTGAGAGGAGAAAGTGATGTGCTGGTGGCGTTCAGGTCAGCGCTGAATGTACGGCTCAATTATACGATCGCAATCGTTGCGAAGTCTATCTTGTCTATCTGTGCAAATCCAGAGCTTCTGAATAAGATAGATCCGGACCAGGCATCTGCTCTTTATCGGATAGGTGTAGTTGATGATACGTGTCTTAATAACTTCATCACACTGATAAACTATTGCATCAAGAAAAAGCCTGAAGGTTTCTTCATTTCTCTGATTCTACGTAAGGGAATTACTCTGGATGGTAAGAGATATTCCAGAGCAGGAATTGTGAAGTTTCCTATTATGTATGAGCTTAATAAGGAAGAAAATCCATATGGCCTGAAGCTCAGACAGAAAGACATCGAGATTTATAAAAATGTCTTCGAGTTCATTCTACCTGAGCTGAATATCCAAGATCGGTATTCTTTTGGATCTGACAGTGGAGTAGCTCCTTCTATTGAAGCCATTATGAAATCTTCAATGAAGGTAGCTAGCCGTCTTAATGATATCCTGGAAGAGTATAAGGATAACATCGATGGTTATGAAGATCTCATCTTCGACAGTGATTGGGTCGATGACTTCAATAACCTGGATGCTTTGGATCCTGAAATTCGTAGGGTTCCCATGCAGTTCGGTAATGAGGGTTCCTGTAAGGTATCTGAGTCTGGAAATGACGCTATTCCAATTCCATCTATTCCAGATAAGATTCTTCCGTTTCAGCAGAAAGATAATCAGCAACAGGGATATATTCCGCCACAGGCACCGCAACACCAAGCTCAGCCGCAGGAGAGTGGGGTCATTAAGACTGAGCGCGGAATTGATTTCAATTCTGTAAAGAATGTGAATCCCATGCTCATGTATGGTGCTGGTCCTGCAGTAGGTAGACTGGCTGCCCAGGATATGTATGAGCGAGGAATGGTGCAGCAGCAAAATATGCCTCCGGCTCCATTCGGTTCTGTTGTCAACACGCCGAATGGACCAATGGTTATGACTCCAAACGGCTGGGTTCCATGTGCTCCGACTATGCCTTTCCAGGGTAATCCTTCTGGATTTCCTATGTCTGGGTTTCAACAACCGCAGCAATATCCGCAGCAAGGATTTCCGCAGCAAGGATTTCCGCAGCAAGGATTTCCGCAGCAAGGGTATCAAGGAGGAATGCCTATGGCTCCATGGGGTGGTAATAACCAATACCAGCAGCAAGGATTTAATCCCAACAACTGGAGGCCATAAATCCGATATGAAACAACACGCAGCCAAAAGCCGCGTGTTGTTTCTTTTTTTTATCACGAAGTAGTCGAAGAAGCTATATATGTAGAGTTTAATAAATCTACTTGATTTAAATCTGGTATAGCTATAGCAGTCATAGTGCTTTTATAGTCTCCAGGACAACTCAGTCCATTGAATAACATTATGGTTACGAAGTATTGCTTACCGTAGTTCAAATAATCTAACAGACCGAAAAAGTCTCCTTCATACTTAACTAGTATATTATTAGTCGGAGTTTCATAAGACACCGGATACGTATTCAAAAAAGGTATATACGTGTAGACGATACGTATAAACTCCGGTTCAAAATATGTATCGTCTCCGTATGGTGTTAATAGAGAACTTATTGTGGATGGCATCGTGAATACCTAAAGTAGTAGAAAAAAATAGAGACATATATCATAAATATGAATAAGATGTAGTGTTTTTTTAAAAGGAGTATCAAATGTCTGATGAACATATTCCAAACGAGATAGAGCCCGAGCTGATAGGGCTACATTCTCTGAACTTCGCTACTGGAAATAATTCATCTCCTCGTTCCGTGATGTTCTCGTCACATTTCAGTCAGCGTCTGGTAATAGACGGCAGTACCGAAAAGATCATTCAGACTGGTCTAGAGAAAGAATTCGGTAAATATACTCTAAGTATAAAAATGCCGGCTAACGGGACAGTCCTCAAAGTAATCGACAGATATCCTAAAGGTATCGATATCGATTCTATCAACTTCAATCCTGAGACTTTGGTGATCTATGAGAACGCTGAGACTCGTGAGATCGATTGCTTCTCAATCCCGTACTATCAGTCATATCATCAATATTTTGGATTTAAAAATAAAGAGACGCAGGAAATGAGTCGTCTGGTACCTGGAAACTTTATTGAGAAAGATACAATTTTCAGTAACTCTCCAGCAATTTCAGACAATGGAGGATTTAAATATGGTGTAAGTTTGAATACTGCATTCATGTCACATCCAGCAGTCTCTGAAGACGGAGTACTAGTATCTAGATCTGCTCTCGATAAACTAACCTTTTCCGTGTTCGAGACTAGAGTTGTGGAGTTTAGTATCAAGAACTTTCCACTGAATCTCTACGGAAATGTCAGTAACTATAAGGCATTCCCAGATATAGGTGAAGAGATCAGGTCTGACGGCATTCTGATGATGCTCAGGAAATCCGATCCAGATAATGCTCCGGTAGAGATGAGTGTCTACGACACTATGGACCCACAGTTCATTTTCGATACAGCATATTATGTTCGAGGAGAGAAAGGCATTGTCGTAGATATCAAGATCTATAAGGATGACAATTCAAATAACATGCTGCCTGAGAATATGGTCAAAAACATGCAAAAGTATGTTAAGGGACTCAGGAACTATCATAGTCAGATCGTAGGTTTTGAGACAGACATCCGGAACAACAAACTGAAAAAGACTGGCAGTGACGCGGTAAATCTTTCTCCAGCTCTCCACCGTCTAATTGTTGAGTCTTATGCAGTTCTGAATAAGCCCAGTAAGAAACATAACCATAAGCTCAACATACTCTATAGAAAATCTCCATTGAGTGAATATAAGGCAGTATTCACAATAGAGTATAAAATACGGCCGAGCATCGGATTTAAAATTACAGATACTAATGGCGGTAAAGGCGTTATTTGTAAAATTGAAGAAGATGAGAATATGCCTGTAGACATTGATGGTAACAGAGCCGAGATTATCATGGACTCTGGATCTACTATTGCTCGTATGAATCTAGGTAGGCTATATGAGCAATATATCGGAGCTGTTGCTAGAGATGTTCGAAAACTCATTAAGAGTAACTTCAATGTCTCCATGGAATCTAGAGGCAAAGTAAACAAGATAGTCAGAGATCTATATACTACTAAACCAGAAGTGTTTAATTCCAATTATTCATATCTGTTAGAGTTCTATAAAGCTATCAATGTCAAGCAATACGAGTATTTCCTATCTCTGAATGAAGAGGATAGACTACACCATATGGCCGACATCATCTATGACGACCTATATGTATTCTATCCGATAAACAACGATAAGGAAATCGTCGATGTAGTTAAGGATCTGAATAATGGACCCTTCAAGACTACATATGGCCCTGTGTCTTATGTGGGTGGATCTGGAAACAGAGTTACTACCTTTGAGAATATTCGTATAGGTCCGGTGTATTTCATGCTACTGGAAAAGATAGCTGACGATTGGTCTTCTGTGTCTTATGGTAAGCTACAGCATTTCGGTGTGTTATCTTTAATGACTAAATCTGAGAAGTATACATACCCATATCGAAATAATCCAGTTAGGACTATTGGAGAATCTGAGGCCAGAGTCTATTTAGGATATCTAGGTAGAAAAGCTATAGCTGAGATGATGGATAGAGCGAATAATCCATTAGCACAGAAGCAAATGGTCTGGAAGATCTTAGATGCAGACAGGCCTGGTAGTATAGACAAATTAGTGGATCGAGATCTAGTTCCATTCGGTACGTCTAAGCCCCTGCAGCTGTTTAAACACATTTGTTCTGTATCCGGATGGAGATCAGTCTGGAAACCAGAGAAATAGTAACAGTGATGCCGGATATAAATAATCCGGCATCCTTACGATGAAAGGTTATGGAAATATGCATAATGACACATTATCCATAAAGGTTAAGGCAAAGATGCTTTTAGACTACATTAGTGAAGCACTAGCAGTTTCTTTTATATTTATAATTTTTCTATTTCTTCTGGTTGCATATTTGGTATTTACTTCCTTTGTATTTGTGATCATATTCCCATATGCAACTTGGTTTAAATACAGTAATAAGAATAGAATAAAGGGCTCCAGTCTCTATGAATAAGTCTCGAATAGCTCAGAAAGGATCATGTAGTGCGTGTTAGTAAATCAATAACAGTAACAGTAATAAATCTGATATTGGGAATATCAGCTCTTGCTATTTTAGCTGCAGTCGGGTCTCTGTTTCTATATTTAGTTGTATTCTTGTATGTGCTGTTTTGGATTCTTTCCAAAGCATGGTTTGGATTGTTACATATATTTTCAAGACAATGTAGAAGAGATTGATTGATGTGATTCAAAAAGGAGTAAATATGGTAATAATAAAGGCTAGAAAGCTACTCGCATATACTCCGTCTCAATTGTGGTCTATGCTGACTGGCAGGATCATGCTGGTGTTTGATGATGGAATGGAGAAAGAGCACAACTATAAGGAAGTCCTATATAGCAGTTATTTCTGGGATTTCCACAGGGTGTATCAAAACACACCTCTGCTCTATAAGCATTCTGTGCAATCTGTCCTGAAGGGAAACCAGTTATCTTCAGACACACATATTGAATTACTTAACAATATTTTCTGGGATGTCCTGGAAGCATATAATTCAGTCCGTAACGATATCAAGCCAATGTTGACAAAAATGGTTTTCCAAATAACCAATAACGTCTATAATGACCTGATTCATATGGCTGAGAAGTATGTTACATCTATCGACATCCTAGACTTCATTGAAGTCAACGAGCATCCGGCAGTTAAGGAGTCGTTTAAGAATCTAGAGCCAACTGCTCTATCGATAGATAAAAGCTATCGGACAATCATGGACGTGGTTAATAATGATCCATCGCTAAACAATAATGCGTTGGTGAAAGCTACCAAGTCTAAGATTGTCAATAAAAATCAAGTACTGCAATGTGTGGGTCCTCGAGGATTTATCTCGGAGGTAGATGGAGCCATCATGCAAATTCCTGTTACCCGTAGTTATACTCAGGGTATGCGGACTCTGTATAATACGATAGCTGAATCTAGAACCGCAGCTAAGTCTCTATATTTCTCAGAATCCCCATTACAGGATTCAGAATATTTCGCTAGACGACTGCAGTTTGTATCCATGCATGTCGAGGGAATATATAGAGGAGATTGTGGTAGCAATAGATATCTGAACTGGACTATAAAACCAGAACAGTTTAGAGACGGTAAGTCTATCTATCCAGGAGATCTGAAGTTTATGATTGGAAAGTATTATCTGAATGAAGAAACCAATACTCTTGGTATAATCACTAAGGATAGTACAGATTTGATTGGCAAAACAGTTAAGCTTAGGTCTGTTCTTAATTGTAAGCATCCAGATAGCCATAAGGTATGTAGTGTCTGTTTCGGAGAAATGTCTGAGAATGTTCCGGACTATGCAAACCTAGGACATATGTGTGCTGCTACCATGACAAATCAAAGCACTCAGTCTGTGTTGTCTACTAAGCATCTGGACAATAGTAGTAGCTTTGATCCGATCATCTATAACGAAAATCTATTGAAGTACTTTAAGACTGGTACTAAAAACACCACCAGCAATTATTTGTTCAGGCAAGATGTACTCTCTAAGAATCTGAAATTAGTGATTTCTAGAGATGAAGCATTCGGCCTGACGGATATCTTGCTGACAGATACTCCTGAAGATATCAGTCCGTCCAGAATCAGTTCTGTTAAGGAAATCGGTGTAGCTATACTGGAGATGTCTCAGGATTCACCAGAGATTCTATATATAGGTCAGTATAATAGAAACTGTATCCTAACGACTGAATTTCTGATTTATGCTAAAGAAAATAAATGGGAAGTGAATGCACAAAATGCATTTGTCTTCGACATGAGTAAGTGGGATCACAATAAGCCTGTGTTCAAACTTCCAGATATGGAATATAGTTATTCCAATCACTCGCATCAAATTGCCAGGATTATCGAATCCAGAATGAAAGAAATTGAAGAGAGATCTAAGCCTGAGTCTGCAGTATTGACTCTGATAGAATTGTTCGACCTAGTTAACTCTAAGATTTCTGTGAATATAGCTCTTCTTGAGGTAATCATTTATGCAATGATGGTTGCGGACAGAACATCTGGTAATTATTTCTTAGCTAGGAATTCTGAGAATGCATCTTTAGGCGTCAGTGACGATGTGATTCATAATCGCAGTATGTCTCTCGTGTATGCTTACGAAGAGCAATACAGACTGATAGAAGATCCAAAGAGCTTCTTCCAGGATGGACGACCAGATAGTATCTTTGATGTTTTTATAAACCCACATGAAGTCTTGAAACACACTCAGTGACAGAATACCACAGAGCTTAAACAGCTCTGTGGTATATTTTTTTTTCACTAGAAAAAAAGAGGGTAGCATATCATCTATATGACTATTATTGCAGGGAATCCAGCATGTTTAACCAAAATGCACGACTTATGACTGTAGAGATATATAGTCATTTTTTCAGACTAGTGAATGTACAGCCTGAGATGGTATTTACCATAAATGAATTCATGAAGCCGCTGGTTCAATATGAGGTTAATAGATCTGTAAAGAACAAGGTGGTATATTCTCCTAATAAAATATTCGCTAGTAAAACAAGCAATGCTAGTGAATATAGATTCCATATAAACCAAATAGCTGAGTTTATGGAGCTACTGAAGCTTAAGTATGTTAATCCAGATTCAATTGAGATTCTGAATATGCCTCTGTATAAACCAGCTAAACTTTCATATAAATATAGGATCGACAAACAGCCTAGAGATTATCAGGTAGAGGTTATTGACCATATAGTATCTCCGATGGAAGGTCATAGAACCAGACTAGCTGGATTACCTACTGGGACAGGAAAAACATTCTGTGGTCTATCATCAGCAGTTAAGATAGGCACCAGGACCATGATTATAATTTTACCTATCTATATTGAGAAATGGATTAGTGATATCCAAGATAATCTAAATGTAGATAAGAATTCTATTATGTCTGTTCAGGGATCAGCCCATCTAAAGGGTTTGATAGATATGGGTAATTCAGGCACATTGAAATCCGACTATATTATCGTCAGTGTTAGGACACTACAGAACTTCATAGACAGATATGAGAATTACGCAGATGACTGTATTGATGAGTATGGATGTAGGCCGGAAGACCTATATAGAATAACTGGAACTGGACAGGTGTTAATCGACGAGACGCACCAACATATCCACGCCATATATAAAATCATGCTGTTCATGCATGTACCCCATCTAACTGCTCTCAGTGCCACTCTGATATCCGACGACTACCTGATAAAAAAGGTACATAACATCATGTACCCTAAGGTAGTTAGATATGACAAACTGTTAATGGAAAAATATATTCGTGTGTTTCCGATCGACTATACTTTCCGCGACTTTAAATATAGAAAAATACAAACATCTGAATTTGGAACTAACTCTTACTCTCATAATGCTTTCGAAAAGAGCATATTGAGAAACCCAAGAAATTTAGATTCATATGTAGCTATGGTAGCCGATATAGCAGATATGGGATACATTAGATACTACGAAGAAGGTGATAAGTTATTGATATTTGCGTCCACTACAGCTATGTGTGTTGCTATGGCTGAACATCTGAAGATTATTTATAAAGACTTGGTCGTAAAGAAATACACTCAGGAAGATCCATATGAGAATCTGATCGACTCAGATATAATAGTAACTACACCACAGTCAGCTGGAACAGCTGTGGATATTCCAAACCTAACTACAGTTATAGCTACGGTAGCTATATCTAGCTCTGTGTCTAACATACAGATGCTAGGCAGATTAAGAAAGATAAAAGATAAAACAGTCAGATACTTCTATACCTTCTGTAGAGATATAAAGAAGCATATAGAGATAGACTATAAAAGAATTGAGCTTTTTAAAGATAGGGTTTATAGTATTAAGAATCTACAGTATCCTAAACAACTATGAAGAGTAAAAATGATATGTATGCAACACACAGATACTAAACTAACAGAGTTCACCTTGTCTGTAATTGATCTATGCCTAAAGATAGTGTCCGTGGCGATATAAAAGACGTGAAGTAGAAGGCATCTAAAGCACAGACATACTATGCACCACAGCCAAATGGCTGTGGTGCATAGTCGTCATTCTAGCTCTTTTTCTATTCTGCTAATAGTTTTATTTTTTTCTATCATTTCATCGGTAGCCATAGATACCATCATCTCTACGACGTCGTGAGGCAGCCCTATGAATTCAAGATATGATATTCCAAATAAGTCCTTTATTCCCTTACGGACATACACCTGCATTGACTGCTCTAACAAGCTGTCTTTATTTATATCCTCACCAGAATGAAATGCTACAGTTGACATTGGCCTATTCTGATCCTTAGTGTGGTCATACAGACCATACATAGTCTCATATAGCTCCATCATTATCATTTTAGTCTCTAATAGTGGATTATTTTTAACAACCGATAGAGACTTCTTTATTACGTCATCAGGACTAAGGTGACTGCCAAACTGATAGTCACCTATTCTGACATTACTCAGCGCATCCCGATTCTCTCCAGACGTTGAGTAATGAGGTCGAAAAAAACCTGTATCACGTCTATAGGAATTACTTCTGTCAATAGAGGATACTGTTCGCTTTCTTGAACTGCTCCGCATTTAGGGCAGTTGAATTTAGGAATACCGACCACGGATATGGTCGACTTATTTATATAGTCATAAATCTCTTTAAAGAAATTATTTCTAATAGTATCGTCAGCGCTAATAACATTCAATGTAGCAGCTATAGTTTCTTTATCTTCTATCACATTGCCATTGAACTCTATGCTCTCAATCCACTGAGTATACTGACGCATGCTAGAGGACATTCCTTTAGCTTCAATTAGATTTTCTTTTTCTTCAGGAGTAGCATCAGTAGAGATAGCCTGCTCTACACTCTGGGTGATTTCTGAAATCCATAGCTGAGCTGCATCTATATATTCAGAGACACTAGGAGATGTTATAGTTATATAGATTTCACTACCTTCATTTCCTATATTTACTTTCTTCTTACTCAGAGACTTTAGTTCTTCTTTATATCTAAGCACAGATGCTCTGTCTTTGATATTAGATTGCCTACTGGACATATGAGTCTTTTGCCAATCAGTAAGCACTGAATTATCTACCCACAACAGCTTAGGTAGATTCAGTCTTTCTTCTACAACATGCTGACACTTATCTGGATTGTCCGTACATGCTCTCTGATATTGGAATCCATTAGGATAAATAGTACAGATGAATCCCCACAGTAAAGGATATATGTCCTGCGAAGATATTACAGACTTTAATTGCTCTGGAGAGATTTCGTTAGTCTTAGCTGTATAATCGAATACGTGAGCTAATGCGAAATCTACCAGCCTGTCTGCTGTATATCCAACAATATTAGAGTATGCCAGGCCGTATGAATATCGACCTAATATATTTTTATCCACCATCAAGATTCTATTCAGCTCTATTAGCTCTGCATCCGTAGGCGGTTTGAATGTAATCCACATGCCAGTATGCCATAGAGGTACCTGAAATAGAGTACCTAAACCTAAGTGAGTGACCACTCTCAATACTGCAGACTCACCCTTAATAGTCTGGTTTTCGATAGCTTTCAGTCTGGGAGACGATGGAGATAGCTTAATACCATTCACATCTACATCTTGAGTAAAGGCTGATTCATCTGAATTGATGGTATCACTGAACATGTTGTTATATGGAGCCATACTCAAAGACTTACGCAAAACATTTAGCCATTTTCTGCTCTCTGGATTATCTCCTATATTTATATTAGGTAGACTTTCCAGCTGAGACTTTACTTCATCATCGTAGTTACCTGGCAGGCCGTAAATTTCCTCAACGCCATTCCATGATTTAGGGACATAGCTGTAGGCATACTTCATCGTAGCCTTTTTAGTTGTTCTATTTTTATAAATATTTGTAGGAGTGCTACTTCCAGAGACACTATCGTCCTCATTATGTAACTCACCGGTAGAATCAACAGGCTCTTTACTTACAGTGTAATCACTTCCATTATCTTGACTTATTTCCGTGTTATCAGAAGAAGTAATCGCGGCATCACCAGGCATTCCGTTATCTAGGATATTGAATACTTCATCGTTATTATCAACCATTTGTTTTTTCCTCATCAGTAGGATCTTCTGTAACTTCACCAGAAGCACCATCTGTAATTTTATCGATCTTTTCGTTAACTATCATCATTTGTTCGGTGAGCACTAAAAGAGGCTCTGATGTAACAGCTCTGAATCGTTCATTAAAATTAACATAGTCCAAAGCTATATTGATCGAAAGGGCGTGAGCTGAATCGTCCCGAATTAATCCCTTCTTATCTTTATGTCTTTCATGAATAAATGCCAGATCTTTAGAGAATCCATCTAAGTCTTTAGCCAGTCCTTTAATAGCCAAGACTGTCTCATTCATGATCATTTCGCCAGGTATATCACGCATACTGGCAATGTAAGAATTTACACTTTCTGCAATAGAGATTACTCCTTTAGCACATTCCATATAAATGGATTCTAGATCTTCCCATCTTTCTCTAGGTTCTGGTTTCTGTTTAGGCAAAACATCCTTTACAGCTTTCCTTAACTTACCGAGATCATTATGTACTCCAGTATTATCCTTTTCTTCAATTACTTCAACTTCTTTTGCATTTGTCTCAATATTACTGTCTTCCATGACGACCTCTTAAAAAATATAGCTATTGATGATTATCTGATTGTGAAGACACATAGCTTCAGAATATAGTGCTAATGCTTATTTTTTTCTAAGGTATTTATAAAATGGATGAGCTGATTAGAGGGTACATAGATATAAAGTTTGATGGAATAATGCACGATGAGCTTTATAAAGGATTTTCACTATTCTCTAAGTTTAACTACATAGATTATAGTGAAGATTACATCAATCTATTAATGTCTGAGAGCACCCTGTTACCGGATGACATGTATGATATGTTTATTAAGATATTCATACAGCAAGTCAATTACATTATTAATAGCCATTTAATAAATCTCACCACAGATGCTACAGTGCCTGAAATGGTCGAGGTAATGTCGTTTCTATATGAGATACAAGACATTCATGACTTTAATCATCTACACACCATCATAGACTCTTCTAAAGACCCATATGAGGTGCTGGCCTTAATGATTAATGACTACGGGTCAATAGAGACTAGTAGAGCTATGCAGATCTTGGATGATATAGATCCTATCTTCTATAATAAGCTAACTAAGTATATTATAGAAAAGGCTACATATAGCGAAGATACCTTACCTAGATTCTCTGAAGTGGGAAAAAGAATAGTCGAGAATATGAGAGAATTTATATCATATTTAAAGAATGAAAATATACTAGGTAGAGAACTAATAGACTCAGGCATACTATTGGATCAATCCATGTCCACATATTACACCTATGTAGCTAACATCATTGGGACCATAGAAGAAAAGAGTATTCCGGTCAATATTCTATCACTTCTATATCTGAATATAGACGGTATTAATAATCCTCTACAAGAATATTCAGAAACAGCTCACATATTCATGAGTGATTTAGATACAATTTCTAAAGTCAAAAATGAAATAGCGAATATAGTGTCTGATTACAACTCTTTCCTAAAGGCTAAACATGAACAGAATAGAGTTTCTCAAAACAGCAATACGTAACGGTAAATTACATACTAAGAAGTGGATTATATCAGCTTTCACTTTGGTCGATAATGTAAATATGGATATGGCATCTAAAACTCCATATGACATAATCTATAATGGAATTACATATTCATACGTTGATAGTACTGGAAATATAGTTCCAATTACAGACTCACCAAAAGGAGAACCTCTGTTTCGTTTCTTGGAAAATATAGATATAGATAGTAGCTGGGCTGTAAATATAGATAAACCAATTAAAACTATAGTCGGTAATTTACTTTTCAATGCCATATGTATAGTTCCGTCCTTTGGAAAGAACATATCATTCATTACAGGTAAAGTATCTGTGTCTAATATAGAGAATATGATATCTCCGGTACTTCTATCTGATCCAGAAGACAATAATTTCATATCGAGCAACATATATGTCAGAGACTACGTGAGGTTTGTAGATAGCTTAGGATATATATCTGGTCTAGCTAATATAACTGTAGTATCTGCAACTATAAAGAATATTCAGATAGCTCCAGGATTAGATGAATATAAGTCCAAGCTATTGAAAGAGTATGGTGGAAATATTAAAGACACTAGTACCTTTATTGATTTTGAAAAAAAGCTAACAGACTATGACGACGCATACATGAAGGATGATCCATCTACACGATCGTTTATGACGGGTAAAGTCAAAAATATTGCCAGAAAGAAAATGTACTTAACTTTTGGTAAAGAGAGAACTTTCGAGAAAGAAGAAAACTCTATACCCGTTATTAATAGCTTGCATCAAGGATGGCCAAAAGAGAAGAAGCAGTTTACAGAGCTGATGAATATCACTAGAGCTGGATCGTTCTCTAGAGGAGCAGAAACAGTTAAAGGCGGTGTGTCGGCAAAGATACTGCTGAGGACTATTAGTAATTTTAAAATAGCTCCAGGAGACTGTAAGACTAAGCTGGGAATTCACATGAAATATAACTCTAATAATATAAATAATTTAGCACAGAGATATATCTTAAAGGGAGACAAACCAGTCTTAGTAGCTAGTAATGAAGAGGCTAAGGAGTATGTCGGCAAAGACATATTAGTCCGATCTCCAATGTATTGTAAACTGGAAGGCGACAATATCTGTGAAATATGTGCTGGTAAGAGACTGTCGGCTAACCCAACTGGTCTGTCAGTACCTGTGACGGAAGTGTCCGCTATATTCCTATTGTCTTTCATGAAGGCCATGCATGGTAAAGTATTATCTGAATCTAAAATGGACCTGAATGAAGTGTTTTCTTAAAAAGGTTTATGATGGAAGAAAAAAAGTACGACAGGCCCTATGATCCTAATTACAAGGATAGATTCAAAAATAAACCCTTTAATAAATTCGTAAAGAAAGAGAAAGAACCTGAGGTAGCTGAGCTCTATAGGACTGTTGGTATCTTTGCTAACGATGATATCTCTGAAAAGGGAAAATCTAGAGCTGAAGAAGCAGCTAAGCTATTGGAAGAGAATAAATTCACTCTCAGAACGGATACAGTTAACTCTCTGTCTAATATCTTCGAGAGCATCATTACCAGGAAAGAAATATATTTGCCATGGAAGGGTTTTAAGGACCTACAAAGCAAATACTATTTCAGCAGTGATGTGAGTAAAGAAGTAGCTGGTATGTTCCATGGATCGTTCGAGAATATGAAGGATACGGTAAAAGCGTTCCTGTCTAGAAATACCAGAATAATACTTGGAAATACTATGAAAAGTAATGTCTCTATTTTGATAGTCTGGTCTGCAGACGGAATAGAGAACAAAAATAACAAGACTCCTAAAACTGGGTATATATTACACCCTATAAATATTGCCTCTAAATTGAACATACCTATATTTAATCTAGAGAATGATGATGCGATGCAAAGATTAAAATCTTTCTTAAACACTTAAAAGGAATTCTAAAATGACAGACGAAACAAATGCCGACAGCGTCGTGGAAACTGAAGCTGCTAACGAAGATACACAAGCCAGTACGGCAGTAGATGCGGCTAAAACGGTTACTGAAGCTACTGTCGATCCAGCTCCTGCCCAGGATCCTACTACGACACCAGATCCTGTACCTGCTCCTGAACCTGCTCCTGAACCTGCTCCTGAACCGGCTCCGTCTCCTGAGCCAGCTCCAGTTCAAGAAGCTGTTGTAATTCCAGAAGAGCCCTTGGAAGCAGTAAAAGAAACTATTGTAGAAAAGATTTCTGATGTATTTACAGACGTGGAAAAAGTTTTCAAGAAAGACGCTGCTAGTGAAATTACTGGATTCCAGGCACTAGTGAGTGATCTTAATAATGCTGGAACACTGACACAGAAAGAAATCATTCGTGTATTTGATGATTATGTCAAACACATGGATGTCAATAAGCCTATGGATGCTGAACGCGGCATTAAATACCAAGTCAATCTCTGGAAGTCTATTTTGATTGTGCTTACAAAAGCACCTCGAGAAGAATTCAAGAGTGGTTGGAATTTGATCCTCAATTACTTTAACACATTCCGTGATACGGTTTTCAGTGAGGCCTATATACATCGGTTTGCAGCCCACTGGAATATCTCTACTGTGGAGCTAAAGATGTTCCAGGCCATTATCAATCTGCTGCATCTCACATGTAATCCGAACACACGTCAGGTAGGTCTGAAGCAAGTAGATATGGAAAAGACACTATCCACTGGTTTCAATGACGAAGCCAGGCAGCGCATTATGAGTTTTTACCAGTAAGGCAAACACATTCCACATACAGCCTTAAAAAAGCTGTATGTGTTTTTTCACGAATATATGAGGGGATATTAAATGCCATCAGCACTATTGAAGTCATATGCCAAAGAAGCCAACGTTTCTATAGAGAAGGCAGAAGAATGCTGGGAACAAGGTAAGAAAGCTGCCGATGCTATGTATGGTAAGGCAGAAAAGGATGGAAAATACTGGTCTATAGTTAACTTTAGGACCAGAGAATGCCTTGGTCTACCTAGATATCCTGAAAAAAAGAAAGGAAAATAATTATGTCTAACTTTAGAATATTAGGAGAGAAAGCTCTAGAAAGTACAATGTCAGAAACAGTACCTATAGAGGAGAATGAAGACTCGGAAGAAACTCTAATCATTGATAGTAGTGAAGATATGAATGAGGCTTTAGAAGAGCTACAGTATTGTGAGGAAAGCCTCGCGTCAGTTCTCAAAATAGCTAAATCAGCTATTAAAGACAATACAATGTCTAAAGAGTCTGCTTCGGTAATGTTAACTGCAATAGGTATCTATAATAAGCGTCTCGGTATAAAGGCACTAGAGGAGATTCCGTCTCTTGAATCTCTATCCGGACTACATACTAAAAAGATAGCATTAGAAATAGCGGTTGAAAAGATCGAGACTTCTTTAAGTATTTTAAATAAACATAGATCCAGTCTTAATAAAAAGTTAAACAGCAACCATGATTAAAGAAGCACACAGAGATATACCAGGGCCGATATCGGCCCTGGTATATTGCTCGGCTATATGCTTTTTTTAAACTCGTCAAGTAAATCATCTAGTTTTGGAAATCCGAACATAGTGACGGCGTATTCAACTGAGTTAACAGGACCAGATAGTAGATTTATATTCTGTGTGCGGAATATGTGTTCAGGAATACCTTCTATGCTACTCAGCTCCTTAACTGTAGTGGCTTTAGACACGTTACATCCAATAGTCGCACTGGGATAAGCAGATGTGCAGTCGGAATCAAAACAATACCCGCGCATCAAAGTTTTTAGGTTTGGATCATCACTGATTACTTTTAACCCAGACTCTACTACGAGGTGAGTCTGTAAGGTAGCGATCCAGTTTTTAAGACTAAGCACCTCTAGCTTAGTAGTCTCTTCACCTTCTTCCACACCTTCTTCATCAGTTAACTCGTCATCTATTTCCATATACGGAGTAGACCCACTAGCAGATATTATCATATTGTTTTCTATACAATAGAAATGTAGAGCGTCGTGAATCTTTCTAGGATTGGATGTAAACTTCTCAAAGTCAGTTACACCAGCGAATGAAGACATTGTGTGTGACATGTCTTTATTTTTCTTATCTAACTGCAGAATAGACATACAGTCGAATGCGTTATATACTGCATATTCTGGCTTATGATTAGCCTGCATAAACTCATGCCATCTTAATCCACTATATGCATCAGCTACAGTAAACTTTAGCTTAGTTATAGATAGTTCTTTTTTCAGAATGCTATCTAGACTATAGCTAGGTTCTTCTGGATTAGGAGGAGTTCTCAAATGCTTATATACACACATTGCATCTATGACATAAAAGCTAGCCGTCAGAATTAATGTATGCCACTGAGACGATGGATTAATAGGAGTAACTTTACCAGATGCAGTTACTTTTTTCTTTTTACCTTCTTTATAAAAACACCTCCTGTATTCTCTAGGGACTCTAGGATCACAAAGAATGTCTTCGGGATTTTCTCCAGCCATTTCTATAGCTTTAATAGTCCTAGGAATATCAAAATCCATATTCCAGATAGCTAAAAAGTCAGGCATCCAGCTGTGTGCTTTACTAAAGATGGCTTTAATTACTTCCAGAGGAGACTTAACTACTTTAAACTCAAATATGGTAGTAGCTATATAGTCCTTCAGGTATTTATTGAAAGCCTCAGTTACCACTATCTCAGGAGTGCTGAATCCAGAAAAGAAAGCCTCGGTTCCAACTGTAAATACTCTATCATCAAAAGCTATAGTGGCTAGAATTATCTCTTCGGTACCATTTATAACATCAGTTTCTATGTCATAGATAGCCACACTACATCCGGATTTTACATTTGGATATTTAGTTAGATATTCTTTTTTAATCAATGCCGAAGATGTAATATCTGTACCATATAAGTAAGGAGACGAACTCAGATCACGCATTGAGTCTTTGACCCATCTTTTACCTAGAGCATTAGCTACTTTAAACTTTAGTTCACTCTGAGTACATCTATACTCTAATAGCTTATCCACATCCTCCCATTCCTTCTTATCTTTATGATTTTGGAAAGATGGTTTTGTAACCCAGAATGGTCTTTGATAATTCTTGATTAGCCTGACAGTTGGTTTTATTGTACCGTCAGAATAATGTACCGCTTCCTTAACTAAGTGCACGTCAGCTATATCTGGATTCCTAGTAGGGACATGCACTACAAATCTGCACTCTACACCTACAATATCGCTATTAGCCATAGAAAAAACCTTTCAACTTTGTCCATCTCATGATGGGCATTGCTATTTTTTTAAAAGGATTACTAAAATGCACGGGTTTAAACTGCTCCCCAGACGTAAAAATAGAATATCTCTGGAGACTATAGATTTTCAGAAAGATAATTTTGGTAATGAAATCGAAGCTATTTTGGCTGAAATCAGAACCGGCATTACAAACAAAGAATTTAATTCTAATAAAGCTATATTCGAGTCTAAATTAGTCAAGCAATTAGATAGCTTGATTAATAAAAGAACTGGGCTCAAAGTAAAGTTTGAGCCTTCGTTTAATTGTCCTGGCGCTATATTAGTCATGCCCATTAATGACCATAGTATTCTTTTACCAGAAGACTTTAGGGGCCATGATTTAATACGTAAGACAAAAGAAGCTATAGATACAAAGAACAATGAGGTAGGTTACATAGATCTGAAAAAAGCTAAAGTATCTGGTATATTCTCCAAATACACGCACTCTATCTATATGGACTTTTACTTCAACATGACTACTATCGGTCTATCTCCTGGCGAGGTAGCAGCTATAGTACTTCATGAGGTCGGTCACGCATTTAGCTGGTATGAGTATTCTAATAGACTAGAGTCTACTAACCAAGTAATGCAAAATGTCCTAGAAGAATTAGGTAAGAAAGATAAGAACTTAGAGTACGTTTATAGAGAACTAGAAGACGGACTCAGTATGTCTAAAGAAGAAATAGACTCATTGCTAGCTAGCGAGAGCAGCGTTATTTTTGGATATAAGTTCTTCACAGCTGTGACTAATAAAGTTGTTTCTCAGTTGCCTAACGATAAGTATGATGAAACTTCTTCCGAGCAGTTAGCTGACCAATTCTGTAATAGGTTTGGATATGGTAGAGAGTTAGTCTCTGGATTAGCTAAAATTAATAAAGAACATGGCGGTGAAATGAGTAGTGCTGCAGAGTATGGTAGCTTTTTGAAAACAGTATTTTTGACTATGCTTATAGCAAGCTTCTTTTCTGCCTTATTTTCATCAGGCGGATTGATAGCCGCTATATTAAGTACTGTTATTATTCCGACCTCTATGGTTGTGGGAGTTATACTTAACCCAGCCGCCCTTTTATTCACTCTTGCATATATGTTCATTATTTTGATTTTAACCAAAGTCACTATTAGAGTTATTTCTAATAACCATCATACATCTTACGACGAGTTGGTAGATAGGTATAAGCGTATACGTTCAGATATGATATCTTTACTTAAAAATGTGGCCTTGACTGATAAAGACAGAGACACAGTAATCTTCAGTATAGATTCCATAGATAAGATGATTGAGTATGGTAAAGAACATAAGAATACCATAATTAAAATATCTGAAAGTATTGCGGATGTGTTCAATTATAAAGACAAAGCAGATATTAAAATTCAACAACTACTTGAAGAACTTGCAGCTAATGACTTGTTCTTGAAGTCAGCCAAACTTAAATCAGTAATTGCTTGAAAAGAGGAAGAACGAAATGATAGGTCTAACAAGATTTAATAAAGACGTGAGTAGCTTTATTGTACAGTGTAACAATAATGGTTCTGGTAATACAAAGGAATTCACAATATCTCTAGGTAAATTACTGGCTGATAAAGCAAGTATCCCTACTAGTCCTGTTGAAGACATTCGGTCTTTTCTGAATACAGAAAAACTGGAAATCTATAATATTCTATCCAGAATCAATGAAACCATAATTATCGACATAGAAAACATAGTCGATATTTTCGAATCGTTCTATCGTACCAGATATGATCTTATTTATGGATATAAGAGAGTATCGTTCAGAGGTGAAGAAACAGCTATAATAGATTTCTTTGGTCTAAACAAACATATCAGCATGAACACTTTAGAAACTATAAAGAGCTGTGGTGTTAAGATAGCTTATTATTATAATGAGCTATCGAAACTGAAAGAAAATCTAGACGAATTATTGGCTGAGAGTTCGCTATGAGCGATTTAGACGACGATCTCATTATCAATCCACTGCATACATCAAATATAAAAGTAAATAAAGAGTTTGTAGTGGATGGTGATGTGCCTATTGCTGGAGGTATACAGCCAGAGATAAGCACAGTGAATAATGGACCTCTAGGTGATAACATCCCTGGACAGTTACCAGACTTCGATGCTAAGTTCAAAATCATTAACGAGAATAAGACAAAGATATTGTCGTTTAAAGATATAGAACAGCAATTGATTAATGGTAGGTCTATAGGTCAAGAGACAGCTAGATATATAGAACAAGAGTGTGGAAACTTCCTGAAGAATTCAGAAGGATATAGAAATATAGGCTTAGAGGGTTTTTTACTAGGGTCTTTTACTAAAGAGCCTTCTAGTATTAATTTCAATAAGACATTGAGCTATATGCAGTCTAGAATATCGATGGAAGAGACAGATATCATAACCAACACCACAGACGTGATATGCGGTTATGTAGAGTCTACTCTGAAAGAAATAGATACTTTCAATGAAGACGGACTATATAAGCTGATTAGATCTGTTAAATCTATAGCCAACAATAATATAAATAAGTTATCTGAGCTAATGGAAGCCAAAGACTTTGTTATAATGATCGATAAAGATTCTTATAACTTAGCTAGGATAGACTTAACAACATCAAATATGTCTGAGGTATTGGCAGCGGTAAATACTAACTCCATGCTATATAACGATGAAGCTGTAGACTTAGTTAATAGACTATTCTCTATGTCCCAGTTAATTCAGAAAAGATCTCTATCTGCACTTCTTCTATATCTGAAAAACCATAAGAGCGATACTGAGTTTTATGATTTAGTAAATAATAACCCAGCCATGTTTTTCTCAGCAGAAGAAAGAGTAATTACATACGTAGATCTTGTCAATATATTCGTCAGTGAAGAAATTGACTTGCCGTCTATGATAGAACACCTATATAAAGATATTTACGCTACTCCAGGAGCAGACACGACAGTATTCAGATGGAACCCACTTGTCTTACGTGCAGCCATTAGAATCTTCAACGAAGACGATAATGCTAAAAAGATAAACTGGATAGATGAGAATATAGATACATTTAAGAACTCAGTAGAATATTTACATACATTAGACATGCTAAGACCTTTATTAGCTGGTCTGACTTTAGAGATCTCTGAAATTCTAAAAGAAGACTGACATACTACAGCCGGGTAGCGATACCCGGCTGTAGTGTCGCTCAGTTATTGTTAAACTCTATATAGTTTATAGTCACGTCTTCAGTGACTGTGATCGTACTATCCTCCTGGATAGATAATATCTTTTTAAGAGATAGAGACTCATTATTATTAGGTATTGTAACAGCAGTATAGTTATTAGAACCTCCTAAACCGCTAACATTGAAGCTGATTACAGAGGATCCGTAAACCGATGCTAACTGTTCTTCTATATTACTAATACTGACTAAACTATTTTGTAGAGCAGTATTTATAGTCTGTATGGTATTTAAGTTGAGTTGATCTCTTAAAGTGGAGTTATTATACACACTGCTAGATACATATAGATTAACTGTGAAAGATTGAGCCGCAGCTAAAGATACTGTAGTCTGATTATCAGTCATAGCAGATATAGTAGTGGCAGATTTCTGTGGGTAGAAGTACACCTCTGTTATTTCTAACAAGTCTCCTTGTAATCCAGCTAGAGTCTGTGTTATCCAGGTATCTAAAACAGATCTAAGTTCTGTCTTATATGAGATATAAGCAGGATCAGTAGCAAAATAATACTTGCCATCAACCAGCAATAAATCGCAAGAATACTGTACATTCACCGAGGTATTCAATACTGGATTGCCATTAGCGTCTAGCACTGGATCTCCGGCCATATGTAGATATGTAGGATTGCCATTAGCATCTAAGATAGGTGATCCAGCAGCATGTAGTAGCGTGTACGTAACTGTGTTAGTTGCGGTATCTACAGTGAATATTGAGTTAGTCACTGGGTCCACAGCGTAAACATTATTCGCATATGTAGCTGGTATATTTTCAGGATATGTTTGATATGAGTTACCTATATTGTTTACTAAAGATCTAGTCCAGAGATTCTCTAAAGGTAATCCTAGAGTAACATTTACCTGCTCTTGGGTAATACCAGCAGCATTAGGTGGTAGTAGAAACTTACCAAGTATAGAATCTAGTTTAGACTTAGTATACCCAACAGGTATGCTAGTAGTTGTATAAATTATGTTGAATATTCCGGACAGAGGACACATCACATCAATGTAGTTATTGTTAAACATATTGAAGTTAACAATACTGATATTATTGTTAGAGTCCAGGAAGTAGTTTGTGACTAAATTAAACTGAAAGATTCTTTCATTAGCAGCTGTTTTACCTACTAATACACCATTGGTGTAAGCATAGTTAGTTTCTCCTTCAGGTATGAATGCTAGCTGTACTTGCACGTAGCTGTCATTCAGATTCTGATAGAATTGACCAGACGCAGTGGTTATAGTGATTTGATAACCAGTAGTTGTTTTAGCAATCTGTATATTTCCGGTATTCACAGACAGCTGTAGTGACTGATTTTGATACAGAAAATTAATTAAACCTACTGTTGGGCTATCTAAATCGTAAGCTCTTAAATTAAACTCAACATCACTATAGTCTAATACATAGTAAAATGGATTGTATAGAAAATTACTATTATTTACTGTGTCTATAAGTGATAGCGCCGGAGCATTATTCAGAGCTATAGTTTCTGCTTCACTACATATCGATAGTATGCCATTATTCTCCACGAATAAAGTGTTGGACATAATGGTGCTTTGCGTGGTATTATTCACTATTTGACTGCTGCTCTGTAATTCAGATAGTGTAGTTAACCACGTATCCATAGACAGTGATGCTGGAGTTATAAGTGTTGGATTAATAGGAGCAGGTAACAAGCTAGTAGCCTGAAATATCCTGTTCGTTATATAGTCTACATTTTTAACTATATTAAAACCTAGCAGATTAGCTTGGTCTGCTATTTGGTTATTTGTTATGGGGATATTTCTTGGCCCCATTGTGTTATTAATTACTTGTTCTCTCAAAGCTGTGAATGATAGTCCATTACTACCTCCCTGTACTAACTCAGCACTATAGGTATAATAATTTATAGATGGTAAGACTGTAGTGTATTCAGTCAAATCGTTAACTGGGTCTGTTGAATATAAATTAGTACTGAATGCAGACAGAGCATAGTTATTTAGATTAACAGTTATCTGTCCATTAGTCGTATAAAAATCCACTCTCAGAGTACCAGACACCAAACCACTATCTACATAGATAGGAGGCAGGAATATATTTAATAAACTATTTGTAGCGTCTACAGATATTGCCAGCGTAGGTGTTAAAGGATCATACACCTGTTCCGTATATGTAGTTTCCATTTCAATCCATTGACCATTACTAGAGCTATTCTGATAATATGCTCTAGTGTAATAATAGTTATTGGTATATGGAATAGACTGCTGCAATATACTAGACGCCTGGATTGGAAATGAGGCTGTATTCAAGTTAAACTGTAATACAGGAATTGTGAATGACAGCCATTGTGTGCCGGCAGAATCAGCTATTACAGAATAATTTATGTTGTTTGTGGACAGTTCTTGTAGAGGAGATACAATTGTGGTATCGTATATAATCTCAATAGTCTTATTATAGTACTGTCGAATTTCTATCGGATATGATATACTAAATACTAGACCATTTACTGTGAACATTGTGTTTCTTGGAATCACTGCTTTCTTACACTGTTGTGACGGACTGTCTATTAGACCACCTAATAATTGAGTTAGGTTTATCATCCATGTAAAGTCAGTGCTGGAAGGACTAGAAAATATGTTCAGATAGTCTAGATCAGACATATGTAGGTATAGGTCATCGAAAGTCTGTGCTAGAGACGGATATTGCTTGTTCAGATTAATCAATGACTCTTGCATAGCTGCTGCTGTATTCACACAGCTAGCCTCTAGTAAAAATACAAATGGATTTGTAGGATCCACTACATCTGCCTGTCCTTGAGTATATTGAAATAGATTATCTAGAATCACTCTCTGGATAGCTGATGGATTGTATTTATACTGAGTTATCTGTGACATCAATGCACTTACAGGTATTGGTGTGTAGTTAACTAAATTCGGCATTTCTAGATTCCTTTAAACTGAGTATTCTGTAAGTCAGCGACATTGGGTTCTAGCCCACTACTGTATATCATGTTTAGTTTATTGTTGAACAAATCTGCAGGCACGTACCACTCTAACTCATATGTATCCGGATTAATTCTAGGATATCCTCTATTGTTAAAGTAAGCTAGTAGGTTCTTATTCACCTTTATCATAGAGTTGTTTCTGTTTATATCTGACATGCCTTGATTGAATATAATTACCGTGCTATTAAATTCATTTATCAATATATCGTCTTGATAAGTCACTCCGTTACATCTAAATCTAATAGTGAAGTCTTTGTTCTGATCGTTATATGGCTTGTCTTTATCGTAGTCAAAGAATCCACCCATAGGCACACTTATCGGAAATGATGCTCCTGTAGCGGCTATCTTCTTGACATATGTTCTAGTCTGATCCAATACTAGTCTATATATTCTTGTATTATAGTCTAATTCATTCTCTATTATGAAATCGGGATATGGAACCATATATCCTTCGAACACCATAGACTGATACCACAACCATACATAGAACAAATAGATTATTGGATCACCTCTGGTATTTCTGAATGTGGCGTCTAGATCAAAACTCTCGAAATATTTTGTGCTACCATCTACTTGAGAAAATGCTTGGTTGTATAGTCCCGCAGCTGTGGTAAATGTAGGGGATACAATATCAGGCCATCCAGATATAGAATTTATGTTATTCGACAATATAGGTATGAATGCCATTAATGGATCTACTACCGGGCAGGATATAGGCTGTACGCTATATGTTCCAAAGCTAGCTCCCGATACATTATAGCCAGCCATCAGTCTAGGATCTAGAGTGGTTCTGACTACTCGCTGCATGCTGGCATCAATTTCAGTCAGCAAAGAGTATAATTGCCTAACATTACGGATATTATCTGATTGGAGATTTAACTGTGGTCTGGTAAAGAATGTTAAACCATACAGGTCAAAATTGCTAGATACCATATTTGGTATCTGTCTATGATTGACTCCGTATATATTGTTTCCAAGAGCTTTATTAACAGACCCAATAGGCATTTGCTGAAAATAGTCATCTAGGCTAAACGGAACTATTGGCGATGTCATTCTTTATTCCTTATAATTCATTACCGGAGTGGCAAAATGGTTGAATCATTAATTCAAATGATGGCTAATATAGGTAAATTTGTAGGACTGGTTAAGAAAACTGGTTCCTATTACCAGACATCATCCTTGGCAGATGCCACTAAGATAACTAGAGTAGAGCCAATTCTGGTGATATCTAGAGACATGGTGAATTCTGAATATCTGTCGGATATTACTAAGTCACTAGTAAATATCTTTTCTGCCTATTTTCTACAGGCATTTAATTTGACTTCCGGAGTTAATAGCGTCCGAGTAGTTAAGACTCTCGACCGTCTTAATCCGGATAGAGACGCTTCAGGTTTCTTGATTGCTAATGAATCTCTGTCAGATCATGCCACTATGGCTGCTCCGTTCTATCAGTATAGATTACCTGCTCCTGATGGTAGTAGAGTCTCTACTGAAGACGATGGTGGCATAATAGACACTATTCTCAGTATGGATAGGCGGGAACAAGTAAATGGTCAGACAAAGGCTGCATTAATTAAAGACCAGCAGAAAGAACTAGGAGAGATTAGTAACTTGGCAGTAGGCAAGCTACTTACTGTTTCTTTTAATAATGGTGAAGAAAAAGGAGTGCTTGAGATACCAATCGCTGTTCGCTTGGCTCCAGTAATGCTGTCTAATCTAGCTATTACCAAGATTCTAGCTATGAAGACTGAAGACAACACATTTATAGAGAGATACCATTCATGGAGATCCGGTAGAATTAGCTTCATTCGTGATTTAGTATTCTGTCAGGATTTGATAGACGAGTCTAAAAAGCTGATGATGGACGACACCGAAGGTATCTACAGCGAAATCATTAAGAGAGCTAACAACAGTAAGAAGTATGGCCTATTAACAGCCAATCCGTCTCTGGTCTCGGCTTCTAATCTCTTCATTATAAGTGAAGAGGTAGCTAAAGACATTGAAGAAAAGCTGGGTGGTAAACTATCTAATCCTAAAATAATCAAGAAGGCTTTCGAGAATACATACGCCATGATTATTGTGGTAGTAGACAGAGAATGGGAACGAGTGACTTTCTATACAAGAAATATATCTACGTCTGCTAACTTCAGCATAAAAGAACTCAAGTCCGCTAATAAAGACAAAGGCATTGACGTGATGGATGTCCTTAAGAGCTTCACCCACGGCAACAGCCCTTCCTTCTGATAAGATTAAAATAGGAGTTATGAAATGTTTTTATTAGACTTTATAAAATCTCTCATACCTGCTTTGAGCAAGAGTGAGGTTTTAGAAGATGTACGAGTTACTGAGTCTGAATTAGAGACTACGGTAATTCCTGCAGCCAATCAAGCTGCAGAGAATATTAAGGTTATAAAGCTAAATAGTCAGGATAATAAGAATCTGATAAATGTATTCTTCAGGAACTATAGTTTGTCTAGCAGCTCCAAGAATATATTAGAAGAAATAGCTAACAAGCTACCAGTAGTCCTGCAGAATCTAAAAGAGTCTGAAAGTCTTTTCGATAAAGAAGCAGGTAAGGATATTATAGCTTCTGGAGTAACTAATAGAAAAGCAATTCTATTAAGAGCTATCGAACAGATTTCTTTCATATCTAGATTTACTCTAGATCTAATTTCCGTTCTTTACTATAATGAATGTAAGAATAATGAGTCTGTTGAAAACACAGATGAGATATCTCTACCTAAGGTGACTATAGATAGAGTTACTAAAAATTTAGCAGTCTATGCAACTTTACTATCTGTCTATGGTGATAAGAAATTCACTATTGAAAAGAGACTGACTGATCTTCCTGATGTTGTTTTAAATGACTCAACAGCTTCAGCAGTTCTTAGTGTGTACGGAGACAATAAGCTTGATCCTATCGGTACTCCGTTAGTGCTAGGATTTGAAAATAACCCTATTTACCATGTGCGTCTGGTTATAGCTGAATGGCAAGCTAATAGATACAAGAGTATGCGTGATAAGAAGAAGATGCTAGAGCTACGTTTAATGCATCTAAAACTGCTTGATGATAAGAAATCTGATCCTAAACTAGAAAAAGAGATTTCATACATCCAGTCGCGTATAGATAGTATCGAATATAGCATGGCCAAAATGGAAAAGGATGTATCGTGATTACTAGAGAAAACGTACTCCAGTCTGGCTTTATCACTCCAGAGAACGTCAATCTAGTGCGCCCTTCAGATAAAGAGTCTGATCTAGAATTTGATGCATATATTCTAAATAAGCCATATCAGTCTTCCGATAATATATACTACTATCATAGACAAGTAGATTCTTTATATTCTGAATATAAGAATAATCAAAAGCTATCTTTGGATTTTGATTTCAGAGAGAAGACTATAATGGCTGTGATGGATGCTATTGGTAGCCCAACACTAATGCAGTGGGTAGATATGCAGAATAAGAATCCTAGGCTATCTAAGATGCATGGAATGTTTCTTGAAGACATGTTAAACTTCATAGCTGGAAAGAGACGCTCTGTGCAGGCTGAATCCTGGGAACTACTGATAGATAAAAACAATACATATGACAAAAAGACATTTGAGAAAATTGATGTTCGGAAATACTTTTCTATGAAACCAGAACTAGGTAAGATACAGATTAATCTATCTGCTACATTATCAAGCTGGTTAAGTCAGCCTATGGGATTTTCAGATATGATAGTCTGTATGGGTATAGTATTTGGAAAGCAAGAAGGTAATAAAAGCGTTTCTTAATGCGGATGCTTCCGCTGCTGACTGCCTGGGTCTTCAGGCAGTCAGTTTTTGCTGTGTATCCTATGAGTTTTTTTAAAAAAGAGGTTAAAATGCCTAAGAAATTCTTTAGTTCTATGGAAGAACTAGAAGTAGAAAAAGTTTATGATGAAGAGCATACCTCTAATAATAGCTCTGAAACAGATGACATGGAAACCATAATAAAAAACAATATTGATGATTCTAAAAAAGAAGACATGGATGTAGATCAAAACACGCCGGACGCAGATGACAGTGCTACTGAGGACGATATCTCTAGGGCCATGGAATCCTACCATGAAGCAATACAAGTATCTATGGCCATAGAAGACTTATCTGTAGCTTCTGAAGAAATACCAGAATTCATAACCAATGGAGCTAAGGTAGCCGGAAACGTAGCCTTGGACGCTGCAGTATTCCTTAAAGACATTGGATTCAAATACGCCCCCCCTTTAATTAAGGCAGTTGGTAAAGCTACTTTATTTTCTATAGAAAAAACTCTTAAAGGTTTATTCTACGGAACCAAAGCTTTAATTAGAATATCAGAAAAAAGCATACATTCGTATAAGTCTTTTGATTCTAAAGGTGAGAAACTTAAAAAGTCTATAGCTTTACTGAAAGCCGCTAAAAAGACGACAGTTACAACCGGTAAGAAATATGCTAAAGAAAAAACCATAGCAAATATGTCTATAGACTCGCATACAAAACCATTAGAAACTATTAAAGTATATAGTGAGTTTATGTCTAAATATGTTCTGGGAGCTTCTGGAAGAATAGACTCTAGTGTAACCAGTATAAAATTGCTAATAGGTAGAGCAGGATATGGCGGAATAAAGCAACCTACCAAATATATTGGAGAGGAAGAAGCTATTGTTGGCTTATCTAAGAGAACAATAAGTGGATATGATCCAGACAGCAATAATGTAGACAGCTATGTTTATCCAAAAGTATTACCTGGAAACACACTATTAATAGCTTATGTGCCTAAAAAAGATTTAGTGGACATGAGTGATGTGTATGATGCATATACAAATAGTCAGATATTCCTAGGTAAGTCTTTTCATGGATCTAATATACCACAGACCATAAATTACATGTCTCTGTCTGAAGTAGAATCTTTACTGAAAGAGATACAATCCATGTGTGCTATGGGTACTCAATATGTGGCTACATTTAAACATATAGAGAAGCAAAGAAACTCGATCAAATACAGTCTTAAAGGACTGCTGAATATATTGGCTAGGAATACAGATAAAGTTAAAATAGATAAAAGTGTAACTGAGGCTATATATCTTAAAAATATGTTCATAGATAAGTGCTTTATAGGCAGTATGCAGGATATTGAATATAATACCAGAATGACTATCAGATCTTATTTAGATTACTGTCAAGATAATCTAATAGAGTTAAGCAAGTCTAAGTAACGTGGATTATTTTTTTTACTGATATTATGGACGCTAAGTAATTAGTGACCCAAACTAGCTAGTTTGATATCGTAACCCTAATTAGGAGTTTCAAATGAGAAGAAGTCGTGGTTTTTTCGCCGTCATGGAAGATGACGCACCCATCGTTGAAGTGAATGTTGACGACGGCGTTCCTGGTGAAGTTGAGCGTGATGTAGCTGAAGTGTCTGATGCTGCTGATGAAGTACAAGGAGATGTGGAAGCTCTGGAAGATGCTATCGATAGCGCTGAAGACATCGAAGCTATCGCTGATGCAGCCGAACAGTCGGTTGAAGAGGGTGAAGGTCTGGATCCCGTGGCTGCTGAAATCGCTGAAGTAGCTGTTGAATCGATTTATCGTCGTCTAGGTGTTCCTAGCCACGTTCGGGCTATGCCTTCGATGGAATCGTTCGGTTCCAAGACTAGCCGTAAGACAGCTACTCGTGTCGCTGTAGAAGGCATGATGGACAAAGTCAAAGAAATCTGGAAGAAAGTTGTTGAATTCTTCAAGAACATCTATAACAAAGTTGTCAGCTTTGTTACTGGCCTGTTTGCTACCTCTGAGTCGCTCATCAAGACTCTGAAGGCCCTGGAAACTAAGGTTAAAGATCTGAAGGGTGTTCCTGAGGAAGATACAGTTGAAGATAAGCGTATCCCTGAAGCTTTCGGTGAATCTGAAGGCTCGTCGATGTTTGAAAAAGCTAAGAAGACTCTAGATGCTCAAGAAACGTGCATGGTGGGAAGCCTTTCCTTGACAAATTCCATCAGTACCGCTATTAAAGACGTTAAGTCTGCAATCGAAAAAACTACAACTGCTGATTTCGCAGTTAAGCAACCCGATGCCGACAAAGAAAAAATGTTCAGTATTGTGAGCGCGCATTTCAAAAATGCCTTCAAAGCTAAAGATGAAGGAAAGAACCTGGTAGCTGGTCCTTACGTATACGGTTATACGTTAACTCTTAGCGAAAATGCTAAGGAAGAAGAACTGGAACTGGAAATCGATAAGGGTAAAAATTCCCGTAGTGAAAAAATAGCTGTTCTTTCCAGAACTGAAATGGAAGAATTGCGTAAATTGGCTTACGCACTGGCCCTAGATGTCACTTCCTCTAAAGGCATGTTCGAAGTTATGAAGCACTCCAGTGAGCATATATCTGGAATAGCTTCTAAAGCTATTGAAGCCATGGATAAGATCGAGAAGAACAAAGAAGGCGAGGCTAAAGAGAACGATAAGGCTACTCGTGAAGCTATCAGTGTGCTGCGTAAGTACCTGGTTCAATTGGGTAATATAAACCTGAAGGTGGCTACTTTCGCTCCTGCCAAGTCTGTCCAGGCTTGCAAAGAAGCTGTTGCTTACATCGCCCTGTCGATGTCGCAATACAAAGAAAGCAAGTAATAGAAAAAGCAGTATAGGCATACCTACCAGGCTTAGGTCTGGTAGGTATGTTTTTTGCTGAGCGCGCTAATCCTTTGAATGTCTAAAAAACAAAGGAATTCATAATGCCTTTCGTGTCTATAACTATACCAGAAACTGTAGAGTCAGTTTCTAGACCTATTATCTATGACGTAATAAAAGAAGTACAGGAAATAACTAAGATAGATAGTAAGGCTAAGATAGTATTTCCTGGAGATACAGGTAAGATGCAGCAAGCTGGATCAGCTATTAATGAAGAGAGCAAAAAGGCTCTATTAGCTGCAGGCAGGTATGTGTATATTGAGGTAGAGGAAGACTATGATCCTCAATATCTAGCATCAACAGCTGTAGCTCTACCGGAACAAATACCAGTCTTCTTAGATAAAGAAATAAATGTGGTGTTCAGGCCTCTATACGCTACGTCTATAGTGACTCTAAAATTTAAATATCAGGCTCCTAGTAGGACTGAAGTACTCAGATGGAGAGATGATATACGGATGAGACTATCTAGAAACAGAGATATTAATCTCCACGACATTACTTATCATTACCTGGTGCCTCCTCCATATCTGCGTCTATTGAAAGATATCTATAATAACAGAGAGAGGCTATTGCAGGACAATCAAACATTTGAGCAGTATGTGACTAGCAATATTACCACTAGAGCTAAAATAGTCACAGACATGACTGGTAAAGATGTTCGCTTAGCTATATCCGAGAAACAGTGCCGCATAGTGGGTATGTTTACATTTGACAGCATTCCAGAAAAAGCTCAGAGAGACGCTGATTTGTCGGTATGGAGTATAGAGTTTGGGTATAAATTTACCTATGAAAAGCCGAATATGATGTCTGCTAGATATCCTATAATTGTCTATAATCAATTACTGCCATCCGAATATATAGCATTCGGAAATACAGAGTACAATATAGACAACATAGAAAAGTCAGCTAGTGTGTCAGTTAAAGCCTTACATCATTTTGAGGCTCCTAAACAAGTCACTGAGAGAATTAATCTTAGGGCTGAATTTAATCTACCCACATATGACGACTTCGTACCTACAGTTAAAGCCACTAGTAGTGTGGGAATATTCAATGCCCTATGTCAGGTAGACGAAACCGATTTAATGACATTAATGAATCTGAATGATATTGGTGATCTATGTGTGGATCCAGATATACTATACTTTATACAGAATAGTGAGGCCCCGTTTTTAGGTGAACTATATCTATCGATATTCAACATATGCTTGTATAGTAACTATGTGCTGAACGAAACAGGTACCTTGGTTTGTTTACCTGACCTAACAATACAGGCTACCAGACCTTTAGATTTACATAAAGCACATAGAGTACGTCTATCTATAATCACGGATTTATCTTTGATAGATCCAGCTTTCTTTAATAGACTGATGAATTATCCTAAAGCTCTATATAAAATCATGATAGCTCTAAATGCAGCTTTACGTAATAATCCTGGGCTACAATCAATTAGAGAGCTGCCATACGTGAACGCAGCTGACTTTAGTCTGCTATACACAGCTATGACTGGTTTCAGATACGTACAAGGAAAGTGTAGTAATACCACACCACCTCCTCCAGACAGCTTAATTACACAGACTCCTGTATCTAATATTTATTCATCTAATCCAGCAGCTACATCTGTAGTAAATGATCCATTTGCTTGCTTAAGAGGGGCTGGCTTAGAATTACTTAGGCAGAATACAGTTAGTATGAAGACTGTAGAAACTAGCCTGCTGCTATCACTTAAAAAGACAAACTGATATTTACTCACTCATACCAGTATAGGTGTGGGTGAGTAGTTTTTTTGCTTGAATTCTAAATCTTTTGACAATAGATAGGAGTATATAGAATGCCTATAGTTTCTCTAAAGCCTGAGTATCAGACGCCCATAATAACTACAGAGCCAAAAATAGAATCTGTAGATTATAAAAGCACTACGGTAGATGCATCTACAACCGCAATATCGTCACTATTAGCTTACGTGGAAGGGTTTCCTTGGACCGTTAACTATTACAGTCAGATTATAACCACGGATAGTGATTTGAAAGAACAAGATATAGGTGAAGCTAATCTATACCAGCAATATAAAAAGATCAAGAATCTAGAACTGAGAGTTAGTGATCCTATTACTGGCACTCAGAATACTGATACAGCTCAAATGACTGTAGGTGGATCTGCTATTATATATCCATTCCTAGTACCTAATGTAGGCGATATGTTTGTAACAGAGGCTGGTTTGGGTCAGATGGGCATATATGTGGTTAAGTCAGTAGAAAGAAAGTCTTTCAACATGACTGCAGTATATTCTATCGAATTTTCTTTAATGGTATTCGTAGATAGGAATAGTCCTAGACTAGTAGACCTAGATACAAAGACAACACAGGAATATGTGTTCGATAAGTCTAGATTAGTAGAAGGGCTAGCTCCTAGCCTACAGACAAAGACTTATGAGCAGATAACTGATCTAAAAGAGCTTTATGAAAAAATAGTTAGATTTTATTTTAAGACATTCTATCTTAAAGAATACGATACGTTGGTCATTCCCTCTCAAGGCACAGGCATCTATGACTCATTTTTAGTAGACTTCATACTGAAGATGGTAGATACATTTGATGCTTATGAAATACGGCTAGTTAGAAACTACGCTACGGATGCAGAACAATTCCTGGCGCAGGATACATTTTGGACAGCTATGCTGAATAGAGATGCTAATATTTTACGGCACTCTAATAACTATATGGCTCTAGTACAGACTAAATTCTTTAACTATAATTCCATGTTTAAAGGATTCAGATATAGTCGTCTAAGCTATGTAGTCTATCCTTCCAATGCTGATTTCTCTATAATTAATCCTAACCAATTAGATTATGTTGGCGACCCATTATTATTGGATTATGGTGTATTTCAGGATAATGTATTTACAGCAGCTCCTTTATTTAAACCAGAAGCACTACATACACTGGTAGAAGCCAAAACGCAAGGCGGTATGTTGTCTGATATATTAACAAACACAACTATAGTAGGGAATACAAATATCCCTATTATTAATCCGATACTGGATAATAAGACATACATACTTAGCAGTAACTTTTATTCGCAGACTGGCGGACAGACTTTATTAGAGTCACTGGTGTCTGATTATATAAATAGAAAGCAGATTAATGTATCTAATCTGTTAACATGCATTAAGCCGTATAGATCGTGGGGTAGATTGGAGCAGTTCTATTACTTACCTATGCTGATAGCTATTATAAAAACAGCAATAATTGAGGCGTATTAAAATGGATAGTAGAGGACATAAGAACAACGTTGATACTACAGCTGGGATATGGGATATTCTTTATAAAGTAAGAATGCCATATTTACAGACTACTAGCGTCGAATACATTAAGATGTTTGGAATGCCTAGCTCTGGCGATAAGAATGTAGATAAAGAAATGGCTAACCAGTGGATAACTACATATCAGTCTATAGCTTCACTGACTGAGCATTATGCCAATGGCGTAAATATTAAAGTAGTAGACCCATCTGACCCAAAGAGAATGTACGATGCAATAGCGGCCCATTTAGAGGCCTGGAAAGATCAAATACGATATGGTATCAATATCGGTAATGCTCCTATAGAAGATCTCATAAAGTTAGATGAGTTTGCTAATGCTGTTTATGAACATGCTAAATACCATATGCGTCCTAGCGATGGTGATACTATGTTCGCAAAAGAAATGTCTAAGCTAAATCCATTTAGCGGTAGTGACTTTTTCAGAGGAAATAGGTCTCCCATGGATAGACATAATGGCACTAGTTCATTCTTTGAAGATTATAGGTATAGTTCACCGCAAGAAGCTCCTGAAAGAGAATCTCTTGGAGACTTTTTAAAGAGTTCACTAAATACGACATCAAGATTCAGGAGCTAATATGGCTATAAGTATAGAGAAGAGCTCTATGTGGAAAGATATCTCAGCTGTACTTAACTCCAATTATAACTATACACATATAGTTTATCAAGGAGTTATACATACCGAGTTAGAAGACTATCCTGTACTGGCTATCACTACTATAGATATTGTTAGAGATTATCTAAAGAATATTGGAGACCATATAAATATAATCTTCATTCTTTCTATGGGAGATTATGCAGTTAGATTCTATCCATTCAAAAATAATCTAGAGATGACTCTGACTCTTTCATATAGTCCTAATAATAATAACCCAACCAGAATACCTCCGAAGCCATTAAAGCAGAGGTATAAGCTAGTATTCTTACCAGATAACAACCTACATTTAGATACTAGTGATGCGTCTATGATGGATAAACAGACATTAGATCTACTAGAGCCCGTTACAGTCAGAGCTCAGCTGTTGGATCGTGCTCTAGAGCCTCTACGTATAAAGATGACGTCTGGAATCTACCCAAATATAAAACAAGAGACTCTATTAAGATCTGTATTGGGTCAGCAAAGTAATCTAATACTAGTGGACGGAAAGCCATGCCTGGATGCTATAGATATATTTCCTCCAGACAATACAGACCTTCAATACCACATAGTCATTCCAAGCAACACTAGGGTAGTTGACATACCTCAATATCTACAGGAAGATATGAATGGGGTTTACAGCTCTGGTCTGGGTAGTTATCTACAAACCTATAACAACAAAAAGACATGGTTCATATACCCTCTCTATAATACTAATAGGTTTAATGATACTAGGACTAGTGATATCAAAGCTACATTCTATTTCCTACCAAAGTTTAGGTATAGAGGTATAGATAATACATATACAGTCAATGGTAATAATATCACGATACTCTGTAGCTCTGATAAATCGTACCAGGATGACGGTGAAACACAGTATATGAATAAAGGTGTAGGCTTCCAGCAAGCAGACGCTAGAGCATTTATGGGTAAACCAGTGGTGATGTCCGAAACAGGACCTAAGGGAAATCCAGCACAATTATCTACACTGGTAGCTAATGCTAGTAGAGATGACGGTTTAAACTATGCCCCTAATAGCAGAGAGGGAATCTCTAGTAATCCCTTCAAGCAATACAGTGATATCAGTAAAAGAAATGTATCTAGGATAGATATGGTGTGGGAGTATAGTGATCCGTCTTTAATATACCCAGGAATGCCATGTCAGTTTGTGTACTTAGAGAATAATACCTTAACTACTATCTATGGAGTCATTATGTACTCTCATACGGTGGTGGCTAAGGCTACAAATAGCTTACAAAACACTCTATTTACCAGACATACATTCATAACAATATTGGCAAGTAGAAAACCAAAGATAACTACAGCTGATTCCAGCATGCCGGTATCTATCAATCGTTAAGGAAATGAGTAATGAATACCCTAATCCAACAACTCCACTATCTGTATTTTTTGATTACAGATTTCTTCAATAAGACTAAGTCCAGGTTATTTCCACACACTAAGATTCAAAATAAAGTATCAGTGAGCTTTGATAGATCTTTAAATATCCCTAGTCACTTGGATATTGAAGACGAATCACTGTCTGTTTATAGAATGAAAAACCCCACTAGTCTTTTTCAGGTTAGAAAGAAGAGAGTACTTAAAAATGGTTCAGTTATCTACTTTATAGATAACATATACAGTAATCAATCTTTAGTTTTGACAGAGAGCTCTTTTCTACAACTATTTACTGTTAAGAACAATACCGTAGATGTAGAGAAGATATTGGATGGCGTTAGGAAACCAAATGACTAACTACAATGAAGACTTCTACACGTCAGATTTTATGTTGGATATGCTGTGGGATAATAATCTACAGCCTGATATGGTACCTCCATTGGTATCAGCTCCTCCAGTACAGCCCAACATACATTTAGATTATTTGTTTAACTTAATAAACTCTGCTAATAACACGAGCTTACAACCAGAAGACTTTACCGTAGGTGCTCCATTTGTCAACACCACAGGCAGTTCTCCTAACACAGGAGTGGTGCTAACACCAAATCCTTTAACAGGCTATGTGGGTACACCTACTATATATTATAACCGTATAGATATTTCAACCATTCTAGATAGCCAAATAGGAACAATCAATCTACAAAATGCTGTGAACCTATCTGATATCATGGGTCAGATAAATACAATATACGGTACAGATTTTCAACCAACAGACTATATAAACACTCCGTTACCTGTTGCTAATCCTACATATCCTAATCTACCATTAGTAGTCACGATAGCTACAACTCCAACCTCTTTAAAGTATACAGGCACGTATGACTATACTTTAAATTATACAGCTGTATCTGCTACTTCTCCCGTAGACTTAAGAAGGCTGATAGCTGTTTATACAGGACTGCCTCCATCTCAATCGGTAGTTAAATATAGCCTAGATGGATCCATAGACACCACATTCTCCTTCCTACAGAATGCTTCAGCCGTATCTACATTCAATATCAGTAGTTCTTTCTACCGAAATGACGGAACTCTATGTCTGAATGGAACATTTACTCTGACAGCACTAATAGCTGGAATACCACAATCAGGTACGTACTCAAGCCTAATTGTCGATCAGACTGGATCTATAACTCAAGTATCTCTAACTCCTATATATTCGTTTACAGCTAATAGCAAGCAATACGCTAATAGAAATGTACCATTCATATACTCTCTGGACGCTGTGTCATTTACCAGATTTAATAATGCTGGTATATTAGACACTACTTTCAATAGTGGTCTGAATTATATACCTATAATGATTAGAGTGGCTGATAGTGGCAAGATATATGCCGTATCTGCTACATTTGTAGGTCCAGACCCCTATAATAACAATGTATCTACCAATATGGTTGTCATCGATAGATTACTCTCTACCGGAGCTGTCGATGTTACATTCAATAGAGTCTACATAAGGATGTCTGCATATCCTAGTAACTTCTCTAGCATAATAGATATAAAAGAAAACCCGAATGGCCTAATAGCTATCTATGTAGGATCTAATTCAGGATATGGAGCAGGAGTTCCAGTTCCAGTTGTGAATGGTACTCCGTTAGTACCTATAGATAGCAGTGGTAATAGTACTGGAACATGGTTACCTATCATATCACTGCTGAGCAATGGGATGCTGTCTACACCGTTAGTTAACTCTCTAAACATAATGTCTGGTACGGCTATCTCTGCGGTAGGATCTCCTTTGATGCAAGATACTAGCAGCATGGTATATACTACTAATGCATTCATATTCTCCAGCTATAAGACAAATCCGTTAGTAGGTCAGAATGGAGTGCAGAATAATAGCTTCAGTAACACTACTGGAAATATAAATCTATATAACTCCAATACCTATGTGAATTTCCCAGTATACCAAAGCACGTTCAAGATTGATGGCTATAGTTCTGACGGCACTATGATTTATGGAGGTACTCTGGCCTCTGTTAATATTAATGGAGTCAATACTCCTAGTAAGCCAATGTTATCTATCATAGATCCATATAACAACGCTATCAATATAAACAATCCAATGACTGGAGCTACTCCATCTGGCAATATCAGTATTTCTAACTTTTTCTGTTTCTGAGGAACAATTGATGAGTGCTAAATTTTTTGACATAGTTTCCACGGAAGCTTATGACGACAACAGACTTGACGAAGATTCAGCCGAATATATTCTGAATAATCCAGAATATATAAATGACATGAATGAGTCTTTAAATGAAGCTATCGAGAATGTTAATGACACTATTAAGATTCTGAATATCTTAGAAAGAAATAAAGATAATATTTCTACTGAAGCTTTAAGCATTGCTAATGATTCAGTACTCAGGAATATAAAGAGAACTATGGTTTCTATGGAAGGATTTAATGCAGTATCCGTATCCATGGAAGGAATTATAGACAATATAGTGGCATTTCTACGCAAACTTATAGACAGTATTATCTCTGCATTTAAATTTATAGGCGAAAAGATAATGGCATTCTTCAGAATGCTGTCAAAAGACTATTCGTCTGGTAAAACTAACGCAACTATAAATAATATCAAAGAGAAAGTAAAAGAGGATATTAGAGAAGGAAAAGGTAAGACACCATCCAAAGCTGTCGATAAAGACAAGGCTGAGAAGAATGAATCTGAATCCAGCACTGATCATGAAGAAGTCATGACTTGCTACATCAATAATGTAGGTGGATTCATAGACCTTCTGGATAGGATGAATTGTGGCTTCAAGACAATAGATAGATATGCTATAGAAAAGCTACTCTCTAATTGTGAGATGAACCTTGTCCAGGTAGAGATGTATTACCATTCATACTACGACATGACAGAAAAAATAATTCCATCAGTAGGTAGGTTTTCTTCTCAACTGGCCAGCGCTAATGATCTTGACAAAGATAATAGAAGTGAGTTTATAGCCAAAATGGAAGCTAATGCTCTGAAGAATATTATAGACTTAAATGAAACTACAGAAAAAGAACTCATAGATAAATGTTTCGACAAGCCAGACTCTGGCGGTGTTAATACAGATATAAATAAGATTCTTAATGACAGAATACCTGATGTAAAGAATACAAAATTGCTATCTTCTATTACAGCCACTAAATTCGTTGGACGTATGTCTTCAGTGATTATGTACGCACACAACAGAAAGATGGATAACTTCAATAGTGGTGAAGCTAAAACATTCGACTTCATCTATGGGAATTTTTTAGAAGAAGGAGGTCTATTTCTAGGCTATAGAGGTTATGCTAGGGAAATAGAAAATGAAGGAGTTCCTGTTCTAGATAGAGAAGACCTAGATGCAATCATGGAGAAAGTGTCTCATGTCAGAGATATGGCGATCTCTAAGACTCTTAAAATGGAAGAACTATTCAAAGAGATGGATAGATTAGAAGGCATAAATATGAGTGCATATGAAATAGATACTAAAAAATCTAGCAGAAACCCAAGCAGTGATGAATTTAAGAAATTGAAGCTATCGTATATTACTGAGATGTTAGGGTACGTTAAGACAATTAGGTCTATGAATATAGCTGTGTTATTTAACACACTCAGAGATATAAATTCAAGCATAACTGCAGTTATAGACTATGCCAGCATATTGACAGGCAATGAAGCTACTTAAACAGTAGACAAACCCAGCCCTAGATTGGCTGGGTTTGTCTACTATACCGTCATGTTATGAGCGCGCATAATGGCGTATTTCCCCTAAGGAGAATTTTGATGGAACACTATAAAGATTACCGGAAGAATATTAAGTCCGGAGATTTACTAGCCTGGACTTCTAACGGATTTTCTTACATGAGTATCCTTGGCCAAATTGTCCGAATATTCACACGCAGCGAATATAGTCATGTGGCTGTAGCCTGGTGGTCTGGAAATAGACTGTTCATGATTGAAGCTATCCCTCCTCAAGTTAGAATATACCCTCTTGGAGAACGACTCCCTTTCTTTCATATTCCAATGAATATAGATTGGAAAGAAGGATATGCTGATTATCTTTTAGAAAGAGTCGGTGAGCCATACTCTATGTATGAGGCAGTTAAGGCATTTCTTTCTAAACCTGATAACAATAGTACGTGGGAATGCGCTGAGCTATGTAATAGATTCTATAAGAACATAGGTATAGATTTCGGTAATAGCAATGTACCATCTACCTTAGTAATGTCTGCTCTAAATAGAAACAATAGCTCTTTGGTTTATGTCAATAATTAATGTGAGGTATCTACGCCATGGCTGGTCCCATAATTAGATTTCCACTGGATCCAACTGGAGTAAATCCAAACAACTTAGTGGAAAATGAACCACAGACTTTAAATAGTGGCGTTCAAAATAGAGCTATAGCTCCTATTTATGGGCCATTTTTTTCGTCTGGATTAATAATCACAGATACTGCTACAAATACACCTCTTTCTCCATCTCAGTATAGTGTGGTGGATCTACTCCAAGACGCCACAATGCTATTCGGTCAAGGTATTTACAATGTTATACTAATTACCGATAGTAGTGTCAGTAATAATGTACTGGTGACTTATCAGGTACTCGGGGGAGAATACCAGAATTCAGCGTCTGGTATAGTGAATGCTTACGAAACACTGCTAGGAGATAACAGACCTGTAAACTGGGCCAATGTTCTGAATAAACCTACTCAGTTTCCGGCCACTTTACATAATCACTTACTTGCTGATGTATATGGTTTTCAATCTGTAGTAGCAGCGTTAGAGAGAGTTAGGAACGCGGTAATTTTAAGTGACGTTCCGACGCTAAATGCGTTAGTCACATGGATGAATAACCTATATTCTCAACAGGAAATAAGTCTACTGAATACAGTGAATGACCTGAAAAAAGATATAGGAAATCTTTTAATACCGGTTAATTATACTGGCAGTGTTGTTGGCAGTGTAAGAGTGTTCGAATATACAGCTAGTGAAGATATAATATTCCTACCTAATATGGGTGGATCTGTCTTAGGAATAGCAGATATTGATGTAGGTTCTTTTGGATTTACATCACCCTTTGCATATGTCTATGTGGAAGGAAATATAGTAGGTTCTCTTTACCTAGGGAATGGAGCAGACAAATTCTTTATCAATACTGAAGGATTTAACCTGTCCACATCTCAGACGCTCACTATAGTTACTAACAACATAGCTAATCCTAATAATCTACCAGCTCTGAATAGCATGACTATATCTGGTTCGCTAACGGGCGTGTCTGTTAACACTGTTCTGTCTGGAAGCACTCCATATATTATCAATACTGGAATAGATCTTCCTAATGGAAACGACATTGTTCTACAATATGTGTTTCCAACGCAGGTTACATTTATATGGGACTTCTTAGGCAGCATCGCCTACGCAGAAACACCTCCGCTATCTACGTATTCCTTAAATGTATCTAAAAATGGATCTCCAGTAGGTTCTGTAATTTTTAATGCTGGTAGTAATAAAGGATATATAGATATATCAACGTCTCAGTTTGTAGCTGGTGATGTGCTAACTATAGCTTGCCCTTCTGTAACGGATATACAGATATCAAATATCAACATATCGTTAGTTGGACAGTACATACCCGCCATAGATAACAGCACATTTATATATGATATTTCTGGTGGTTTTATAGGAAATCAAACTAATAATGAAGTATTGTTAAATTATGTGTCCCCTAGAAATATTTCCATTCCGGCTGGATTTACTGGATCTAAAGCCTATGCTGAAATACCTCCATATGGATCAACCGGCGGTATTTTCACAGTAACTCAGAATGGCAATACAATAGGAACTATCACATTCACTCCGGGTAGTAATACTGGATCATTTGCAGGAAATGGAGCCACTATAGCTGTAGGAGACACGATTAAGATAGTTGGCCCATCTATAGCTGATCCAAATCTATCTACAGTCAGTATATCTTTGCTCTGTAACTATGCAGTTAACGACATGACATTAATGCCTGTTGACTTTTACGGCGGCCTTAGTAACTTCAATACTATAAATGAGCAAGTTCTTTCATTCTTCTCATCTTTGTATGTTGATATATCAGACACATCTAAACAAATAGCTCTCTGCGATACTCCACCGGCTAATAGTCTGTCTTTACCCATATCCATAAACGAAGTGGTTGTAGGTTCTGTTAACATTCCGGCTGGATCTACAGTAGGGTCTTTTACATACTCTATAAGCCCATTTATATTGAACCCTGGTGACCGTTTCAATATAAATGGAGGTAGCTATATAGACACATCCATAACAGGACTGAGAGTGTCTATAGGCGGAGAAACGACGTCCAGTATATTGGATATGCTTAATACATTCGCAACCACTATAGACTCTGGATATATTAACCCTCTATCTCAGAGTTCTACTTCTGGAATATCCAGTACTGCAATTATAGACACACCATTATTGTCTCTAACTGCAACTAACAACACGATATCGGCTAGTGGCTCTCAGTTTTTGCTGTCCTCAGGAGTAGATGTACATAGCAGCTCTACGTGGCAAATAGCTACAGACTCGGCATTTATAAATGTAGTTCAAACAGACTCTAATGACGCAGTCAATTTGACTAGTTATACATTCTTAGGACTTCAGTACGCCACAGTGTATTATGTCCGAGTAATGTATAATGGAGCTAGTGGATCTAGTAGCCCATGGAGTAATACGGCTACAATATCTACACAGCCAATCCCTATAGCGGCTATAGGACTATTTGGAGCTGGATATAACGGAGGAGCAATTTCCAATGTATCCATATACTCATATACAACTAATGCAGTTTCGTTTGGCGGAAACTTGTTTAATAGCACATATGCTTTAGCTGCTACCAGCAATGCTTTCATAGGCCTATTTGTTGGTGGTAACAATACATATGGGGGCGCGTCATCAACTTCATCTGTATATACCTACAGCTCAAATAACTCTGTATCTGGTGGAAATATATCTTTCACAGATAGCGCATTAGCAGCCACAGGAAACTCAATTGTTGGTGTGTTTGGTGGAGGATATAATACAGCTACACTATCAACAACAACTGTGTTCACGTATAGCTCTGATACTTTCGTAACTGGTGGAAATCTAGTAACAGCTTCTAGCTATCTAGCTGCAGCTGGTAATGATACTATAGGTGTGTTCGGTGGAGGTATAAGTAATGGAACATATTACAGCCTGACATCAGTGTATACATATTCCTCCAATACAACACAAATATCTACATCGCTGTCAGTAACTGCTGACGAACTAGCTGCTGGAAGTAATACATCTACAGCTATATTTAGCGGTGGGTATACTGGATCTACTATATCTTCAACTATATCAATATATGCGTTTGCGTCAGGAGCAGTAACTGTTGGAAGTAACTTGAGCTATGGTGCATATGGGCTATCATGTGCTGGTAATTCATCACAGGCAGTGTTCGGTGGTGGTTCTGGTGGATCAACATACTTGAGTACTACTTCCATATACCTATACGCTAACGGAACAGCTGCAGCAGGCACTAACTTAACTACAAGCGCTGAGAACTTAGCTGCATGCGGTCCGAATCAAGGCGTGAACTGTTAGGAGATATATATGACTAACATATATCCATTAGACATTACTGGTGTGTCTCCATCAAACCTAATAACTAATGAATCTCAGTTAGTTAACTTCTTTCAGTACCAAGGAGCTTATTTAGTTATACCTGAATATGCTCCTTTTTATGAAGGTAGATTAGGAATAGAATATGGCGATGGAGTTAATCCTGGTAGAGAACTTAAAGCCGGTACAGATTATGTACTGGCATTTCCATATATCGGTGCTTCTAGGTCAATAGGTCTGCCAGTCTATGGAGCTATTTTATTAAATCCTTCTATAGTGTCTGGGTCTATATTTATAACATACCAGACCTTAGGAGGTCAGTGGGATGCAGATAATCTAAATGTGTATAACAATATATTGCTTTTGGATTCTGATCCTAGAAATAATATATGGGACGTAGTTACAGACGTACAAAGCTGCTTCCCTAGTACTAATAATTCCAATATAGTAGATACGTCTAGTGGACTGTATCAGCTTATAGAAGCTTTAGACAATCTATCGTATTCTATAGCTAATAAACAGCAAGCTATAATTAGAATAAATAATTACTAGAACGCTATATCCAATGCGATATTGCGTCTGTTTTAATATACATTAGAGGAAATAGAAAATGATCGTAAATAATCATAGAAAACACTCATCTTTCGCTCTACGGCATTTTATTGCGGGGGGATGTCATACTCCAGATGCAGCATATTGCCTGTTATATGCTCAGATGGAACAAATCGAGATGGACGTGGCTGCAGGACAAGCTGCTGTTATAGAAACGGAAGCTAGAGATTTGGAACTGGATCTGGAGGCTGAAAGAGTCAAAGACGATCCAGTAGCTTCTCTTAGAAATCAAGCTGAGAGAATAAAACACGATTCCATGAAAAAGAATTTTAAGCTGAATTACGAAGGAGCTATTAGAGAGCTCCAGGAGATTCAGAACTTGCTTGAACAGCTAAAACCTCACTGCAAATATTGGGATGAGGATATTATAAAAATGGAACAAAATATGCAACACGATGAGTGGGTGGGGGAGCTTAAAGCAAGGGCTGAGAATTTCCAACTGGCTAATGTTTTAGGCATCCCTCACGACCATGTAGCTACTATGCGTCAACACCCTGAGTTCGCCAGTCAGATTCTTCCGCATTTAACAAAAGTATCGGAAACTATCAGGACCTCTATGCAACTTGGTCAGCCAGATATCCTAATTAAGAGTATTTCTGCTCCTAAGATCATGGACCTGTATGTTAAAGATCCAATATTGTTGGAAGAGGAAAAGAAGGCTACGGCTTTAGAAAGTAAACAGATTGCAGATAACGGAGAAATAAATGACTAATGTTGTAGACTTTACTAAAGTTAAAGAGCCTATTAAATTATTTGTAGGCACTCCGTCTCACGATCAAACTGTATCCATAGGCTACATGAATACAGTATTGTCTCTACATTCACTGCTTCCTAAGGTCACTACTTCTGTATTTTGTCTAGGTGGTAACTCCATCATTACTGATTGCCGTAACAGGATTTTCAGTGTGTTCTTAGAAAGTGGAGCTGATTACTTATTATTTCTGGATGCTGATGTGGCAGTAAATGCTGCAGATGTTATGACTATGATTGATGCTGGTAAAGATATCATAGCTATCCCAATTATGAGAAAGAATCCACAAAAGCCTACTCCTAATGTAGGATCGGCTATCGGAGAAATAGATAAAGGCATTATTGAAGTAGACGGTATTGCTACAGCTACAATGCTAATTAGTAGAGAAGCAGCTCTGAAATTTATTGCAAATAATGTGGAGACATATTCAGATCAACCTGCACATTTAGTCAATAAGACAGATTTTAAAGGCTCTGAAATATACGACGTCTTTAAAGTATTTGCAGAGAACGGGTCGTATTGGTGTGAAGACTATTACTTCTGTAAACAGGCTAGAGAAAAGGGCTTGAAAGTTTTCGCTTTAGTAAAATCAGCATCAGACCATTTCGGTACAATTCCATATTCTTATAGAGGAAGTTAAAACATGGCTACAATGTATTCTCAAGTTGTTTTTCCACAGACCACTACTGGTTTTGTATTCGGACCTGCTGCTAATGGTGCTGTTTCTTATGCCGGTATTGCCCCAGCTACAGCCACACAAGCCGGCGCTATCGTTAGCCCAACGTGGAACCCAGCTTCTGCTGCAGCGGCAGACCGTACTCAGTGGTGGCCAGATAGTGCCGGTACTATGTCGTATAGCGAAGTGATGGTTGCTGCACACGGCCTGTCTGGAATTGTCAGCAACCAAATCTCGTCGCAAATCCCAGCGCTGCAAGCGGCCATTGAAACAGATGTGTCTTTAACGATTGGCGGTACCGCATACACATTCAGTCTGACTAAGAACACACAGTCTCTTAACTTGCTGCACGGTAACATTTCTAATCTGGCTAAGATGACTGCTGGAACATGGGCTTCCGGAGCTACTGTAGCTCAGGGCACGGTCATTAATGTATCTGGCGAATATTACCAGGCTACGGTTGGTGGTGCTTGCGGAACTACAGAGCCTACATTCCCTGCAGCTAGTTTGACCTCTGTTCCTACAGTAGCTGATGGAGCAGTTACATGGGAAGTAGTTGAGTTCCCAACTCCTCTGGCTAATGGCGGTATTCTTTATTTGAATGTCGCAAATCTAGAAGCTCTGTTCACTGCAGTAAGAAGCATGGTGGCTACAAATTACGATACCTATAACTCGATGGTTAATAACCTGACAGCTATCAGCCAGTCTATTAGCGCATGGACTGCTAGTGCTTCGGTCCCAGCTAATAGCTATCTGGTAGTGGCTGGCAATATCTATAAATCAGGTACTACTGCAGGTACCACTGGGGCCACATTGCCGACATTCTCGACGGCTGTTTCGTCTACTACTACGGACAACACCGTTACATGGACATGTATTGGCGATCTGATGACGTATATCAATAGCCAAGTGTTCTAATAAATTATAGACAGCTGCGTGCTTACCGCCTCAGTGGCGGTAGGCGCGTAGCTGTCTATCATATGGTCGAGTCAATGAGGTGTAGAAATGGCTAACACATGGAGCAATTTTAAGGGTAGTTTCTGGGGATATGATAAGCCGTATCCTGGATCTTTGGCGGGATTGAACTTCACGCTGTTTGGTGGAGGTAATGTTAGTAACATATTTGTATCTAGAAATACTAGTATATATTATTTCAGTAGCAATAGTGTTTTAGCAGGTAATAACCTAACACAGGGATTTACATATGGAGCTGGAATTAGTAATCAGTCTGTAGGTATTTTTGGTGGCGGTTTAAACTTCTCAACTGCTACATCGAATACAGATACATACACCTATTCTAGCAATATGGTAGTTGGTAGCGGCGCTCTTTCTTCCAGCGGAACTAATGTTACAGCTTCTAGTAATGAAAATCTAGGATTGTTTCTAACAACAACCCTGAATGGTAATTTCAATACTTCCGAGTACAACTATAGCAGCGGAACTGTAGTTTCAGGTAATGTTCCTTCTAGTTTAGAATATAATTCTACTGCAGCAGGAAACTATGATCTTGGCTTGTTTGCTGGTGGATATAGTAATATAACTGCCAATAATATTTACATATATTCTAATAGTGTCTTTACAACAGGAACTAATCTATCAAATGGACTATATGCTGGAGCTGGATCCGGTTCTAATAGCACTGCCGTATTTAGCGGTGGGTATGGTTCTAATAATAGTACTGGTTATCCAAATAGTTTAACATCTCTATTCGACTATGACACCGCAGCATCATTCAGTGGGGCTTCTCTGTCTAGTAATTTCGGCTATGAGGCGTCTGGATGTAATGGTAACTACTGTATATTCGGTGGAGGCAGTATAAATAATGGCGGGTCTTCCACTACATCTCTATACTCCATAATTAACAACTCATCTGTAGCAGCTACATCTCTTTCCATATCGGCATATGGATTAGCTGCTTGTTCTCCGGTACCTGGAGTTAATTACAATGGCGCATCTAATATAGTTCATGGAAGTAGTGTATTAGTATCTTCCGGTAATTTTACAGTACCTAATTCTGTATATTTATTACAAGTTGAGATTAACTCTGGAGCTGGTGGTGGAGGCGGTGGTGCTACGGACTATCAGTATGTAGATCAATCAGGCTTAAATGGTTCTCCAGGTCAAAACAGTAGTTTTAGCAATACAGTAGTACCAGGAGGTGCCGGAGGCATAGGGATGCAACTGTACGGCATCCCAGGAGAGGGAGGCGGTGTTGTTGGCGGAACTGGAACTAGCGGTAGTCCTGGAAATACACAAACAATCACAATGGCTGTAACTCCAGGTCAAATTATACCATATACAGTAGGCATTGGTGGAAATGGTGGTGAAGGGAAGGCATATAGCGGATATTCAGGGTATGGTGCTGGAGGAACTCTAGGTAACTCAGGACAAGCAGCGCCAACAGTTGTTGAGTATAGTACACTACAAGGAGGTTCAGGAGGTCTTGGGTTTAATCAGACAGGAGCTGCACCGAAAGGTGGTGGCGTAGGTAACTTCGGGGGACTTGCTGATCCAAACGGTTCTGGTGGTGGTGGCGGTGGTGCTGGCGGCATAGTAGTTTCTTATTAATTTTTCAAGGAGAATACAATTGAGTAAAATTAAATTCAGACATTTGTTCATGGTCTTAGGTAGTATTCTAGTAATAGCTTTGTGGTTAGCAACAGATCCAGACAATGGATTTATAAACCAACTGAAGTATGGTGCATCTACTGTAGCTACAATGGTAGTGTTGCTAAAGTCTATTCTATATGTATCTATGCTGTATCTATCCAGAAAAGCCATTCTAGATTATATAGATCTAGAATCTGTATTTAAAAAGGCTATGGAGACGTCAGATGGTGCCGGTAAAGTTTTTATAGGTGTAGGTATTATATTCCTAGCCATATCGGTGGTTATATATGCGTCGGTCAGATATTGAATACATAATAATGGGGCTTGTACTGATATCTTTCTTATTGCTAAGTAAGATGGCGGGTGCTTGGGAATATATAAACCCTAATACATATGTCCCATATAACGCAAAGATATATGCCCCTACTCTAAGTAAAGAAATTAAATATAGCTTTAGTGATTTTCCATTCTATCCGTATTTCGGTGGTCTAATAGAACAAGAGTCATGTATTGCATTAACATGGCATTCCTGTTGGAATCCAAAGACACAGCTCTTGACTAAAAGAGAACAAGGAGCCGGACTAGGGCAATTGACTAGAGCTTTCAATCCTAATGGAACAGTTAGATTTGATTCTTTAGAAGCTATCAGAGAAAGACATTACAAACAGCTACACGATTTAAGCTGGTCTAATATTCTTATTCGTCCAGACTTACAGATGCGAGCAATAATTCTAATGTCTAAAGATAATTACAGAGATTTATATATGGTGCCTACTCCATATGACAGAATCGCATTCACTGATTCGGCCTATAATGGAGGATTAGGCGGCGTATATAATGACAGGAGGTTATGTAGCTTAACTAAAGGATGCAATCCTGACATATGGTTTGATAATGTGTCTAAAACATGCACTAAGAGCCATATAGCTATATATGGTAACAGAAGTCCATGTGATATAAATAGAACACACGTATATAATGTCCTGTTGATACGTATGGATAAATATAAACAATATGTCAAATGACAATGTGTCTATGAGCCCAATTAGGCTCATAGACACACTGCTTTATTACGTCTAATAGAAAAAAACTTAGCTATATATCATTAATATGACTATATTAGTCAATTTTTGATGTCTGATTAAAAAATAAATTTCAGAGGAATTTGAGATGTACACGAAAGAAAGTCTGATTCGACATAATAAAGAAAAAAGCGAATATTATTCCTTTACATTCATAGGCTCTAAGTTCAGAAGGCATTCTTTTAAGTTCGATAAAGATGTAGACTCCAGTGAGGAGACGGCATATTTAGCAGCTATGGATAATCAGACGTTCATAGCTAACACTGACTTTGTATTGAAATTGTTCGAACCCATCTTATCCATTAGAGAGAATAAGAATAAGACTGTATTAGCTGTGTCTTACGTAAATTCAGACAATTTAACATCCAGAATTGAATCTAGTAGCCGTGATGTCACAGCAGTACTCGATAAGTTTCAACGGTTCAGAGATGAATATTTAGAAAAATTAAAAGAATCCATCCTCTGCGGCCAAAAGTGTAACTGGAATATAGACTATAAGTGAGGCATGAAATGTCAATTCTGTCAGATGTAGAAATAGCTTCTCTATGTGAAGTAGAAAAAGATTCTGGTTCTAAACCAATGATCTATCCATATATAGATAGCCAGATAAAAGAATCTTCTAGTAAGAGAATTCTCAGCTACGGACAATCCAGCTACGGATATGACGTTAGACTAGATAGACAATTTAAAATCTTCACTAATATCAATAGTGGTATTATTGACCCTCTAGATTTCTCAGAAAATGCCTTAATGGAACACGAAGGAGATTTCTGTATAATCCCGCCGAATAGTTACATCTTAGGAATTACCCTGGAAACATTCGTCATACCTAGAGACATTATGGTGGTGTGTGTCGGGAAGTCTACTTTAGCTAGATGCGGAGCAATTGTTAATACCACACCAATAGAGCCAGGATTTAACGGTAGAGTGGTAATTGAGATTTCCAATGCTACCACATTGCCATTGAAGATATATTCAGGAATGGGAGTAGCTCAATTTCTTTTTTATAAAGGAAATATACCGTGTAAAACATCTTACGCGGATAAAGCAGGAAAGTACCAGAATCAAACCGGATTGACACTGGCTAAAGTATGATAATGTCGATGGAAGAAATAGCTAAAGAAAATTTCGCACAGTCTTTAAATGAGCCATACTTCTACACCACTATGGTTGTGGATAACAAGAAAATCTTAAGGAGATATAACGTTATGAGTTCTGGTGAATGTGTAAATTCAGCGGTGGATATTGATAACGCAGCACGTGTGGTGCTTGATATTATGTCTGATAGCTGCTGTGGTGGGTTTGGAAAAGCACATAGTCCCATATCCCATGTGGTCAAAGACATACTCTATTTCAATGAAAGAAGGAAACAGGAATTTGTGCAATCGAGGAAAAAGAAACTTCCTGAACTGGTGGCTGTCCGGAAACCATATAAAGGGAGAGATTCTTATTCAGTATCGTATATGGATACTAAAACCGGAAAGAAATCGGTTCGTAGATTCACAACTAAAAAAGATACAATAGAAGTAGCCTATGAGAAAGCAACTGCCTTCATAAATAATATTCTAGAGGGGTCTTACTATGACTAGTTTCATAGTAGTGGATGGAATAGATGGGTGTGGAAAAACAACAATTAGTAAATATATAGCAGACAAGATAGGTGCTGAATATATGAGGTCGTTCGGCCAGGGACCTATTGGTACAGCCATACGAAACGAATTCCTAACCATGGTGAATAAACATAATTTTATCACTGAAATTCTTTGGCTTTTATCGGCAAACTTAGAGACTATATACAACCATGTGGTTCCCACACTGGAAACTAAGTCTGTAGTGTTAGACCGATATATTTCGTCTACATTTGCATATCAAGTTCATAGAAGCAGAGATCATAAATATGCTGCTATCTTCAATCTGGTAAAAGATCAGGTTTTTGAAGATAACATCATTCCAGACCTTTACATCTGGGTAGATGTAGATCCAATTGTTTCCATGAACAGAACTATAGCTAGAGGAGGTCAGAATCACTACGATACTGAGCCGATAGAATATAGAAGAAAAACTATAGATGGATTCGCTGAGCTATATGAGTCTATAGTGTTTCCTAACCAGGTAGTTATAAATGGAAACCAAGAACTTTCGAAAGTTCTTGAAGATGTCGACATGGCTCTCGCAGATTTCAACATAGGAGTATGATGTGAATATTATCTACAAGAAAGTATTTTTAGGCGGAACATGCAATGGCAGTACCTGGAGGGATGAATTAATCCCGATGCTAAAAATAGAATACTTTAACCCTGTAGTTCCTGAATGGGACTATAAGGCTCAAATCAGAGAAGAGAAAGAAAAAGAAATTTCATATTACAGACTGTATGTGATAACTCCAAAGATGAAAGGAGTATATAGTATAGCTGAATTAATAGATGATAGTAATAAAGTGCCAAAGCGTACTTTATTCTCTTTCTTAGATTATGGAGATGATGGTGTATTTTCAGAATCTGAAACAAAATCAAATATGGCTGTGGCTAGATTAGCTAAATCAAATGGTGCTAAATTTTTCAAGAGTTTAGAAGAGATAGCCCATTACTTGAATGCTAATGACAATTTCTATTAATACTGCCGGAGCTGTAAATGTCGCCAGACGATCGCGCATCAATCGAGGGATTAAGATATATTGATTCTAAGATAAATGAGGCATTAAAAAAGCCGTTTAGAAAACTACTGCCCATTGGAGCCTGTCATAATTGCACTAGTGAGTTTCCGGAACACTCACCTAAGTTGTTTTGTGATAAGGAATGTGCGGAAGAGTATGATCGATATGAGAATCACATTAGGCGTACGTAAAAAAATACCGACGCCAACAATTGTCTGGTAGAAAACGCTGTTCCTCGATAGCTCAGTTGGTAGTAGCGACAGACTGTTAATCTGTAGGTCCCTGGTTCGAGCCCAGGTCGAGGAGCCAAAATAGCAATTGGATTAAAATATAATCACATATAATAATATTGGAAGTTGCGTTCCTAATGCTCCGAAACTGACAGGTATCGGACTGATTTCCTGACGCTGAGACGCACAGCAGAAAAGGGTAAAATCCTGTCTTATGGGACACTAGCTCATGATTGGTTAGAGCAGCGGACTCATAATCCGTTGGTACCGTGTTCGACTCACGGGTGTCCCACCATACACGCTGTCTTAGCTCAGTTGGTAGAGCAGTCGCCTTGTAAGCGACAGGTCGTCTGTTCAAATCAGACAGGCAGCACCATTTTCAAACACGCATTCTCTGATGAGCCTGGCGTGTATAAATAAAACAGGCGAAACTATGCTTATTAAGTATAGTCAGAAACACCGTCCTTTATAGTTAGATGGTGTGCATTTCTCTCGGAGAAACGCTTACATAGATGGAGCTGGTAACTCCTAAAACTATACGACAGTTGAAAAGCTATGTCGGAGCACCAACTCCGTTCTGTGCTAATAAACTGTAAGCTGTTGTCTCGACTTTACTCGAGCTGCAACCTGAAGATCTTTTTAGGGACGCCTATAGAGATCTTTGGGATGCATTACCAGCCTGGATGGTGAAATTGGTATACACAAGGGACTCTTAAATGGGTCACTTACGAAAAATGCGATAGTAGTCAACCACAGTAATGTGTTAAAGTTTGGCGTAATATTGCAAGGGAAACCCGTAAGTAGTATTTCCGTAAATTCGGCGAACGCTAGAGTTCAGAATCGAAATTGGTTGGATTATTTCACCGAGCTTTCCGTGTTATTAATCCAGTATAATACCAGATAGACGATGAATATGCCAACGCCGAGCCAAACCTAGTTTGATATCACTTCTCTCGTAATCGTGAAAAACGATAGAGGGTAAATAGTGAAATATCTTATTAGGAAGGTGTAGAGACTAGAGACGGAATGCCTAAGTCGAAAACTTGACGGCGGGATTAGCCCCGCAGCGATAGGGTAAGGCCTAGCTAGAATAATCGAGTTGCTTTAGATGCCTTGTTCGATATGGCGATAGCATAGTCCAGACCACAAACAGTTAAGATAGCACCAAGCTGAAAACGCAAGTGGGCATCTCTGGTAGTGAAAACTACAGTGGTAGGTAAAATCCCTCGCCGAAAGGCATGTCGGTTCGACCCCGACTCCAGGCACCAAATTTAATCTGCTCATAGCTCAGTAGGATAGAGCAACAGCCTTCTAAGCTGTGGGTCGGAAGTTCGAATCTTCCTGAGCAGGCCAATCATGGTACACAGCCCTTTTTAGGTGGCTGTGTACCATTATGTGTCGTTTTTTTTCGTCTATTTAAAGGAGCGCAATACCATGCAAAAATGGGCCCCAGTTAGAAATAAGCAAAACCATCTGTGCGGAATGAGTTATGAAGAAGTACTGGCAGCGGTGCAGAAAGAAGCATTCCTGTTAGCGTTCCTTACAGCTGACAGACAGACCCCGGAGCTCTGCCTGGAGGCTGTGCAGCGCGATGGGCTGGCACTCCAATATGTCGTAGAGCAGACACCAGAGATCTGCATGGCCGCCGTACAGCAGGATGGCAGCCTTCTCCGTTATGTCAAAGAGCAGACTCCGGAGCTCTGCCTGGAGGCTGTGCAGCGCGCTGGGCTGGCACTCCAATATGTCGTAGAGCAGACACCGGAGATCTGCATGACCGCCGTACAGCAACATAGGTGGGCTCTTAGATACATTATGGAGCAAACCCCCGAGATCTGTTTGGAAGCTGTACGGGAAAATGGTTATGCTCTCCAGTTCGTCAAAGAACAGACTCTCGAGATCTGTTTGGCTGCAATGTTGGAGAACCCATTTGTTCTCCAATATGTAAGCGACGAATTTTACGACCAGGTACCGAGTGAACAGTCGTAGAGGAGCAATAAATGCAAAACAATTTCATCGCACAGACTTCGTGCGTAGTGCCCCGTTCGCGGGGTATCTTTTTTTTTGCACACCATCGTATGGTTCAACCAACTACGAGGTATTAAAGATGACCGTATATTCGTCTAACGGATTCAGGATAAGCAAAAATGGAAATATCTATAACTGGAAACCGTCCATTAATACACATGAGCTTCCACTGATAGAGACACACTCTGGATTTAAACTAACAAACGACCCTCTTCCAACTGCCGTAGATTTAAGAAACTTTTGTAGTCCAATAGAGAATCAGGGCCAGATAGGTTCATGTACAGGACATGCGTTGGTTGGGGCCATGGAGTTTCTTGAGAATAAGCTGAAAATAGATGAAACAAATAATAGTTTTTCTAGACTTAGTCGATTATTTGTTTATTATAACGAAAGAGCTATGGAGGGAGATGTAGGTCAGGATAATGGAGCGCAGATAGCTGACGGAGTTACAATACTAGCTAGTAAGGGTATCTGTAACGAATCCATATGGCCTTATGTTCCAGATAACTTCGCTATAGCTCCGCCAGACACAGCATTCCAAGATGCACTGTTAAGAAAGATTTCAGCATATGCCAGAGTTAGTCAAGATATTCAGTCTATAAAAACAGCTCTAGCATCTGGATACCCAATAGTGTTTGGATTCACAGTTTTCAGTGGATTTGAATCTGAAGAAACGGCACATACCGGAATATTGAATATGCCTGGACCTACTGAAGAAAATCTAGGCGGACACGCAGTTTTATGCGTGGGTTATGACGACGCCACACAGAGGGTGTTGGTTAGAAATTCCTGGGGTGCTGACTGGGGTATGAATGGATACTTTACGATGCCATATCAGTATATGTCTGATCCATCGATGGCATCAGATTTTTGGGTAATAAATAGATAAAGCCGGTAGAAGAGCGCTAAGCTTTGGCGTATAGTATTGCCAAGTAAGTCAATCCACCGGCCTGCCCAGGCCGGTGGATATTTTGTACCTTAATTGGATTTTTTTATGGTCACATATAATACAAGTGAGTTAGGGCAATAGTGTCCTAAAAGGCCAGGGCAATTGTGCCCAACTTAAAAGGAGATGGCCATGAAATACAGTTTCGATTTTGAGATCTCTGAAAAAGAGATCGGTGCTATCACCAATATGGCTACCGCAATCTTGGGTTCGCTTCTTGACACATTCAAAGTTGTTAACGAGGCGAAGCTGAACGACGAGTATCGTCGTCGGCTTTGGAAAAAGGACGACGAAAAGTCGTCCTGATAAAAACAACCGACATTGCTGTCGGTTGTTTTTTTGTTAAGAACTGTCACTGCAGTGACGCTATAGAGATGGAGAAAATTATGACTTATCTGTGGCATGAGCTGTCTAATTGGTGCGGCTATATGGCCGCACTATGTGGTATTTTACTGTCTGTTCTCCCAGACTAAACAGTGAATACCCGCCGACCTACGTGGTTGGTGGGTATTATATTTTTTTTTTAATGCGGCGGCACAATCAGTATGGGACATTTGGAGGTAATACCATGCATTATACTGAGGAGCAAATAGTTGTTCTTTTTAAACAGGCTAAAGAAGGAACTCTGTAAAAATCTTTCCAAGATTGGGAAATAGTCGATAAATACGGCTGGTCATTAGGTCATATAGCGGCCTGTTACGGTAAGCTTCCAGACGAATATGACAAGTTTGAGATAGATGATGGACAAGGAACTAAAGTAGCCCACCTAGCAGTCAAAACCATAACTCTACCCAACTCATATCCTTATTGGGATAGTATGGACGGCCAGGGTAATTCCGTGGCGCACGTTTCATTGATATGTAGAACATTGCCGGCAGATTTTAATCACTGGGGAATACTGGATGCGCGAGGAAGGTCGGTGGGGCACTTGGCCGCATTCCTGGCCATCATCCCTCCAAATTATACAGACTGGGATCTGATAGACTCCACAGGCATTACAGTGAGAGAATCTCATGGGGCGTCAGTGGCTGCCAGGTATAAAGACAAGTATAAATAGATTTCTATACAATCACATATTACCATATTGACTATTAGCTAATGGTGGCCGATGGCGTCTTTTTACGGAGAAATAATATGCAGACCTTGTGGTTCCAAATGGCTGACTGGTGTGGGTTTTTTGCAATAGCCGGATCAGTTTTTTTGCTAGTATTTTGATCGTACTATTTTTATGGAGGTGATGAAAAATGAATAGCTACTATACCACATTCGGGAAAGCGTCCGTTCACGATAGAGAAGTATATTACCTAACCTCCATCGGAAGGAATCTGTTCGTAGGTGAAGAGGCTGGGATGGAAGTAGGGGTGTACGATGAAGTATCGAAAAACATGTACTCTCTCAGAAACACAATCAAAGCACCGATGGGTGTGCTTGGTAAAGTAGAAGAAATCGTTGCCACAGTTAAGGGTGACAGAGTTGCCATCAGATACACTAAGGAAATTATAGATGGCGGTGAAAAGAATAATGTGGTATACATTTTCTGGAATATTAACGGTATTTGGGTTATGAAGTATAAAGCTTTCCCCAAGTATTATGAAGTTGGCTCCAACTATGGTAATAAAATTGCGCTATCGAGGGATGGCAATATTTTGTTCGTAGGGGCTAAAACCAAGGAAAACGATCAAACCACAAAAATACCAGGGAGTACTGGTTCCGTATATACGTATATTTTTAATGAGCGTACGGAAAAGTACGAAAGGGGGCAGATGATTCGCCCGGCATACAGCCACGATGGAAATCCGGTTATTGATTTCGGTGTCGACATCAATACCGACAATCACAATCTAGGTCTCTATAAATGCATAGAGATCATAGACGGCGATTTAAACACGCACACCTACCATTTGAAATACAAAGGCGAGGGTAAACACCAATGGCTGCATGATGTCGAAAACTACGAAGAGAATATGGGCTTTATACATAAGTCTCTTGGAGTCGTGGCTAAATTCATTGGTAGTACGTTGTTTCTATGACATACATACCGAAGGCTTAATTGCCTTCGGTCTTTTTTTTCAATAGAAATAATTATGACAATATATAATCCATATGACTATTAGCTATAAAGGAGCGGTAAGTGCGTACAAGGGACTATGCGAAGTAGTTAATGCAGTTCAGCAAGATGGGCTGTCCGTCTAATATGTAATGGATGAATTTAACTATGAGGTTTCTCGTCAGATAAAGGATAGCTTTCAGTGTCAAACAAGATTACGTTTTTTAGGCCATCTCCTAGAGATGTCTACTTAGCATTTAGTGGTGGTGTAGATTCGGCAGTGTTGCTTAAGCTACTCTCAGTCAAGAAAATAAAAGTGACGTTGATCTGGATCGATCATTATACCGAATGGTGTGTTCAAGAGGAGGAGTTTGCTAGAGAGGCTGCAAAGGAGTATGGCATTCCTCTGGTAGTTCGCAGTATTGGTAAGGAACAGGTAAATACATCACTGGAAGCATTTTGGTCTGTTGAAAGGGATAAGATCTACCAATCTATGGATAAGCCTGTATTAACTGGACATCATTTAAATGATGCCGTAGAATGGTATCTGATGTCTACCTTTCAGGGAACTCCTAAACTAATTAACTACCAAAATAGGAATGTGATCCGTCCCCTTCTACTGACAAAGAAGCAGAGTATTATTGACTTTGCTATGAATCACTCGCTGTCATTTATTAGCGATCCTTCTAACCAAGACTCTGGGTTCAATCTGAGGAATAAGGTTAGAATAAAACTGATGCCTAATGTAATCGAGTCGTTTCCTGGTATTTATACCACAGTAGCTAGGTTAATTAGGATGAAAGAAAGGAATGAAAATGGATGATTTAATGTATGAACATAGTGATATTTTTTAGTCAAAACCAAATCAAGATAAAGGAGAAATTATGAGCCAGAAGACTGAAAACTATTATCGCGTGGTTGTCTCTTTGCCTTCTGGCAGGGAGACTAGTAAAGTTAAAGCTAAAGACCCCGTCGAAGCTGCTCAAAAGGTTATGACTGACCTAATAGGTCGGTTTGGAGGAGACGTGCCTTCTAAGTTTTCTATAAAAGCAGAGCCTTTCTAGGGAGCTATATATGAATGAACGAATAATTATATATGTTTGTCTGACAGCTATAGCTATTGCTTTAATTATGTTTGGAGAAGGTGCGGCCGTTCTTTTTATTGCTGGTTTAGCAATATTGCTCTTATGAACATTGCCTGAAAGACCTAGTGCTGGCTGTAATGCAGCAGTATGGATGTGCTCTCTAGTATATCTGTTATGAATTCTATCTGGACTTAGAGAGACAGCTGGGCGTGTAATGACAGACAGGCATGTAGTCCATTTGGACTATCTGCCTGTCTTTTTTTGCCGTAGTGGTTTTTTTTATAGTCACATATTATCTAACTGACTATACCTGGTTAAATTAGACATAGTGTCTGATTGCTATGGTGTGTGGAGATTAAGATGGACAAGATTATCGTGCGGAGTAAAGAGGAGCTGAAGGAAATCGTCTCTCGGTCTGCGAATGACGCGGATCTGAATCACCTGGACGTCTCCCAAGTAAAGGACATGACGTGGTTGTTTGCAAACTCCATGTTCAACGGAGACATCAGTAGTTGGGATGTCTCCAATGTGAAAGACATGTCCAGAATGTTTTCCTACTCCGTGTTCAACGGGGATATCAGTGGATGGGATGTCTCGCGTGTAGTGAAAATGTCTAGAATGTTTGTCAGATCGAAGTTCAATGGGGACATCTCGAGGTGGGATGTCTCCAATGTGAAAGACATGTCCAGAATGTTCGCCGACTCCATGTTCAACGGAGACATCAGTGGATGGGATGTCTCGCGTGTAGTGAAAATGTCTAGAATGTTTGCCATATCTGTGTTCAAGGGGGACATCTCGAAATGGGATGTCTCGGGAGTGGAGAACATGGCGGCCATGTTCGCCGACTCCATGTTCAACGGAGACATCAGCGGATGGGATGTCTCCAATGTGGAGAACATGGCATGGATGTTTGTCAGATCGAAGTTCAATGGGGACATCTCGAGGTGGGATGTCTCCAACGTGGAGAACATGGATGGAATGTTTTCCTACTCCGTGTTCAACGGGGATATCAGTAGTTGGAATACATCCAAGGTGGAGAACATGACGGGAATGTTTTATAACTCCGTGTTCAACGGAGACATCAGCGGATGGTGTAAACGCCCCTACTAATGGACTGCTCCCTCTAGCCTAACCAGCTAGAGGGAGTATATTTTTTTTTTATTATTTCTTATGTACAGCAACTTCAATTAGATTTTCCCACAGTCACATATTACTATGTTGACTATTAGCTAATAGTGGATAGTGGCATAGATTGAAAGGATATGATTGTGAACTACTACACTACCAGCGTAGAAGACCGATACCTGGCAGCACTCTCCTCTCAAGAGGAGTACTGCGAAGGAAAAGTCAGGTCTGAGGAGGATCTCCTAACTTACGTGTGTGAGGTGGAGCGTTATCTCCCGGACGACGTCATGTATCCATACTACACAAGAAGTATGCGTGCCTGACGATTCCTCCCACAGACTGTGTCTGTGGGGGTATTTTTTTTTGTAAAAAAATAGCACTCTCAGATATATGTATGAGTACAAATAAGAGGTATCTATGAATAACTTGTATGAAATTCTGGGTGTTGATAAAGAATCTACATTAGAGGAAATAAAAAAAGCATATAAGATTTTAGCTAATAAATACCACCCGGATAAAGGAGGCGATTCGTCTTTATTTGTGAATGTACAGAAAGCTTATGATGTCTTGTCAGATCCTGAGGCTAGAAAGATTTATGACGAGACAGGAAATATATCTAAAATAGACAACAGTAGAGCTGAAGACATATCTGTATTAGCACAATTTATCTCTACAGCTGTAACACATATAAACTCATCTAACTTTGGATATTCAGACATATTTAAGGTAATAGATGGTTTGATATCTGCAACCGTTGCTCAAACTAAACAGTCTATGTCTGCTGTGGATGAAAGACTGTTAGTAGAGAAGATGGTACTAGATAAGATAAAAAAGAAGGACAGCATTGTATACTCTGTAATAGCTAAGAATGTAGAAGCCTTAAACAAAAACATAGAAGCTCACAAAGAAAGACTAAAGATTCTGGACAGAGTCAAAGATCTCTTTGAAGAGGCTAGAGATGATCCAGATTCAACAACAATTAGTGCTTTCATAGGGACTGCCACTGAAAGTACTGTAACTCAACACTATTATTAACAGGAGTGTAATTAAATGCAAAACTATATAGACTTGCTTAAAGACATTATGGAAAACGGGCATGATCACCCAGATCGTACCGGAACAGGCAGACGTAGTGTCTTTGGCAGGCAGCTCAGATTTGATCTGAGAAAAGGTTTCCCAATAGTAACTACTCGTAAAGCTCCATATATATCGGCATTCAAAGAGATGCTCTGGTTCATCACTGGAGATATCAATAATGACAATCTGAATAAACTTGGAGTTAAATACTGGGACAAATGGGCAGTAGACGAAAAGTCCATTGATGGTTTGCTGGATAAAATCATCAATAAGGATCTGGAAAACTATGATGAAGTAGTTAAGGTTTATAAAAACTACTTTAGTAAATATGTTGGATCTATTGGTCCAATGTATGGAAATATCTGGAGATTTGCTCCAGTTAATGTGGCTGGAGCTCAGAATAACGCTATTTGGCCTGATATTAATCCGATGGATATTGCCAGTGATAAACTGAACCACTATATGGCTCAGTATGCAGCTGAGCAGCCTAAGGATGAAAAGGGAGAAGTCATTCCAGTTAATGGCTTTCTGATGGCTATGTATTATAGTCACGTAGATCAGCTACAACTCTTGATTACAAATCTGAAAAAAGATCCATATTCAGCTAGACATGTGGTAACTGCATGGTTGCCTGAATATATTCCTTATTCTGGTGTATCTCCTCAAGAGAACGTTTTAATGGGTAAAGGATGCTTGGCCCCATGCCATGCTTTCTTCCAGTGTTTTGTAACTCCTAATCCAGAAGAAGGCGGTAAGCCGCTATTGAGTTTGAATCTATATCAACGTAGTGTAGATACACCTATCGGGGCAGTAAGTAATATTTCGCAATATGCTCTATTGCTGTCTCTATTGGCTCATGTGACTGATATGATTCCTTATGAATTTATTTACACATTAGGAGATACACACATTTACGCTAATCAGCTGGAAACGGTGAAGGAGCAAATTGAGAGAGAGCCAAAAGCTCTACCTAAATTAACAATTAATCCTGAAAAGACTGATATCTATCAAATCACAATTGATGATATCATTCTAGAAGGATACGAGCATCACGACGCAATCAATTATCCAATTTCTGTTTGAATAGGCTCTAGGATGATAGAGTCTAATTCAGTATAGGAGAGCTATCATGCCTAGAGTATCTAAGACTAAACAAGCATCTGTTACTGCAGCAGCAGCTCCACCCAAACCAGCACGAAGGGGTGTGGCCAAAAAACAAAGCAATCGAGACTTAATTGAAAGTATGTTTTCTAATACATATAACGTAATTAAGAATTCGTGTCCAGACTCAAAAGCTCCATTTTAAGAAAAAGGTAGTATAATGCCTGTTAAGAAAGCACTAGCAGTAAAGAAGACACAAGTATTTTCTAATAAACAATATTCATATTTGGAAGACACTAAAGAACCACTAGTAGGTAATATTATTCTGGATAATCTGGATTTGGAACTACTAGATCGTCCTGAGTGTGAGACTAACTTTGATTATTTCCAGCTAATTCCTTATATATCTCTGGTGGATTATAAGACAGGTAGGATTTTCATATATACCAGAGGTAATAAGAGCGATGAAGGTCGGTTGGTTGGTAAGTGCTCAATTGGTATTGGGGGACATATTGAGGACGAGGGCGGTGCAAACCCTGCCAACACACTTCTGAATGCCGCTATTCGTGAGATTGAAGAAGAAATCGGAATTGACCTATCTGACGATAAATTCAATTACATTCATCAATATCTGAATAAAAGATATACTAGCCCATACATCATGACCATGGCCAGCTATATCGATGAGGTGTCTCGTGTTCATTTAGGAATACCCACTGCAGTAGTTGTGGATATGGAAGCTATTAAAGAGCATTCTAAACTAGAACACGGAGTCATCACCAAAGGTGAGTGGCTGACTAAAACAGAAATTATAAATCAGAACATTGAGTTAGAAGAATGGTCTAAAATAATTCTCGCATACATCAATGTGAGGAATGAAGATCTTCCTAGAGATGAGCACTTACAGTCCGAAGAAGAGACCAGTACAGAAGACTGATAGATTGAGAAAATGCCATTTGGTATTTGACTATTTATTAATAGTTTAAAGTGAAAAAGATAAACAGACGCACACTGGGCCTGTGTGGTCCAGTGTGCGTTTGGCTAATCCAATGAAGCTTAAGAATTCAACCAAGGAGATAAAAAAATGGCTTTCGGTAAACTAGCTAGTATGGCATTGCCAGCAGATGCATTAACTGTAGTTTATACAGCTCCATCTAATGCCGTAGTAGGTATAATCATCACTAATACAAATAATGTTCCAGTTGTATTTGGCATATCCATAGGTACAAATGCAACGCCTGCTCTAGCTGATTACATACTCGTAAACTCTGTATTGGGACCGTGTGTTAATCCTATATCGTCTAAACATGTTATTGAGAAAATACCTATGTCTGCAGGAGAAATGATACAGGTGCTAACAGATACACCAGGTGTAGTTATCAGAGTCCAAGGAGCCGACGGCACTGATATAACTACGGCTAAATACTCATATTGAAGTTTAGGTGTGAAATATGACTACTCCTGAAGTTTACGCTAGAGTAATAAATGGACAGATAACAGAATACCCAGTTTATTACTCTTCAATTATAGCTAGAGGTGATCCTCTCACCGAATATACTCCGGTTACCTACGGCGCGGCTCCATCTATAACTGCATATCAGCAATTAGAAGAATCTATACAGGTAATTGGAAACATTGTATTGGTTTCCTATGAAGCTGTAGACTTGCCTTTCGAGTCCCTGCTAACTCTAGCATGGGGAGCTGATACGTATGAAGGCATTTCTGATATAACTACTCCTCCAGCAATATCTAGTATTGATCCATTGTTAGTTCAGACAATAGAAAATACAGCCAGTTCTTTGGTTGGTGATATATTAGATGTATTTGCCGCTACTAAAAACTATAGCAGCATAACATCCGCCTGTAGTTATTTTAATTCATCTATTCCAGAATTTAATGCAGATGGACAAGCGGCGGTATATTGCCGAGACTTGACGTGGTCGTATCTATATACATATATGGGTAAACTAACTGCTGGATTATTACCAATACCTTCTAGTTTTGACGATGTTCTAAATAATTTACCAGTACTTAGCTGGGCAGTAGCGCCAACATATACTGGAGCTACAACATTAATTCCAGGTACATCTAATACATTCACTATTACAAACTACATGGCTGGGGCATACTATCAAGCTACTGCAAAGTATGGAATAGTCAGCATATCTGGAGATACAGTAACCTACACGGCCGGATCAGCTGGATCTGATGTACTATATATAAATAACGTAGCTATAAATCTAACCATAGCTTATCCGGCACCTACGATATCCGGACCGTCTAGCGTTGCTGTAGGCTCTACTACCACATATACTATTTCTAATTATTATTCTGGAAATACATATAGCGTAACAGCTACCACAGGTACTGTTAGTATATCTGGGAATACTATAACATATGTATCTCCTACTGCTGCAGGCAGCGGAGGATTTACATGTAATGGTGTATCCGTAGCAATATCTTATAGTTAAATTCATAGGAGCCATCGATGCTATTTAGTAAACCACCTCAGCTACCTCTGGTCTCAGTGTCCAGTATAGCTCCCGGCACATTCGGACGTACAGTCCAAGATAGCTCTACTAACATAGTCTGGT